>ENA-OQJC01000618-OQJC01000618.1-human-gut-metagenome-genome-assembly--contig:-NODE-618-length-10428-cov-6.314921_pt1 | contig 10428 bp, 8 predicted proteins | sample MGYA00242600_ERZ504766 | MGnify/ENA primary metagenome ERZ504766 (study PRJEB26092, sample SAMD00036364) | human gut metagenome | host: Homo sapiens | study: EMG produced TPA metagenomics assembly of...
TCATCAAATCTGTCAAAAAGATCTCGAATAACGTTGGCGCCGCCAGAAGCGCATCGTGTCTGAGCGAGCTGCCCGCAACCCTTTGGCTGCCCGCCATGGTCGAGCTGTGCGGTACGCAACCGCCCGAGTCATTTGCCAAGGACTTTCACTACCTGGCCGACATCTATAACGGCGAGGGCAAGGAGTACCAGCTGTTCCGCGAGCTTAAGGTGAGTCCGTATACCACGAACGAGATGTTGGTTCGCCAGTGGAAGGGCAGGGACACCTGTTGGTGGGAACGAACGGCGAGTCCCGACACATCGGAGAGCGAAGGCACGCTCTATATGAACCGCGTGGGGCACGACGGCGACGTCTTTACGTACGCAACGCCCGCGGAAAAGCCAAACAAGCGAACCTGCGTGATTCCTGGATTCTGCATCTAAGCAGCGGGCGTCTTGCCGTGACGGGACCCCACCCCGGCAATTGTCTCGATCTGTATCTGTAACAGTTAGAAGTCATATTTGCTGCTAGATGTTACAGATTGAGACATTGAGTTTGCTGCCAACTGTTTGTCTTGATCTGTAACAAATACTCGGTAAAACGGGGTCCAGTTGTTACAGATCGAGACGTTAGTTTTCGGCTGAAATGTTTGTCTAAATCTGTAACAGCTATGGTTCAAAAACCGGTCCAGATGTTACAGATTGAGATGATTTGTTGGGGCGGACCATCGGTCAACCAACTACCCTCATCTGTAGCGAGATGTCATACATTTATTCTGTACTAGACACCCCCAGGGGGTATGGGTGTATAGTATCGGCAGGTTAACATTTCCAACACCACGCCACAGAAAGGAGAAGCCATGGCCCAAGATAAGTTTGACGTGGGCGGCATGACGTGCGCCGCCTGCCAGGCGCACGTGGACCGTGCTGTGAGCAAGCTCGACGGCGTCGAGAACGTCGCGGTCAACCTGCTCGCCGGTTCCATGATGGTCGACTACGACCCCGCGCAGGTCTCCCCCGACGATATCTGCACCGCCGTCGACCGCGCGGGCTACTCGGCCTCACCCGTCGATGCGGGCACCGGTGCCGCCAGCTCAAGCGGCAGCACGCAAGCCAGGTCCGGCGCCGCCCACATGGAGTCGCCCACCAAAAAATTGGAGGCCGCCGCCTCTGCCATGCGCACCCGCCTCATCGCCTCGATCGTATTCCTCATCCCACTGTTCTACATAGGCATGGGACACATGCTTGGTTGGCCGCTGCCCGGCATTTTCACCGACCATACCCACAGCATGACGCTCGCCCTCACCGAGCTCGTCCTGCTCATCCCCATCGTCTATGTCAACGACGCGTACTTTATAAACGGGTTTAAATCGCTCGCACACGGCGCGCCCACCATGGACGCCCTTATTGCCGTGGGCGCCACCGCGTCGATCGCCTGGTCGCTCTACGCCATGTTCATCATGGCCGACCAGCTAGCCGTGGGTCAGGTCCACGAGGCCATGATGACGGGCATGGACAACCTGTATTTTGAGAGCGCAGGCACGATCTTGTCGCTCGTCACCGTGGGAAAATACCTCGAGACGCGCAGTAAGTCCAAAACCGGCGGCGCTATCGAGGCGCTGATCGACCTGGCGCCCAAGACTGCGACCGTCGTGGCAGAGGACGGCACCGAAGCCACCGTCGACGTCGACAGCATCCTTCCCGGCCAGGTCCTGCGCGTGCGCCCCGGCGAGTCCATCCCCGTCGATGGCGTGGTGCTCGAAGGCAGCTCGGCCGTGGACGAGAGCGCGCTCACCGGCGAGTCTATCCCCGTGGAAAAAACCGCCGGCGATACCGTCAACGCCGCCACCGTCAACCGCACCGGATCGTTTACCTTCCGCGCCACGCGCGTGGGCGCCGACACGTCGCTCGCCAAGATCATCCAGCTCGTCGAGGACGCCAACGCCACCAAGGCGCCCATCGCCCGCATGGCCGACAAAGTCGCCGGCGTGTTCGTGCCCGTGGTGTTCGTGATCTCGATCGTGACCTTTGCGGTGTGGATGGCACTGACCGGCAGCGTGAACGAGGCGCTCACTTCTGCCGTGGCCGTGCTGGTGATCAGTTGTCCGTGCGCGCTCGGCCTGGCCACGCCCGTCGCCATTATGGTAGGCACCGGCAAGGGCGCCGAGATGGGCATTCTGTTCAAGAGCGCCGAGGCGCTGGAGAACCTGCGCAGCGTGGGCACCGTGGTGCTCGATAAGACGGGCACGGTCACCCGCGGCAAGCCTGCCGTGACCGATATCGTGGTAGCCACGCGCACTGACGGCTCGCCCGCCATGAGCGAAAAGGCGCTGCTCAAGCTGGCCGCTGCGCTGGAGCGCTCAAGCGAGCACCCGCTGGCCGAGGCGATTATGGCCGAGTGCGAGGCGCGCGGAATTGTCGCGCGCATGGTCGAGGACTTTGCCGCCGTGCCCGGTCGTGGTGTTACGGCGCGCGAGGGGCAGAATGTCATCGCCGCCGGCAACGTGCGCCTGATGGACGAGCTGGGCGCGAAGGTTCCCGCGGCCTTGCCGAACAGTTCGCCGCCGAGGGCAAAACACCGCTGTTCTTTGCCAAGAACGGCGAGCTTGTCGGTACCATCGCCGTGGCTGACGAGGTCAAAGAGACGAGCGCCGAGGCCATCGCCGCGCTCCACAAGCTCGGCGTCGACGTGTGCATGCTCACCGGCGACAACCGTGTGACGGCCGAAGCAATCGCCCGCCGCGTGGGACTGAGCAGCAAGCAGGTCATCGCCGACGTCCTGCCCGCCGACAAGGAACGCCACGTGCGCGAACTGCAGGATGCGGGCGGCAAGGTCGCCATGGTGGGCGACGGCATCAACGACTCCCCCGCCCTGGCGCGCGCCGACGTGGGCCTTGCGATCGGTACCGGTGCCGACATCGCCAAGGAGGGTGCCGACGTGGTGCTCATGCGCAGCGACCTCATGGACGTCGCCCGCGCCATTGAGCTGTCGCGCGCCACGATTCGCAACATCAAGCAGGACCTGTTCTGGGCGCTGTTCTACAACGGCATCGGCATTCCGCTCGCCGCGGGCGTGTTCTTCCCCCTCACCGGTTGGCAACTCTCGCCGATGTTTGGCGCCGCGGCCATGAGCCTGTCGAGCGTGTGCGTCGTAAGCAATGCGCTGCGCCTGCGAACCTTTAAGCCTAAAGTGGCAAAATAGGCTCACCATTAAGTCCATTTAGAACGGGTTTTCCAGGTGCCCGAGATTGACCTGAAAGAGGAGCGACGCGTACTTTGGTACGCGAGCGACGGCTTGAGGGTCAAGGTCGGGTGCCTGGGAAAGCCGACACAGCAGAGAGGAATACCCATGCGTTTCACAATTAAGACTTCCGGCCTTATGTGCGGCCACTGCGACGCCACCGTCGAGACGGCGTTGCTCAACGTTGCCGGCGTGACCGACGCCGACGCCGATCACGAGACCCAGACCGTCCAGGTGGAGTGCGCCGACACCGTGACCGCCGAGCAGCTCGCCGCCGCTGTCGAGGCCGCGGGCGAAAAGTTCCACGCCCTATCCGTGACCGCCGCATAGCAGACGCTGCCTACTCAATCCTCAGAAGTTGCGGTGAAATACGGACTGTTGAGCCGCCCTAGGCCTTTAAACAGTCCGTATTTCACCGCAACTGACGGGGGCATCCGGAAGATCGACCAGAAACGAGGACCCGCCATGATGGCAGACCATAAATCGGTGACCCGCATGCTCAAGACGGCACGCGGCCAGATCGACGGCATCTTGCGGATGGTCGATGAGGACCGTTATTGCGTCGATATCTCCACGCAGCTCATGGCCACACAGGCGCTCCTCGCGCGCATTAACGCCGACGTGCTCAAGGCGCATATCGAGGGCTGCGTGACTTCGGCAATCGAATCGGGCGACGAAGACCTAAAGGCCGCCAAGCTCGCCGAGATCGAACGCGTTGTCGACAAGCTCTCCAAGTAATTGGGGCATTGGGGACAGACTTCTTTGCACCGTCTTGGTGCTCCGGGGACAGGTATGTTTGCACCACATTGGCGCAGATTAACCTGTCCCCCTTGCTCTAAATCGGGTATAAAGGCGTGCAGCATATCGAACGAAAGGCAATTTGCATGAATGACTTTATGAAGGGTCGCAATGGTGCCGACGAGCTCACCATCGTGATGGGTCTTGCCGGCATCGTCATCGCGATGATCGGATCGATAGCCCGCATCCAGTGGCTCAGCTGGATCGCCATCGCCGTCATCGTGATTGGCGTGCTGCGCGGCCTGTCCAAAAATATCGATGCACGTCGCAAGGAGAACGAGGCCTTTGTCGCCGGCTCGGCTAAGGTCCCCGGCTTGGGCAAGTTCGTCGCCAGCTTGGGCGGCGGGGCCGCAGCGGCCAGCACCTCGCGCGCGGCCGGCACCAGCAAGGAAGACTTTGAGCGTGCCAAGCGCACGGCCAAGAAGATGTGGAAGGGCCGCAAGACCACGGCATATCTCAAGTGCCCCAACTGCGGCCAGATGCTCTCCGTCCCCAAGGGCAAGGGCAAGATCCGCGTCACCTGTCCCAAGTGCCACGCCAAGATGGAGACGCGCTCGTAGCGCCCGCACGCGGGACAAATTAATTAGGCTTGTTTGTCCCAAATCCTAAGTATTTGTTCGATAAAAAAGCCGAGGCCTCGTGTTGAGACCTCGGCTTTTGCATGCGGCAACGGAGCCGCCCCTTTGTCACACCTACGCCACGCCGTCGCGGGCAAGCTCCTCGGCCAACTCCTCGGCAGGCATGTCCATAATCGTGTCGAGCTCGTTATCAACCTCGGGGATACGCTTCACCTTGAGCTTGCGCACCAGATCACCGCGACACATCACGTGCATCGGCTCACGCAGAGCGCACAGATCATCGAGCGGGTTCTCGCGCGTCACCAGGATATCAGCGGCCTTACCGCACTCGATTGTGCCGGTCTCGCCGCCCAGCCCCAGCAGCTCGGCATTGACCTGCGTGGCCGTATGCAGCGCGAAGGCGTTGCTCACACCCACGTACTTGGCAAAATAGGCCACCTCGCGCCACATGTCGTACTGGGTCACGAACGGACAGCTCGAATCCGTGCCCAGGCCTACCTTGATACCGGCTTCCAGCGCCGCACGAGCGCTCTCGATAATGCCCGAGCACACGATGTCGCCGTTCTTCTTTTGCGTGTCAGTCGAATGAGTCTTTTCCGGGTCGAGCAATACAAACGGCAGCGCCGGGCTGATGGTGCAGGTCACACTCGGCGCACGCCCCTCAAGCTGCGTGCCCGCGGCGCCGCGGTACAGTTCCAGGATCTCGGGCGTCAACGGAGCGCCGTGCTCAATCGTGTCAACTCCGGCCTCAAGCGCGGCCTTCACGCCTTCGGTGCTCTCGACATGGGCCATGACCGGAAGGCCAACCTCGTGCGCCGCCTTGCACGCCGCCGCGGCGACATCGACCGGCATGCGCAGCACGCCCGGCTCGCCCACCTCAGTCGCATCGAACACGCCGCCCGTCACGAACAGCTTAATGACGTCGGCACCGCGCGCATACAGGTCGCACACCTGTTCGGCTGCCTCGGCGGGACTGTTGGCCACCTGGGCGAACAAGCCCGCACCATGGCCGCCCGGCACTGTGACACCCGTTCCCGGCGCCACCAGGCGAGGACCTTGGTACTTGCCGGCATCGATAGCATCGCGCACGGCAAGATCGGCAAACAGCGGGTCGCCCGCACCGCGCACCGTGGTCACGCCGCTTGCCAGCTGCTGCTGGGCGCTGCCCTTGAGGATATGGCGCACGATGGCGCGCCCCACTGGATTATCGAGCTTTTTCATCAGCGCGCCCGCATCGCCCGCCGAAACCGGCTTACCCGAACCGCACAGATGCACATGCATATTGATGAGACCCGGCATGAGATACGCCCCTGCCAGGTCGATGACCTCGGCACCTGCGGGCGCCTGCGCCACGGCACTCGGCCCCATCCACGTGATGAGACCACGCTCAACGACCACGGCCATATCGGGCTGCGGCTCCATATGTTCCGAACCATCCAGGACGGTCGCATTGATAAACAACGTGGAACGATCGGCAGACGCCATATCGAGCTCCTCCCTCACGATTAACTTGAACATTTGTCCATTATCACCCAATGCAGCGAACTAAAGTCAAACATATCGGTTAACGGAGGGACGAGAGGGACCTGGGAAGCGAAACGCGTTGCAGACCCAGCGCGGCGACACCAGCAAAATGTCTCGATCCGTAACAGGTAGACCGTCTTTAACCTTCCAAATGTTACAGATCGAGATTTTCGGTCGTGCCTCCAGCCTTTGTCTCAATCTGTAACAGTTAGACCGATTTTTGGCCGTTAGATGTTACAGATCGAGATATTCCCAGCCCCGTCGTCAAACGTCTAAATCTGTAACAAGTAGACAGGTTTTCGGCCTCTAGATGTTACAGATTGAGATCTTTTAGCGGTAGCCAACCTTTTGTCTTGATCTGTAACAGTTACGAGGCCAAACGGCCCCTTGTTGTTACAGATCGAGACAAACTCGGCAGGAACAACCACATTCGCGTCAGTTGCACCCCTTAGCGCCCATACCACTGACGCTTCCATCCCTCAGCCAAATCGGCCCGCTGCGGAATACCTGCTAGCCTCATCTTTTCAACCAGCTTCCCCGGGTTCTTGAGTTCATCAAACGTGAACCGAAGCACCTTGTGCCCGAGCATTGTCAGATGAGATTCCCGCTGACGCTCTGCCACGAACGGGTCGACCGACTCCCGACCCTCGCCGTTCTGCAAGGTGTACTTCCCCTTTCCGTCGAGCTCGCCAATCACGCACGTCCCGTCCTCGAGCCTCCAGAAATAATCGACCCGAAACACCTGGCTCGAATCGAGCGGATCGCGAAACTCCACCTGCAACTCTGGCACCGGAAAACCGTATGCAATAAAGAACGCTCGGAACCGAGACTCTCCACCGTTTTCGGACCGCCCGTCCGCATGCGACGCAATCACCTGAGCTCTGCGATACCCTCGCCTGCCCTCGCAATCGGCCTGGAGCCATTCGCAGAGGTCGTCGCGCGACATGCTCTTCGCCCGCAATGCAGAATCGGCGATCGCCAGACCATACGAAAACGGCGCACGCAGTAGACAATCCTCCACCGTGCGCCAAAACGGCGTCACTCGCACACCGTCGACTTGTTCAAGTGCACCCGCCGCCTGCGGACGCAACAGCCGACACCCTGCACTCAGCGGCACCGAGCAACCTGTCTTAACAAGATAACGCGGCCCGAGCAAATCATTCGGCACCTCCAAGCCCCACAAAAGTGCTGCGTCATATCCCCAAAACGCCCAATCGGGATGAAACTCTGCAAGCCCTTTGATGGTACGCAGCGCTCGCTCCGCCGGCGTCAACGCATCCCATTCATGCTGAAAACAGAATAGGTGCGATTCGGGCTCCGCAATATCGTCTGTGCCCACATGGCGCCGCAGCCACATAAGCTCGGCATTGTCGTGTGTCACAAGCAGCACGTCTTGTTCAGCCGCCACCGTGAGCCTGGCAAGCATCCTATTCCGCGCCAAGGTGTTACGTGTTGCATGCTTGTGTTTGAAAACGGTATTAGACACTTCCATCACCACCATATCGGAGAAATGGGCCATCGCCGCTGTTGCCGCCGCTGACAAATGTCTTGATCTGCAACAGGAAGACAGTTTTTGAGCCTCTAGATGTTACAGATCAAGATCTTTCGGCACCGCGTCCAACCTTTGTCTCGATCTGTAACAGGTAGGTCGAATTTTGGCCCCTTCCCGTTACAGATCGAGATCTTTCGGCAGGCGCCAACCTTCCGTCTTGATCTGTAACAGTTAGACGGCCAAACGGCCCCTTGTTGTTACAGATCGAGACATTCAGTCGAGTCTGCATTGTTCATCTCGATCTGTGACAACTACGGGTCCAAATGGTCTCTAGACGTTACTGATCGAGACAAAAAGGCAGAGGGCAAGGCGGGCGACAACTGCCCATTCCCTACTCCCATTCCTGTTCGTAGATGTTGAGGGACTTTACGTAGCGCCCCTGGGCACCCATGGTGTCGCGGACCAACCTCAAAAAGAAGCTGATACACGAGGTGTCGAAACCGTCCTCTAGGTCCTCGGGATGCACCGCGCCGGGCCCGTCGACCGCCGTATCGCTCAGGCGCGCGATGTCATACAGGTAGAGCTGCCCCGCCGTCAGCCAGACATCGTCGACGCACGCGAGACGCACCGCAATCGCACCATCGCGCCAGTGCTCTTTTTGCACGATATGTGGGTCGTAGACATCAAAACGACGGTCGGTGCGCGTGTCGCGCAGCGCGACCATACCAGTCACAGGATCCTTGTCCAAAATGCCAAAGCGCGAGAAATACTGCGTGTCGCGCACCTGTTCGAGCCGTCTGAGCGAAGCAGGCGAAAGCGACGTCGGCGGCTCGTCCACATACAGCTCCAGCAGCGTCTTGTCATGGTAATAGGGACGCTCGAAGAGCAGCCAATCGGTAAATGCCATGTTATAGGCCATGATTTCGTTTTGCGAGGGCTCCTCGCAATAGCTGAGCCATGGATCGACGATAATCTCGAACTGCTCGCGTGCCGGCTCCAGGAATTGGAACTTCCGCAGCATCCAAAAGTGAGCCATGTCGGCAATATCGTTGCCGACGGCCTCGGCCAGACGTCCCCGGTCCAAAACATGATCAGCCATGGCATCCTCCTCAAACTGATGAACCTCAATTTGAGCTTACGGGGAGGGCCGGTGGTCGCCGCCAGCGCGGACGAAATGGGCATAAGGCTGCAAACCAGATGCTGACCAAGCACTTGACAGAACGCTTGACCGATACGTTATACCGAAGCAAAACCCCAGTTAAACATAGACAAATAAACAGAGATTTTGAGCTTGCCAGCCGCAGCCATCACGAAAACAGCAAGGCGCCGCGAACCCGCACGTCAGCAAATGAGCAGTCAGACGTTAAGAGTGTCCCCGACGACTAGACAAAAAAGCGCGTCCCCAATGACTAGTCGTTGGGGACGCGCCTGAATGACTACCTTACAGCCTCAAGTCCTCGGCGACCTCGGCAGCGCAGGCGAGGGCATCGGCCATGGCGCTCACCACGAGCGAGCTGCCGTTGCGGGCATCACCGGCCACATACACCGGCGCGGCATCCGCAGCAGCGCCATCCACGCGGGCCGCAAGGTGCGAGCTTTCGGAGGCCATCACGGGCAGCGGGCGGCCCGCCGTGGCAACGGGCACGCCGACAGCTTCGAACACGCTGTGCTCCGGGCCCGTAAAGCCGCAGGCGATGAGCACCAGCTGCGCCGGCACTTCACGCTCGGAGCCCGCAATGCGTTCGGGCTTGCCGGCCGACCAATCCAGATCGACCACGCGCAGGCCCGCTGCCGCGCCCTTCTTGTCCAGCAGCACCTCGAGCGTATCCACGCCCCAAGCACGCATCTCGCCGCCCATGGCCGCGATAGCCTCCTGCTGGCCGTAGTCGGTCTTCTTCACATTGGGCCACTGCGGCCAGGGGTTGCTCGCCGCGCGCTTATCGGGCGCCGCCGGCAAGAACTCAAACTGGCGCACGCTGCGCGCACCCTGGCGCACCGCGGTACCCACGCAGTCGTTGCCGGTATCGCCGCCGCCAATGACCACAACGTCCAAGCCGTGCGCGTTCACCGCGAGCTCACCACCATCGAGCACCGAGACGGTCGAAGCCGTCAGGTAGTCCACGGCATACACCACGCCCGGGGCATCCACATTCGTAGCCGAAAGCCCGCGCGGGGCACGGGCACCAGCAGCCACCACGACAGCGTCAAAGCCATCGAGCTTGGCTGCCACCGCAGGGTCCGTCACATCGGCACCCAGCTCAAACATAATACCCAGCTCGCGCATGAGCGCCACGCGGCGCTCGACCACAGACTTCTCGAGCTTCATGTTGGGAATGCCGTACATGAGCAGGCCGCCCGGGCGATCGTCACGCTCAAACACCGTCACGCAGGCACCGCGACGCGCAAGTTCCCATGCAGCCACCAGGCCAGCCGGGCCAGAACCAACCACGGCGACCGAGGGCGCGTCCTCTCCCGCCGGCTCAAAGCGACGCGGACCGCCATTTGCCCACTCATGGTCGCTGATCGCGCGCTCGTTATCGTGAATCGTCGTGGGCTGACCGTCGACCGAACCCAGGTTGCACGCGGCCTCGCACAGCGCCGGGCACACGCGGCTCGTGAACTCGGGCATGGGCGAGGTGAGCGACAGGCGCTCGGCCGCTTCGTCCCAGCGGCCGCGGTACACCAGCTCATTCCACTCGGGAATCAGGTTGTGCAGCGGGCAGCCGCTCGGGCGTGCCTTGCCAAAGCTCGCGCCCATCTGACAAAACGCCACGCCGCACATCATGCAGCGGCTCGCCTGGGCACGGCGCGCATCGT
>ENA-OQJC01000619-OQJC01000619.1-human-gut-metagenome-genome-assembly--contig:-NODE-619-length-10427-cov-3.635825_pt1 | contig 10427 bp, 10 predicted proteins | sample MGYA00242600_ERZ504766 | MGnify/ENA primary metagenome ERZ504766 (study PRJEB26092, sample SAMD00036364) | human gut metagenome | host: Homo sapiens | study: EMG produced TPA metagenomics assembly of...
AAAGCAATGGAAGAGTTGATGAGAGGGCGAACCAGTTTTGTAATTGCACATCGGTTATCTACCATTCGAGATGCAGATGTCATTCTTTATATGGAAGATGGTGATATCAAAGAAATTGGAACCCATGAGGAATTGATGCAAAAGGGTGAAAAGTATCAAGCGCTTTATACAAGTCAATTTGCATAATCACGAGGAAATCAAAGCCTTTCCTTCAGAACCCCTTGACTATTCCCAAGTTTCTTCTTATAATAATTTTGTATTTTAATAAAAAAAGTCGATGACAAAGAGAGTAGGATTTTTCTGAACGTTTCAGCGAGCCGGCGGTGGTGTGAGTCCAGCATCAGTAAGAGTTTTCCGAAGATCACTTTCGAGCTGCAGTCCTTGAAACGTAGAAGTAAAGGCTGACGGGGTTCGCCGTTAAAGGACGCATATAACGGATATTGTAAATGTATCCAAGTATGTTGTAACAGGTGGTTAACGTAAGAATTTTAAACTTTCGTCCTATTACAGGACGGAAGTTTTTTTATAAAAAGCAAGGCAGCACAGAGTCCTGTACAGCATAGACAGCAACACGATAATGAAAAAGTAGTAGAAAGGAAAAGCGCTATGTATAAGAAAGTTTCCACGGATATGAATTTCGTAGGACGTGAAAAAGAAGTTGAAGCATTCTGGAAAGAGCATGATATCTTCCAGAAAAGTATGGAGGAAAAAGAAGGATGTCCGGAGTACACCTTTTACGACGGACCTCCGACAGCAAACGGAAAACCGCATATCGGTCACGTTCTGACACGTGTTATCAAAGATATGATCCCGAGATACCGCACAATGAAGGGATATAAGGTTCCTCGTAAAGCAGGATGGGATACCCATGGTCTGCCGGTAGAGCTGGAAGTAGAAAAGCTGCTTGGTCTGGACGGAAAAGATCAGATTGAAGGATACGGACTGGAGCCGTTTATCGACAAATGTAAAGAGAGCGTATGGAAATACAAAGGAATGTGGGAGGATTTCTCCAGCACGGTTGGATTCTGGGCAGATATGGAGCATCCTTATGTAACATACGACAACAATTTCATCGAATCCGAGTGGTGGGCATTGAAACAGATCTGGGACAAAAAGCTCCTCTACAAAGGATTTAAGATTGTACCTTACTGCCCTCGCTGCGGAACTCCGTTGTCTGCACAGGAAGTGGCACAGGGATACAAGGATGTGAAAGAGCGTTCCGCAATCGTAAGATTTAAGGTAAAAGACGAAGACGCATACATTCTGGCATGGACAACAACTCCTTGGACACTGCCGTCAAACCTTGCACTTTGTGTAAATCCAAGTGAGACTTATGTAAAAGTAAAAGCAGCAGACGGTTATGTATATTACATGGCAGAGGCACTTCTTGATACGGTTCTTGGAAAGCTTGCAGAAGAAGGAACACCGGCTTATGAGGTTCTGGAGACATATGTAGGAAAAGATCTGGAATACAAAGAGTATGAGCCATTGTACCAGTGTGCAGCTGACAGTGCAGAGAAACAGCACAAAAAAGCATTTTATGTGACATGTGATAATTACGTTACACTGACAGACGGTACCGGAGTGGTTCACATTGCGCCTGCATTTGGTGAGGACGATGCGAATGTCGGAAGAAATTACGAGCTCCCGTTTGTACAGCTTGTTGATGAAAAAGGTGATATGGCAGCAGAGACTCCGTTTGCAGGAGTATTTGTGAAAAAAAGCAGATCCGATGGTACTCAAAGATTTGGATGAGAGAGGGCTTCTCTTTGACGCTCCGAAATTTGAGCACAGCTATCCGCACTGCTGGAGATGTGATACTCCGCTGATCTACTACGCACGTGAGTCCTGGTTCATCAAAATGACGGCTGTAAAAGATGACCTGATCGCAAATAACAACACGATCAACTGGATTCCGGAAAGTATTGGAAAAGGACGTTTCGGAGACTGGCTTGAGAATGTTCAGGACTGGGGAATCAGCCGTAACCGTTACTGGGGAACACCGCTGAATATTTGGGAGTGTGAATGCGGACACATGCACTCTATTGGAAGCATTGCAGAATTAAAAGAGATGTCTGATAACTGTCCGGATGATATCGAACTGCACCGCCCATATATCGACGATGTGACGATTACTTGTCCAGAGTGTGGAAAACAGATGCACCGTGTACCGGAAGTGATTGACTGCTGGTTTGACAGTGGTTCCATGCCGTTTGCACAGCACCACTATCCGTTTGAGAACGAAGATTTGTTCAAACAGCAGTTCCCGGCAGACTTTATTTCCGAGGCGGTAGACCAAACAAGAGGATGGTTCTATTCTCTGCTTGCAATCTCGACACTTGTATTTAACAAAGCGCCATATAAGAATGTTATCGTGCTTGGACATGTGCAGGATGAAAAAGGACAGAAGATGAGTAAATCCAAAGGAAATGCAGTCGATCCGTTTGAAAGCATTAGAGCAGTACGGAGCAGATGCGATCCGCTGGTACTTCTACAGCAACAGTGCACCATGGCTTCCAAACCGTTTCCACGGAAAAGCAGTTGTAGAAGGACAGCGTAAATTCATGGGAACTCTGTGGAACACATACGCATTCTTCGTACTGTATGCAAATATTGATGGATTTGACGCAACAAAATATACACTGGAATATGATAAATTAGGAGTCATGGATAAATGGCTTCTGTCCAAACTGAATACACTGACAAAAACAGTGGATGAGCATCTGGCAAACTACAGAATTCCGGAAAGTGCAAGAGCACTGCAGGATTTCGTGGATGACATGAGTAACTGGTATGTCAGAAGAAGCCGTGAGCGTTTCTGGGCAAAAGGAATGGAACAGGATAAGATCAATGCGTACATGACATTGTACACTGCGCTTGTGACAGTATCGAAAGTTGCTGCGCCGATGATTCCGTTCATGACAGAAGAAATCTACCAGAACCTGGTGAAGAGTGTTGATGCATCCGCTCCGGAAAGTATCCACCTTTGTGATTATCCGGAGGTTCAGAACGAACTGATCGATGAAAAACTGGAAGCAGATATGGACAATGTATTAAAACTGGTTGTCATGGGCCGTGCATGCCGTAACGCATCCAACATCAAAAACCGTCAGCCGATCGGACAGATGTTCGTGAAAGCAGGATTCGATCTGCCGGAATTTTATCAGGAGATCGTGGCAGATGAGCTGAATGTAAAAAATGTAAAATTTACAGATGATGTAAGAGACTTTACTTCTTATAGTTTTAAACCACAGTTAAAGACAGTCGGACCAAAATATGGTAAAATGTTGGGTGGAATCAAAGCTGCGTTAGACCAGCTCGATGGCAATGCAGCAATGGATGAGATTAACGAAACAGGTTCTCTGAAACTGGATATTAACGGACAGGAAGTAACACTGTTCAAAGAAGATTTGTTGATCGATACTGCACAGATTGAAGGATATGTTTCTGAAAATGACAATGGAATCACAGTTGTTCTGGATACAAATCTGACAGAAGAGCTTCTGGAGGAAGGTTTTGTAAGAGAGATCATCAGTAAGATCCAGACAATGAGAAAAGAAGCCGGATTTGAAGTGATGGATAAGATCAAAGTGACCTACAAAGGAAGCGAAAAGGCAGAGGCAGTCTTCGCAGCGAACGGTACACAGATCTGTTCTGAGGTTCTGGCGGTTTCTGCAGAAAAAGCAGAGCCGGCCGGATTCGTAAAAGAATGGAAGATTAATGGAGAAGCTGTTTTCATGGGAGTCGAAAAAGAAGGGAGATAATCGACATGTACAGCAAACGTTTTGAAAAGGAAACATTTAAAGAGGCAGTCAGGGAAAATGTAAGGACTCTGTATCGGAAAAATATTGCTGAAGCATCTCCACAGCAGATATTTCAGGCAGTTTCCTATGCCGTAAAAGATATTATTATGGATGACTGGATCGCTACGCAGAAGGCTTATGATGAAGCAGATGCAAAGACCGTCTACTATATGTCCATGGAGTTTCTGATGGGACGTGCGCTTGGCAATAACCTGATCAATATGACAGCATACAAAGAGGTCAAAGAAGCACTGGAAGAGATGGACATCGATCTGAACGTTGTTGAGGATGAAGAGCCGGACGCAGCACTTGGAAACGGAGGACTCGGAAGACTTGCAGCATGTTTTCTGGATTCATTGTCCACTTTGAATTATCCGGCATACGGATGTGGAATCCGTTACCGCTATGGAATGTTTAAGCAGAAAATAGAAAATGGTTATCAGGTGGAGACACCTGATAACTGGCTCAAAGAAGGAAATCCGTTTGAGCTGCGCCGCGAGGAATATGCAAAAGAAGTGCGCTTCGGAGGAAATGTACATTTTGACAAAGATCCGGAGACAGGAAAAGATATCTTTGTACAGGAAAATTATGAATCCGTACTTGCAATCCCATATGATATGCCGATCGTGGGATACGGTAATCACGTAGTCAATACACTGCGTGTGTGGGATGCAAAGGCGATCACAGATTTCCAGCTGGACGCATTTGACAGAGGAGATTATCACAAATCCGTAGAGCAGGAGAATCTTGCAAAACTGATCGTAGATGTATTGTATCCGAATGACAATCACTATGCAGGAAAAGAGCTTCGTCTGAAACAGCAGTATTTCTTTATTTCCGCAAGCTTGCAGACAATGCTTGAAAAGTATAAAAAGAAACACAGTGATGTGCGTAAACTCTACGAAAAGGTAGCGATTCAGATGAATGATACCCACCCGACCGTGGCAGTGCCGGAGCTGATGCGTCTTCTCATCGATCAGGAAGGGCTCACATGGGAGGAAGCATGGGATGTGACAACAAAGACCTGTGCATATACGAACCATACGATTATGTCAGAAGCTTTGGAAAAATGGCCGATTGATCTGTTCTCCAGACTGCTTCCGCGTATTTATCAGATCGTACAGGAGATTGACAGAAGATTCCTGATTGAGGTGCGTGCAAAATATCCTGGGAATGAAGAGAAGGTACGCAAGATGGCAATTCTCTATGATGGTCAGGTAAGAATGGCACATATGGCGATCATTGCAGGATATTCTGTCAATGGTGTTGCAAAGCTCCATACGGAGATCCTCAAACACCAAGAGTTAAAAGACTTCTATGAGATGATGCCGGAGAAATTTAATAACAAGACGAATGGAATCACGCAGAGAAGATTTTTGCTTCACGGAAATCAGCTGCTTGCAGACTGGATCACGGATAAGATCGGAGACGGCTGGATCACTGATCTTGCCCAGATCGGAAAGCTGAAAGCCTATGTAGATGATGAGCAGGCGAGAAAAGAGTTCATGGAGATCAAATACCGCAACAAAGTCCGTTTGGCAGCGTATATCAAAAAACACAACGGAATTGAAGTAGATCCGAATTCAATTTTTGATGTACAGGTAAAACGTCTTCATGAGTACAAACGTCAGTTGTTAAATATCATGCATGTAATGTATCTGTACAATCAGATCAAAGAACATCCGGAGGTGAGCTTCTATCCGAGAACCTTTATTTTCGGAGCAAAAGCAGCGGCCGGATATAAACGTGCAAAAGAGACGATCAAACTGATCAACTCCGTAGCAGATGTAGTCAATAATGACAGAAGCATCAATGGCAAATTAAAAGTTGTATTTATCGAAGATTACCGTGTATCCAACGCAGAGCTTTTATTTGCGGCAGCAGATGTCAGTGAGCAGATTTCTACAGCTTCCAAAGAAGCTTCCGGTACCGGAAATATGAAATTCATGCTCAACGGTGCGCCGACATTGGGTACGATGGACGGAGCCAACGTAGAGATTGTGGATGAAGTCGGCATTGAAAATGCATTTATCTTCGGACTCAGTTCAGAAGAAGTTATCAACTATGAAAATCATGGCGGATACAATCCGACAGAGATTTACTTCAATGACTGGAGATCAAGCGTGTGGTAGATCAGCTGATGGATGGTACCTACGCAAATGGGGATCATGAGATGTACAAGGATCTGTATAACTCACTTTTGAATACACAGTGTACAGACAGAGCAGATACGTACTTTATTTTGAAAGATTTCCGTTCCTATGCGGAAGCACAGAAGAAAGTAGAAGAAGCATACAAAGATAAGGACAGATGGTCTAAAATGGCGATGATGAACACTGCCTGCAGTGGAAAATTTACTTCCGACAGAACGATCGAAGAGTATGTAACGGATATCTGGAAACTGGAGAAGGTTGTTGTAGAACCGGCAGAAGAATAGGAGGAAGCCTATGGGATTTTACAGTGAAATACCATACGAAGAGTTTGGGTATTATGATACTCCGTCCACTCATGAGGTGGAGGCAGTATTCTGACAGGAATTTTGATGTTTTATCTGATCATATTACTGGTTGGACTGACCGTTGCGGTCGTAAACTATATTTTCCGCGGAATCGGAATGTACAACATGGCAAAAAGAGAAGGAATGGATTATCCATGGCTGGCGTTTGTACCATTTGCCAGAACGTACCTTCAGGGAGAGCTTGGCGGAACGGTACATCTGAAAAATAAACAGATCAAGAATCCGGGAATCTGGCTGATCGTACTGCCATTTATTTCTTCCATCGTTACCGGTATCCTGTATGTGGTCATATGGGTAGTGCTTGGATTTGGTGTGGTTTTCTCATCTTACGGCGGCTTTAGCTTTGGCGCAGTGACAGGAATCATTATCGTGACAGTTATCGTCATTGTATTTTTTACAGTGTACAATGCAGTCTACAGTGTGCTTCGAATTCTTGTAAACCGTCAGATTTATGAGAAATTTACAACACCGGGAATGGCAGTTGCACATGCGGTTCTGGGAGTATTACTTCCGCTGTATGAATCCATTTGTCTGTTTGTGATGCGGAATCGTCCGTATAATCCGGGAAAAGAACCGGATCTGGGAACACCGTTTATGACAACACCTCCGCCGATCGCGCCGGCACCTGAGATGCCGCGGCAGACATCGGAAGAGATACCGGCTGCTCCTGCGCCGAAGCAGGAGGAAACGCCTGCAGAAGATCAGAATACAGCGGATCCGGTAGACGGAGAGTTTAAGAAAGTAGACGAAGAGATCATCCCGGGAGAATACCGCAGGGTGGAAGAACCGCCAAGACCGGAGCATGAGCAGATGACTTCCAGCTATACGTATGGCGGGACAAAAGAAGAACCGAAAACAGATGACAAACCATCTGCAGAAGAATAAAAGGATATCAGACCTCCATGGTGCATATACTGCATCATGGAGGTTTTTTATGAAGATAAAACATCAAAAACTAAAATCAGCGGGAGCGTTTTTGACAATCCTGTTATTGCTTCCCTATGTAGTCACAGTTTTTGTAAACGGAATCGATGTACTGGGAATGTCGCAGGAAACGTGTGTTCAGACAGAAACAGAAGATCCGAATGGTGAGAAGACTGTAAGGACGGTTCCGTGGACAGAATACATGATGGGAATTTTAGGGAAAACAATGCCTGCATCCTATGAAAAAGAGGCGCTGAAGGCACAGGCAGTAGTAATTCGTACCATGCTGTATCAGCAGGCTGCACAGGATGTTGTGTTCAAAGAGGCATATCTGACACCGGAAGAATTGAAGAAAAAATGGGGAGCTGAAAATTTTGAAAAGTATTATAAGAAATTAAGTGAGGTGCTGGATGAAACAGAGACACAAGTGCTTTTTTATCAGGGTTCTTATGCCTGGGTTCCGTATCATCAATCCAGTAACGGAAAGACAAGAAGCGGAAAAGAAGTGATCGGCGGGGATACATATCCGTATCTTGCGACAAGAGAATGTCCGGAGGATGTGAAGGCGGAAGATGAGATGCATGTGTATCAGTTTTCGTATGATGAGGTCAAGAAAAAGTGCCGGTCGTTCCTGGAAGCGGCAGAGGGAGAAGCAGAAGCCAAAAAAGCGCTGAAATTCGAAGATTTTGAAATCCAGGAAAAAGATTCTGCAGGATATGTTTCCAAATTTCGGATTGGAAACACGGTCTGCAGCGGAGATGAATTTCGAGATGCGTTATCTCTTGCATCCAGTGCATTTTCCATACAGGAAGAATCAGGAGGACTCAAAATCACCACAATGGGAAAAGGGCACGGACTTGGGATGAGCCAGTGGACGGCAAATGAACTGGCGAAAAACGGTCAAAATTATAAAGAGATTCTGGAATTCTTCTTTGAGGGAACAACGATCACAAACTCCGAAGAAATTTTGGAAAAACCAGAATAAACAGCAGTGCTTCTGGCAAAAATATAGCCAGAGGTGATGAATATGAATAACAATGAAAAGCCTTCCTTAAAAAGTAAAGGAATGTCAGTTGCGATTGTGATCTGTTTCGTCGTTGTAGTATCTGTCGTGGGAGCCGTTGTATACAACAGCTATCACCGAAGAGCAACGGGAAGCCAGCTTGCAAAAAACAACACCGTTACAGAAGAGACCAGAACAACCAATACCAATGATATTGTTCTGCCGCAGGCCGAAGAAGATACATCCGCAGAAAATGGATCAGAGACAGGTACGAATGAAAGCGCAGAGACACAGACAGAGACAGCAGCACCGGCAAAACAAGTTTATTTTGATGAAAACAGTACACTTGCATGGCCGGCAAGTGGAAGTGTGATTCTTGGATACAGCATGGATAAGACGGTATTTTTTCAGACACTGGAACAGTACAAGTATAATCCTGCAATGATTATCGCAGGAGAAGCCGGAGAAATGATAGGAGCTTCTGCAGACGGAATCGTAACCAACATTGAAGAAACTGCACAGACAGGAGTGACAGTCACACTGGATATGGGAAACGGTTACAGTGCAGTTTACGGGCAGCTCAAAGATGTGCCGCTTGCAATTGGGGATTTTGTGGCACAGGGACAGACTGTAGGATATTTAAGTGAACCGACAAAATACTATAGCGTAGAAGGTCCAAATCTTTATTTCGAGGTGACAAAAGACGGAGAAGCGAAAGATCCGGCAGTATATATGGAATAACAGTCAGGGGGTGCGAAAATAAAATGTTTCGTATCCCTTTTATTTTCCATAACGATGCTTGATTTGGAGCACAAAAGAGGAGTAAAATAGAGGACATTGATAAGAGGTGACAAAATGAACTATACATATATCTTAAAATGCAAAGATGATTCTCTGTATACCGGATGGACCAATGATCTGAAAAAGCGGATTACAAGCCACAATGCCGGGAAGGGAGCCAAGTATACAAAAGCCAGAAGACCGGTGGAACTGGTCTACTATGAAGAATTTCAGACAAGAGAAGAGGCAATGAAAAGAGAATATGCCATCAAACAGCTGTCCAGAAAAGAAAAAGAGGCACTGATCAAGACCAGGCCTCTTTAAAGGTTCTATATTAAGATAGGAAAATCTTAGCCAAAGTATCTCTTTAACAGACCTTCGAAAGCTTTTCCGTGACGAGCTTCGTCTCTTGCCATCTCGTGTACTGTATCGTGGATTGCATCCAGGTTAGCAGCTTTTGCACGTTTTGCAAGATCGAATTTACCAGCTGTAGCTCCGTTCTCAGCATCAACTCTCATCTCCAGGTTTTTCTTTGTGCTGTCTGTAACAACTTCACCTAACAATTCAGCGAATTTAGAAGCGTGCTCTGCTTCTTCCCAGGCAGCTTTTTCCCAGTATAATCCGATTTCCGGATATCCTTCTCTGTGAGCAACTCTTGCCATAGCAAGGTACATACCAACTTCTGTACATTCTCCTTCAAAGTTTGCTCTTAAGTCAGCAAGGATGTCTTCGCTTACGCCCTGAGCAACACCTACAACGTGCTCTGCAGCCCAAGATCTTTCTCCTGTCTGCTCTTTGAATTTATCAGCTGGTGCATGACAGACTGGACATTCAGCCGGTGCAGCGTCTCCCTCGTGAACATAACCACATACTGTACAAACAAATTTTTTCATAGTTCAAATCTCCTTTTCTTAATTGAATTTGACCGGAATGAGTCGGCCTTTGGTTAATATTATAATACGGAATCAGAAAACTTTCCATATTATGGACAAATTTAAGATTTTTTGATGCAGTTTCCGCATTTTCCATAAAAAGTCATCGTGCAGAAATCAATGATTCCATCAAAATCTTTAGCAGCAATTTCATTTAGCTCTGTGACATTTTGCATATCCATGTTGATATCCAGAACCCTTTTGCAGCAAGTGCAGAAAAAGTGGTTGTGAGGTCTCACATCACCGTCAAATCTGTCCCCGCCGTCAGGAGTTGTAATCTTGACTGCCTCACCGAGATCAGTCAGCAGATTTAAATTCCGGTAAACAGTTCCAAGACTGATATTCGGAAACTCCTCTTTGACATGCATATAGACCGTATCAGCAGTTGGATGCTCAGTGGTCGATGCCAGATAGTTCTTGATGGACTCTCGCTGTCTGCTGTATTTCAAAGTAGCCAAGTGAGTTCT
>ENA-OQJC01000620-OQJC01000620.1-human-gut-metagenome-genome-assembly--contig:-NODE-620-length-10419-cov-3.762534_pt1 | contig 10419 bp, 22 predicted proteins | sample MGYA00242600_ERZ504766 | MGnify/ENA primary metagenome ERZ504766 (study PRJEB26092, sample SAMD00036364) | human gut metagenome | host: Homo sapiens | study: EMG produced TPA metagenomics assembly of...
GAGGAACCCCGGTCAGTCTGAGTAAGAATGACTCCGGGAAAAGCAATTGAAAAGAATACAATTAAAACCAATAAAAACTACCGGGCAAAGGCTGACGAAGCACTGACGAAGAAAATTGAAAAAAATACTTGCATTATTTGGAATGTGTGCTATCATACAAAGGCTGTGGCATGATAGCGTTGAAGCGAGAGGTTGCTGCCCACAAAGTGAGGCAGGTTTTCCGTGGAGCGAATGTCAAGTTAGGAAACTGGCGACAAGTCACTGTACGAATCACAACTGATTACTTATTACCAAAAGGGAAGAGTATGAAACAACGTGTGAGTTTCTCACGACACACACGGGAGAGTGTACAGTCACCGCTTGTCGTACTGAAGTGAAAAGTACGAAAAGGAGGCGACTTTTTTTATGGCAAGTCAAGTAATGAGAATCACATTGAAAGCATATGATCACCAGTTGGTTGATGCATCTGCAAAAAAAATCATCGAAACTGTAAAAAAGAACGGAGCACAGGTAAGCGGACCGGTACCACTTCCAACTAAGAAGGAAGTTGTAACAATCTTAAGAGCGGTTCACAAATACAAAGACTCCAGAGAGCAGTTCGAGCAGAGAACTCATAAGAGACTGATTGATATCGCAGCACCTACACAGAAAACTGTAGATGCACTTTCCAGACTGGAAATGCCAGCAGGTGTTTACATCGATATCAAAATGAAAAACAAATAAGAAAGTCCACAAAATGCGGGCAGCAAAATGAGACAGTAACAATCCTATAATTTAGGATGAGCGCGAAAGCGTTCCGCTGTAAATCACAGGAGGTAATTATAATGAAGAAAGCTATTTTGGCTACAAAAGTCGGAATGACTCAGATCTTCAATGAAGAGACAGGAGTCCTGATTCCGGTAACTGTATTGCAGGCTGGACCATGTGTAGTAACACAGGTTAAAACAGTTGAGAATGACGGTTACAAAGCAGTTCAGGTCGGATTTGTTGACAAGAAAGAAAAGATTGTCACAAAAGACAAGAGCGGTAAAAAAGAGATTGCACACAGAAATGGTGTGACAAAAGCAGAAAAAGGACACTTTGACAAAGCAGGTGTTTCCGGAAAGAGATATGTAAAAGAATTCAGATTTGAAAATGCTGAAGAATATACATTGGCTCAGGAAATCAAAGCTGATATCTTCGCAGCAGGAGATAAGGTAGATGCAACAGCAATCTCCAAAGGTAAAGGTTTCCAGGGAGCAATCAAGCGTCACAATCAGAGCAGAGGACCTATGACACACGGTTCTAAGTTCCATCGTCACGCTGGTTCTAACGGTGCGGCATCCGATCCGAGTAAAGTATTCAAAGGTAAAAAGATGCCAGGTCAGATGGGTGGAAAGAAGATTACAGTTCAGAACCTGGAAGTAGTAAGAGTAGATGCAGAGAACAACCTGCTGTTAGTAAAAGGTTCCGTTCCAGGACCTAAGAAATCTCTTATCACAATCAAAGAAACTGTAAAGGCTAACTAGTCTGACGGACAGAAAGGAGGAACACACAGATGGCAAACGTATCTGTTTATAATATCGAAGGTAAAGAAGTTGGTACAATCGATTTAAGCGATGCAGTGTTTGGTGTTGAAGTAAATGAACACCTCGTACACATGGCAGTAGTAAGCCAGCTTGCAAACAAACGTCAGGGAACACAGAAAGCGAAAACTCGTTCTGAAGTTTCCGGAGGTGGAAGAAAACCATGGAGACAGAAAGGAACAGGTCATGCAAGACAGGGTTCTACAAGATCTCCACAGTGGACAGGCGGTGGAGTTGTATTCGCTCCAACACCAAGAGATTACTCCATGAAACTCAACAAAAAGAAAAAAGAGCAGCTCTGAAATCTGCACTTTCTTCAAGAGTAGCTGAGAACAAATTTATCGTGATCGACGAGATGAACTTTGGAGAAATCAAAACAAAGAATTTCCAGAACATGCTGAACAACTTAAACGTAAACAAAGCGCTGGTTGTACTGGAAGATGGAAATGTAAACGCTGAACTTTCTGCAAGAAACATTGCAAACGTAAAGACAGCAAGAACAAATACAATCAATGTATTTGATATCCTGAAATATAACACAGTGATCGCTTCTAAAGCAGCTGTTGCAAATATCGAGGAGGTGTACGCATAATGGCAAACATTCAGTATTATGATGTAATCCTTAAACCGGTAATCACTGAGAAGAGCATGGAAATGATGGCTGATAAGAAATACACTTTCCAGGTACACACAGATGCTACAAAATCTCAGATCAAAGAAGCTGTTGAAAAAATGTTCGCAGGAACAAAAGTAAAAAGCGTCAACACAATGAACCTTGATGGTAAAACAAAAGACGTGGAATGACATTCGGAAAAACAGCTAAGACAAAGAAAGCAATTGTACAGTTAACAGAAGAGAGCGCAGATATCGAAATCTTTGAAGGACTGTAAGATTTGACATTAAACGGTGCAAATCCGTGAAACAAATAATTAGGAAAAATGAAAGGAGAGACAGTAATGGGAATTAAAGTATACAACCCATATACACCTTCCAGAAGACAGATGACAGGATCTGATTTCTCTGAGATCACAAAAACAACTCCTGAGAAATCCTTACTGGAATCTAAAAATAGAAAAGCTGGTCGTAACAACCAGGGTAAAATCACTGTAAGACACCGCGGAGGCGGAGCTAAAAAGAAATATAGAATTATCGACTTCAAGAGAAGAAAAGACGGAATTCCGGCAACTGTAATCGGAATCGAGTACGATCCGAACAGAACAGCTAACATCGCACTGATCTGCTACGCAGACGGAGAGAAAGCTTACATCCTTGCACCAGAAGGATTAAAAGACGGAATGACAGTTATGAACGGAGCAGAAGCAGAGGTAAGAGTAGGAAACTGCCTGCCACTTTCTGAAATCCCAGTTGGTACACAGATCCACAACATCGAGTTATATCCTGGAAAAGGCGGACAGATGGTTCGTTCAGCAGGAAACAGCGCTCAGTTGATGGCGAAAGAAGGAAAATACGCAACACTTAGACTTCCATCCGGTGAGATGAGAATGGTTCCAATCATTTGTAGAGCATCTATCGGTGTCGTAGGAAACGGAGATCACAGCCTGATCAACGTTGGTAAAGCAGGACGTAAGCGTCACATGGGTATCAGACCTACTGTCCGCGGTTCTGTTATGAACCCGAACGACCATCCGCACGGTGGTGGTGAAGGTAAGACTGGTATCGGTCGTCCAGGTCCATGTACTCCATGGGGTAAACCGGCACTTGGTCTTAAGACACGTAAGAAAACAAAGCTTCTAACAAGATGATCGTAAGAAGAAGAGACGGTAAAGCAATCAAATAATTTAGTTTACAAGGAGGTTAGAACCTATGGCTCGCTCACTTAAAAAGGACCATTTGCAGATGCCAGCTTACTGAAAAAAGTAGATGCTATGAACGCTGCAGGTGATAAATCAGTTATTAAGACATGGTCACGTCGTTCTACAATCTTCCCGTCATTTGTTGGACACACAATCGCTGTTCACGACGGAAGAAAACATGTACCGGTGTATGTGACAGAAGATATGGTTGGACACAAACTCGGAGAGTTCGTTGCAACAAGAACATACAGAGGACACGGAAAAGACGAGAAGAAGTCAAAAGTCAGATAATATAGATTAGATTATTCGGAAGGAGGGTTCATCCATGGCAAAAGGACATAGATCCCAAATCAAGAGAGAAAGAAACGAGCAGAAAGACACAAGACCATCAGCTAAGATTTCTTACGCTAGAGTCTCTGTTCAGAAAGCATGCTACGTTTTGGATGCCATCAGAGGTAAGGATGTACAGACAGCACTTGGTATTTTAGCTTATAATCCAAGATATGCTTCAAGCGTAATAGAGAAATTATTGAAATCAGCAATCGCAAATGCTGAGAACAACAACGGTATGAACGTTGAGAACCTTTATATCGAAGAGTGTTATGCAAACAAAGGACCAACAATGAAGAGAATCAGACCGAGAGCACAGGGTAGAGCTTACAGAATCGAAAAGAGAATGAGCCATATCACAATCGTGCTGAATGAAAGATAAGGAGGACACTCATGGGACAGAAAGTTAATCCACATGGTTTAAGAGTCGGCGTTATCAAAGAATGGGATTCTAGATGGTACGCAGAAAAAGACTTTGCAGATAACCTGGTAGAAGATAACAAGATCAGAACATTTCTAGAAAAAGAAATTATACAGTGCAGGTGTTTCCAAGATCGAGATCGAAAGAGCATCTGACCGTGTGAAAATCATCATCTACACAGCAAAACCTGGTGTAGTAATCGGTAAGGGTGGTTCTGAGATTGAGAAAGTGAAAGCAGAACTTGCTAAATTCACAAACAAAAATTAATCGTAGACATCAAAGAAGTAAAAAGACCAGATAAAGATGCTCAGTTAGTAGCTGAAAACATCGCACAGCAGCTGGAAAACCGTATTTCATTCAGACGTGCTATGAAATCCTGCATGTCAAGAACAATGAAATCAGGAGCACTTGGTGTGAAGACATCTGTTTCCGGACGTCTCGGCGGAGCTGATATGGCTCGTACAGAGTTCTACAGCGAAGGAACAATTCCGCTTCAGACACTGAGAGCAGACATTGATTATGGATTCGCAGAAGCTGACACAACTTACGGAAAAGTCGGTGTAAAGGTTTGGATTTACAAAGGCGAAGTTCTTCCGACTAGAGCAGATAAGGAAGGGAGCGATAAATAATGTTAATGCCAAAAAGAGTAAAACGTCGTAAACAGTTCCGTGGTACCATGAAAGGTAAAGCTTTAAGAGGTAACACGATTTCATATGGTGAGTATGGTATTGTCGCAACAGAGCCGTGCTGGATTCGTTCTAACCAGATCGAGGCAGCCCGTGTTGCTATGACACGTTACATCAAACGTGGTGGTAAAGTTTGGATCAAAATTTTCCCAGACAAACCTGTAACAGCAAAACCAGCAGAAACTCGAATGGGTAGTGGAAAAGGAACATTAGAGTACTGGGCAGCAGTAGTAAAACCAGGCCGTGTAATGTTCGAAATTGCAGGAGTACCAGAGGAAACAGCTAGAGAGGCACTTCGTCTTGCAATGCATAAATTACCTTGCAAATGCAAAATCGTTTCTCGCGCAGACTTAGAAGGCGGTGATAACAGTGAAAATTAATACATTTGTAAACGAATTAAGAGCAAAATCTGTAGAAGAATTAAATGAAGAATTAGTAGCTGCTAAAAAGGAACTCTTCAATCTGAGATTCCAGAATGCAACTAACCAGTTAGATAACACAAGCAGAATTAAAGAAGTTAGAAAGAACATCGCAAGAATTCAGACGATGATCACAGAAGCTTCTAAAGCTGAATAGGAGGTCGTACTGTGGAAGAAAGAAATTTAAGAAAAGTTCGTACAGGCAAGGTTGTCAGCGATAAAATGGACAAAACAATCGTTGTCGCAGTTGAAGACCACGTTAAACACCCTCTTTATAAGAAAATCGTAAAAAGAACTTATAAATTGAAAGCTCATGATGAAAACAATGAGTGTAACGTTGGGGATACAGTAAGAGTTATGGAAACAAGACCACTGTCTAAAGACAAAAGATGGAGACTTGTTGAGATCGTAGAAAAAGCGAAATAATTGATTCGCACTTTGAAGATTCGTTCAAAGAATGGAAAATAAGGAGGATTACCTGCATGATACAACAGGAAAGTAGACTTAAAGTAGCAGACAACACAGGTGCTAAAGAATTACTTTGTATCCGTGTGCTTGGCGGTTCTACAAGAAGATATGCCCACATCGGAGATGTTATCGTTGCGTCTGTTAAAGATGCAACACCAGGCGGCGTTGTTAAAAAAGGTGACGTTGTTAAGGCTGTAGTTGTCCGTACTGTAAACAGTACTCGTCGTAAAGATGGTTCCTATATCAGATTCGATGAAAATGCTGCTGTAATTATAAAAGACGATATGAACCCACGTGGAACACGATTTTTGGACCAGTAGCCAGAGAGCTCAGAGACAAACGCTTCATGAAGATTGTTTCTTTAGCTCCGGAAGTACTGTAGGAGGTGCCTAGAATGTCAGCTATGAAAATTAAAAAAGGCGATATGGTTAAAGTTATCGCTGGTAAAGATAAAAACAAAGAAGGCAAAGTACTTGCTGTAAATAACAAAGACAGAAAAGTTCTGGTTGAAGGAATCAACATGCTTACAAAGCATACGAAACCAAGCGCAGCGAATCAGAATGGCGGTATCATTCATCAGGAAGGCTACATTGATGCTTCTAACGTAATGCTTCTGCATGAGAAGAAAGTTACAAGAGTAGGATTCAAAATGGATGGAGACAAAAAGGTTCGTTTTGCAAAATCAACAGGTAAAGTAATTGATTAATTTGGGAAAGGAGGACCAGAACTTTGAGTAGACTGAAAGAACAGTATCAGAATGAGATCGTTGATGCAATGATCAAAAAATTTGGATATAAAAACATTATGGAAGTGCCGAAACTGGACAAAGTTGTAATCAACATGGGTGTTGGTGAGGCAAAAGAAAACGCGAAAGTATTAGAGTCAGCAGTAGCTGATCTTGAGAAAATCGCAGGTCAGAAAGCAGTTCTTACAAGAGCTAAGAACTCAGTGGCTAACTTCAAAATCAGAGAAGGTATGCCGATCGGATGTAAAGTTACTTTAAGAGGAGAAAGAATGTATGAGTTCGTTGATCGTCTGATCAACCTTGCTCTTCCTCGTGTACGTGACTTCAGAGGTGTAAATCCGAACGCATTTGACGGAAGAGGTAACTACGCTCTCGGAATTAAAGAGCAGCTGATTTTCCCAGAAATCGAATACGACAAAGTGGATAAGGTCAGAGGTATGGATGTAATTTTCGTTACAACTGCTAAGACTGACGAGGAAGCTCGTGAATTATTGACACAGTTCAATATGCCATTCACAAAGTAAAGGAGGGAAATTCATGGCTAAAACATCAATGAAAATCAAACAGCAGCGCAAACAGAAATTCTCTACAAGAGAATACAGCCGTTGCAGAATCTGTGGACGTCCACATGCATATTTGAGAAAATATGGTATCTGCCGTGTTTGCTTCCGTGAACTGGCATACAAAGGACAGATCCCAGGCGTAAGAAAAGCAAGCTGGTAAGTCCGGAACAAAGGAAACTACCCGTATAAACATATAGGAGGTCATATAAATGAACATGAGCGATCCAATTGCAGATATGCTTACAAGAATCCGTAATGCAAATACTGCGAAACATGATACAGTAGATGTACCTGCATCCAAAATGAAAAAAGCAATCGCTGAGATTCTTTTCAATGAAGGATACATCGCAAAATATGATATCGTAGAAGATGGACACTTTGAAACAATCCATATTACACTGAAATATGGTGCAGACAAGAACGAAAAAGTTATCTCTGGTCTGAAGAGAATCTCCAAACCAGGTCTGCGTGTGTATGCTGGAACAGAGGATATCCCGAAAGTACTCGGAGGACTCGGAACAGCAATCCTTTCTACAAACAAAGGTGTTATCACAGATAAAGAAGCCAGAAAACTTGGCGTAGGTGGAGAAGTACTCTGCTTCGTTTGGTAGGCACTGAACACTTGGCAAAGCCAAGCGTCAGCGCCGGCTGAGTCTAGTGAGAAGGTCGTTCCCAAGCGTTGGCGAGGTATTTTCGAGCCTAGGCGCACGGAACACCGAGATATTCTGTGTAAAACATAGACAATTGTAACTGAAAACAGAGGAGCCAAAGCAGCTCCTCCGAAAATCTAAGTTAAGGAGGAAACAGGTATGTCACGTATCGGAAGACTGCCAGTTGCAATTCCAGCAGGAGTAACTGTGGAAGTTGCAGCAAACAATGTAGTGACTGTAACAGGTCCAAAAGGAACTCTTGTAAAAGAGCTTCCAGTTGAAATGGAAATCAAAGTTGAAGGTGAAGAAGTTGTTGTAACAAGACCAAGCGATCTGAAGAAAATGAAATCTCTTCACGGTCTTACAAGAACACTGATCAACAACATGGTTGTTGGTGTAACAAACGGATACGAAAAAGTTCTGGAAGTTAATGGTGTTGGTTACAGAGCATCCAAATCCGGAAACAAACTGACATTGAACTTAGGATACTCTCATCCAGTTGAAATGATCGATCCGGAAGGTGTTGAGACTGTACTGGAAGGTCAGAACAAAATCACAGTAAAAGGTATCGACAAAGAAAAAGTTGGCCAGTTTGCAGCTGAAATCAGAGATAAGAGAAGACCGGAACCATACAAAGGTAAAGGTATTAAATATGCTGATGAAGTTATCAGACGCAAAGTTGGTAAGACTGGTAAGAAATAATTAAGGAGAGTGTGAAAATGGTTAGTAAGAAATCAAGAAGCGAAGTTCGTAGAAAAAAACACATGAAATTACGTAACCGTTTCAGCGGTACTGCTGAAAGACCACGTTTGGCTGTGTTTAGAAGTAATAATCATATGTATGCTCAGATTATTGATGATACAGTTGGAAACACTCTGGTTGCAGCGTCTACACTTAGAAAAAGATAGTAAAAGCAAGAATTAAGAAAAAACCAACAACGTTGAAGCAGCAGCATACTTAGGAAAAGTAATTGCTAGAAAAAAGCAAAAAGCAAAAAGGAATCACTGATGTTGTATTCGACAGAGGCGGATTCATCTATCAAGGGAAAAGTTAAAGCGTTAGCAGATGCAGCTAGAGAAGCTGGACTGAATTTCTAAGGAAGGGAGAACACAGATGAGACAGGAACGCATTGATGCTAGTAATTTAGAATTAACAGAAAAAGTGGTATCAATCAAACGTGTTACCAAAGTTGTTAAAGGTGGTCGTAACTTCAGATTCACAGCTTTAGTAGTTGTTGGCGATGGAAAAGGCCATGTTGGTGCAGGTTTAGGAAAGGCTACTGAAATTCCAGAAGCTATCCGTAAAGGAAAAGAAGATGCAGCTAAAAATCTGATTAAAGTTGCATTAGATGAAAACGAGAGCATTACACATGATGTGATCGGAAAATTCGGCAGCGCTTCCGTACTGCTGAAAAAAGCTCCGGAAGGTACTGGAGTTATCGCCGGTGGTCCGGCTCGTGCGGTAATCGAGATGGCAGGAATCAAGAACATCCGTACAAAATCTCTGGGATCTAACAACAAACAGAATGTCGTACTTGCAACAATCGCAGGTCTGAAAAACGTTAAGACTCCGGAAGAAGTAGCAAAACTTCGCGGCAAATCAGTAGAAGAGATCGTAGGCTAGGAGGTAAATGAAAATGGCAAATTTAAAAGTTACATTAGTAAAGTCTACAATCGGTGCCGTACCAAAGCATAAAAAAACTAGTTGAGGCACTTGGATTAAAAAAAGTGAACAAAACAGTCGTATTACCAGATAATGCAGCTACCAGAGGTATGGTACAGCAGGTTAGACATTTAGTAAAAGTTGAAGAAGAAGCTTAATTTCAGACGATAAGGAGGTAATATCATGGACTTATCTAACTTAAGACCGGCAGACGGTTCTAAGCACAGCGATAATTTCAGAAGAGGCCGTGGACACGGTTCTGGAAATGGTAAGACAGCTGGTAAAGGTCACAAAGGTCAGAAAGCTCGTTCCGGAGCAACAAGACCAGGCTTTGAAGGTGGTCAGATGCCTTTATACAGAAGAATACCAAAGAGAGGATTCAAATGCAGAAACTCTAAAGAAATCGTTGGTATCAATGTAAGTGCATTAGAGAGATTTGAAGATGGCGCAACAGTTTCAGTAGAAACAATGATCGAGTGCGGTCTTGTAACAAATCCTAGAGATGGTGTTAAAATTCTTGGAAACGGAGAGTTAACTAAGAAACTCACTGTTCAGGCAAATGCATTCAGTGCAGGCGCTGTTGAAAAGATTGAGGCCCTTGGTGGAAAAGCAGAGGTGATCTAATGCTCAAGACTGTGCGAAAAGCATTTCAAATAGAAGACATTAGAAAACGGCTTTTCTATACATTTTTAATGCTGATCGTTGTAAGATTTGGTTCTCAGCTCCCGACTCCGGGAGTTGACCCGACTTACATTCAGAATTTACTTGCGAGCCAGAATAACGGTGCATACAGCTTTTTTGATGCATTCACCGGTGGTTCGTTCACAAGGATGTCAGTCTTCGCACTGAGCATCACACCATACATTACATCTTCCATCATTATGCAGCTTTTGACAATTGCAATTCCAAAACTTGAGGAAATGCAGAAAGAAGGTGCTGAGGGAAGAAAGAAAATTGCGGCAATTACACGTTATGTGACAGTTGCTCTTGCACTGATCGAATCCATTGCAATGTCTATCGGTTTTGCGTCAGGGACTCCTGAAGATTTAACTTGTAAATGTAGCGATTGTTGTGTGTACATTGACAGCCGGTTCTG
>ENA-OQJC01000621-OQJC01000621.1-human-gut-metagenome-genome-assembly--contig:-NODE-621-length-10407-cov-2.911673_pt1 | contig 10407 bp, 12 predicted proteins | sample MGYA00242600_ERZ504766 | MGnify/ENA primary metagenome ERZ504766 (study PRJEB26092, sample SAMD00036364) | human gut metagenome | host: Homo sapiens | study: EMG produced TPA metagenomics assembly of...
AAATCCTGCTGTTTTTGCGGTTAGCGGGCCCTATCGTATTAACACAGTTCTCGCTAATTGCGGGCTCATTTGTAGCCATCTTACTATCCGGTCAATACAGCACCCTGCATCTCGCCGGGGTATCTGTAGGCTATAATATTTGGACGGCTTGCTTCTTCGGTGCCATGGGTATTTTACTGGGTATTTCCCCTATTATTGCGCAACTTTTGGGAGCCGACAAAAAAGAAATATACCCACGATTATTGCTCATGGTCTCTATTTGGCGGTTGGCTTAGGTAGCCTCTTAATTCTAGCCGGCATTCTTGCCCTCGAGCCGGTGTTAAAACTCATTAATTTGGCGCCTGATGCACAGGTTATCACCATTGATTACATGATAGCCATTGCCTTCGGGATTATTCCCCTCATGGGCAGCACGGTTCTCCGAAATTCGGTGGATGCTCATGGCTTTACCCACTATTCCATGATGATTATGGTGTCCAGTTTTGTCCTTAACGTACTGCTAAACTATGCCTTTATTCTGGGGCATTTCGGTTTGCCTGCCTTTGGCGGCGTCGGTGCCGGCATTGCTACGGCCATTAGCTGTTGGTACAACCTTTTAGCCTATATTCTCATTTTACTTTTAACAAAAATTTCAAACACTATAAAGTCTTTAGGCAGTGGCCCGCTTTTCAAAGCCCTTATATTGTTGAACAATTAACCTTGGGCGTTCCTATCGGTATTGCCATATTCTGTGAAATGAGTATTTTCAGCTTAGCCGGACTCTTAATGGCTTACTACGGTACAGAAATCATCGCCGCTCATCAGGCAGCTATTAGCTTTACTAACTTATTCTACGGGTTTCCGCTCAGTATCAGTATTGCTTCTACCATTACCGTTGGCTATGAAGTGGGTGCCCAACGATTCCGCGACGCCAAACAATACGCCTATATCGCCCGTGGCATCGCCATTATCATCGCCATTCTAATCTGTATGTACAGCTTTACCCACTTGGAACAAATTGCCGGCTTCTATACGAATGATCCTCATATGACCGGTCTAATCAGTAGCTTCTTAGCCTATGCGGTCTTCTTTACTGTTATCGATGCCTTCGGCACACCGCTTCAAGGTATATTGCGCGGTTACAAAGACGTGCGAATTATCTCTATCATAGCCCTAAGTTGCTATTGGGGCGTGAGTACGCCGATAGCAGCGCTCTTCACTTTTGGCTTCGACTTTGGTCCTTACGGCATCTGGATGGGCCTCTTAGGCGGCCTTACCGCTGCGTCCATTGCCTATACAGTCCGCGTTTGGTATATTCAACATCGCCGCTACGCTAAAGAGCTGGAAGCATAAATTGCTTTTGATTGTACTGAAAAATATATTCGTAACTCATGAAAACTAGAAACACAGGGTTGCTTACTCAATGATAAGCGCCCTGTGTTTTTTGCTATCTATTAATTTTGAAAAACATCTTTCGGTTATCGCATCCTACAAGTCATTTACTTTTACTTTTACTTTTACTTTTACTTTAACTTAACTTGAAACGCTCGAACCGGCAAACGGTCTTTGCCACTAACGGTCCCAATAATAGGTAAACGATCGGCGAGCGGTGTCATGGCAATCGGTTTGGTTAGGCCCAGTAACTCATTAAAACGATCAATTAACACTTGTTTCTGAGCTATCAACTCTTTTTGGGCTTCACCGGTCATAGCCACGCCCTCTTCATAGACATAGTAAAGTTGAATCGACTCGCCCGTAAGTACGAAATACGTCGCTTTAAGAAAAACTGACTGTGTTAATATGGCCAATAAACGTTCTAATTCGGCAACACGCTGTACCGGCACGGTAATCGTTAAGGCATGTAATACGCCACCGTTGCGACCGGTCAAGTTTTGACCATAGTACGAAATCGGCGCCATAACGGCTTCGGAGTCCGGATCTAAATTCAGAATTTCATTCAATTCATCACTAATCGCCGAATGGCCTGTTGGCTTACCGGATGCGTCTTTAGTGACTAAAATACCATTTGGCTTACCTTCAGAGCCCCCCTCTTTTTCGTAGTATGCCTTCAGGGAAGATTTTCGTATAAAATGTCTTAGCATCTATTTCCTGATAGTTCTCACTCTCTATATATTGCAGCAAAGCTTCATATAATTGACTCATATCCATATTATGTCTCCTTTATTAAGTTTAATTCTCAATATAATTGTCGTACTGGATTATTACCAAATAAAGGCTAACTTTAGCCGATTATATAACGTCAGTAAAATAAGACATTTAAACCCCTTCTTAATTATCATCAGAATAATTATTCCGGAACATGTTCTATATGTAATTATACAAAATTATCATTACAATTTGAAGCTGAAACTATTTCACCGTTTGCCCAATTTCTCCAACGCTAAATTTACTAACTAAGCATAATGTGCTTTAACAGCGCGTTTATTTGACATGAAACATCAAAAGTAATACAATAAGTACATATTTCATGCGGTTGTGGCGGAATGGCAGACGCGCTGTCTTCAGGCGGCAGTGCCTTCGGGTGTGCGGGTTCGACTCCCGCCAACCGCACCACAAAAATGCTATTTCTATGATATTGGGTGATGATTGCCCGCTCATAGAAATAGCATTTTTTATTTATATAATCTTTCAACTTTTCCTCAAGAACATACTTTCGATTATATCTTTAATTATAGATATAAAAGGAGTATACTAATAATCAAGAGCCGTTATAGTGTGACTAGGTCATCTCTGTTAAGGAGGTGAGATCATGAGTGTATTCGAAGCATTATCCTTGATGATAGCTTTTGCTACTCTAGTGGTCTTAATTCTACATGAAAAAATGACCTAATCGTTAAGTAACGACTAGGCCATTTCTCAATTTGTAATCTTACCCAGAGATGAGCCTAGCGCTACGAAACACTATGACGGCTCGTCTTATGTATATATCTTAACGCAATAATATATAAGCGTCAAGTAAACTAATACTCATCCTCAACAGTAAGGCATATAATAGTGCACATACTTTTAGGGATATATTCATTACAAACCCATTTATTGCAATATTTAGTACTAAATTAGCACATGATTTAATCAGGTAATAATTTATTTTATATCTGTTACAGAACCAATAATTTGGTAATGAGGTTGCCATCCGCCTTTAAAATCAGGATAAGTTTGTGGCAAAGATGCATAGTAATCCTGTACATCCTGCGACAAATCTTCTTTAGTAAACTGATGCAAATACAGTTTGCGACATAATAGTGTCAGTTCAGCTTCTTCAAAAGTTACGCCATCACCAAAAGCAACCGGAGTCAGCCCTGCGCCTTTAGCTTTATCGCCATCACGCCCCGAATGAGATCCCATATAGCCTAAAGCTTTACGAAATTTCGGGTCAAAAAAGCTAACCGTAAAAAAGTCATTCCGCTTTAAAAATTCACTGGTATAGCGGGCCGGATGAATATATACCGTTGCCACTTTATGACTCTGTCCGGGATTCCCCCAAATATTGCCCAAACTCCCCCAACTAACAGTACAACTATTATAGTCCTCTATAGAACCGGCCGTTACCAACGCCCAATTTTTTTCAAACAACTCCATTAACTTGTTTGTATCTTCTTTTAATACTGACATTTAAAACATCCTTTCATGCCATACACCAGCCATAGTCTAATAGCCTATGTATAGCCTTATATCTACATTTCTAAATTTCTATATATGTTATTATATACTAATAAAATAGCATTGGCAAGTATGTACTTGTTAGATAGACACTACCTTTTCCTCTTTTCTTCCTGTCTTCTTAGCACCTTTTTAGCACATTTTAATACCTATTTTACTTTTATTATAGACTATCTTCCCATTCTTGACACCTTATAATAATTCACGTATAGTTAAAATATTAGGAGAAGTCAACCCATCATGTCGCCTTTGAGCGATTGGGGTTGGCTTCTTTTTTATTTAATATAATCTTTCAACTTTTCCTCAAGAACATATTTTCGACTTTTTCTTTAATTATAGAGATAAAAGGAGTATACTAATAATCAAGAGCCGTTATAGTGCGACTAGGTCATCTCTGTTAAGGAGGTGAGATCATGAGTGTATTCGAAGCTTTATCCTTGATGATAGCTTTCGCTACCTTAGTGGTCTTGATTCTTAAATGAAAAATGACCTAATACGTTTGTAACGACTAGGCCATTTCTCAATTTGCTAATTTCACTAGAGATGAGCCTAGCGTTACCACACACTATGACGGCTCGTCTTGTATATATCTTAACGCAATAATATATAAGCGTCAAGTAAAGCAATACTCACTTCTTAATCGTTCCCAAAATCTCACGCATTTGGGCTGTACCTTCGTCATCCTGTTGTTTCCAAGTAAGAGCCACCACCGTCACCTTACCTTCTTTGATAGAAGCTACGTCAGTCGGCGTTTCTTCCGGTTCAAAAGATAATTTACCGCCAATCCAATAATATTTACGGCCTTTACGGTCTTCACGAGGATCGATAATATCGTAATACATCTGCATGCCTTGGTCGAGGATTTCACAATTATCCCAACCTACGGGACCTTCTTTGGCAAAATTCATATTCAACAGCCCCTTAAATTGCTGTTTTTCAAATACTTCACCTATGAATTCACGAATGAACGGCATAATTTCGGCACTCCGTTTTTTACTGTAGCGTTCAACGGATACGGCTAAGGCCGGCACCTTATAGAACATAGCTTCCATGGCCGCACTTACCGTGCCGGAATATAAAGCATCGGATCCCAAGTTAAAACCGTTATTTACACCGGATACTACCATGTCCGGCATGTCATTTTTCAAAAAGTGAGACAACGCAAATTTCATGCAATCTGTCGGCGTTCCCGTTACGGCAAAGCGTCTCGGATTGTCTTCCTCGTCTGAAAAACGGCGCAACCGTACCGGCATCTGAATGGTAATGGCATGTGATTTGGCACTCTGTTCCACTTCCGGTGCAATCACCGTTACGCGGTGCTCTTTGGCAAGTTCCGCGCCTAAATCTAATATCCCGTTGGCCCATACGCCGTCATCATTTGTTATAAAATGTGCATAGTCTTTTATAGATCCTTTCTTTTCACCATAAAACAGGCTACTCACTTCCTAAGATAATAGCCATCTATCTATTATTATATAGAGATTTTTAATACAAGTCCACCAAAAAGCATGAACATTGACAGCAACGAATGTATCTAACTTCTATATTGTAACAATATATCAGTAAATAATTTCTTCTATATATCCTATATGCAAAAAAGTGCCTACGCTACTAGGCACTTTTTAACAGTTTTATTTCTTTATCGATTTATCCGCATCACCCATGCGCGTCAATTTCACTTCACCAAGCGAAACGCCGCGTGTATGCTGGGTATGGGCCCACACTTTATCATGGCGATTCAAATAACCAAGGAAGGTTACCGGAACCCAACTGTACATGAAAAGCGGGTACACCAAATAATAGAGCCAAACTTTAGGCGGTACTTTAATGGTGGCCAATACGATGAGTGGGAACAAATACTGCCCGATACCGATGATGGTCCACACCGTAACCGGTAAAATCTGGTAAATAATATTCGTATAAATCGGCACGTACGCATTAATATAGGTCATAATCAGATAGAACGTAGATACCAATAAGAAATACGGCTGACTAATCTGAATAATACCGTCTAAAATACGTAAGTTCCCCTGCTTAATCCCTTCAACAAACAGTTTCGGAATATAGCGTTCGCCACAATCAAAATGCCCTTGTGCCCAACGCTTACGCTGCCGCCATGATTGCATAAAGGTCAACGGTTTTTCATCATACACGATGGCATCATGAGCCCACGTTGTTTTCACCCCGTGAATCAAAAGCTTCATGGAAAATTCCATGTCTTCGGTCAAACAATTACAATCCCATCCATAGGTCTTAATAATGTCCGTACGGATACACATACCCGTACCACCGAGCGCGGTCGACAAGCCAAGGTTATATTTAGCTAAATGCCACATGTGATTCACTTGCCAGAAAGCAATCGCAAATGTGCCTGCCACCCACGTATCTGTTGGGTTCTTTGCATTTAAATAGCCTTGAATAACCGGCTCTCCCAATTCTAAGTGGTAATTCATTCAGCTAAGAAATGAGGATGTACCAGATTATCAGCGTCAAAAATTACGAAGGCATCATACTCGCGGTCCATTTCGTAGATGCGGTTAAACATCCAGCCCATGGCATAGCCCTTACCTACCTCTTCTTTATTTTCACGCTCATGCACAATCGCACCGGCATTGCGAGCTATTTCAGCTGTCTTGTCGGTACAATTATCAGCTACTACAAAAATATCGTACAGCTCTTTCGGATAGTCAAGAATCTTCAAATTCTCTACCAATTGACCGACAACGGCCTCTTCATTATGAGCACATACAATAATGGCAAATGAGTTCTTAGGCGTATAATTCTTTTTTTCTTTCCTTCGCCACATGCCCGCTACGGCCAACACGAAATAATAAAGCGTATAGAATACGATTATTACCTGTAGCGGAATCATGAGAAGGTCAAGAATATAATCCATTTACGTCCTTCACCTCACCGTTTTACAAGATTAATAGTTGTGTTACAAATACCAAATACGGCGTACAGGGCAAAGATAAGAACCGGCCATGAATGCCAATCCCACACTAAAGCTAACACGCCAAGAATCGCAACAATAATTAAAGCCAATGTATTTACCGGATCGGCCCCCTTGCCTTTAAAATCCGGATGATGCACGCGACTTACCATTAAATAGCCGACTACCACCATTAAAACCATCAAAAGCCATTCCGGTAAACGAATGCCGGATAAAACATAGGTTGCGGCCATACAGCCGGCAGCCGGAATAGGCAAACCTAAGAAGTAACCATGTACTTCATCGGTCATAATGTTAAAACGAGCTAAACGGAAAGCACCGAATACGGAGAAAGCTAACAAAGGCACATAGCCAAGCCAGCCGGTATGACTCAATTGATACATGTATAACATGTAAGCCGGTGCAACCCCGAAACCAACCACATCCGCCAAGGAGTCTAATTCACGCCCCATTGGTCCGGATACGCCCAGCGCGCGAGCTACACGGCCGTCACAGCCGTCAGACAATAAGGATAATAACACACAAATTGCTGCTAACGTAAATTCACCTTGGGCCGCGAAAGTTATGCCTACGACGCCAAAGGATAGATTAGCAGCCGTAAACAAATTTGGAAATATAGACTTATCCATTTTTTTGCAGCCTCCCGATAATCGATTCTCCGCCACGTACATAATCGCCTTTTTTAACAGTAATCTCTACTGATTTAGGCACGAAAACTTCTGTACAAGATCCGAATTTAATCATCCCGTACAGTTCTCCTTTGGCCAGATTCTTACCTAAATCTGTCCACGATATAACACGTCGCGCTAATAATCCTGCGATTTGAGTAACTAAAATTTCAATTTTACCATTGTCAATGCCAATGGAGTGACGTTCGTTTTCAAAACCGACCGAATCTTTATAGGCCGGCAAAAATCCGCCACATGTATATTGTCGGAACGTAATTTTCCCTTCCATCGGCGCGCGATTTACATGCACATCAAACACAGAAAGAAAAATCGTTACCTTCTTACATTCAGTATTTAAGAATAAATCTTCATACACTTCACTTACTTCCATTACCTTACCGTCAGCCGGTGATACCAGCACGTCCGGATCATTTGGAATTACCCGTTTCGGATTTCTAAAAAAGAAGGTAAAAAAGCAAGCCAGTATAAATGGTATTATCGCCACATACGGGGAGATAAAATATCCCACCAGAAATGCTATAAGAAAAGTTACACCGATAAAAGGGTAACCATCTTTAACAATAAACCCTGTGGGCATCTTGCACCACCTCTCTATTTTTTTGATTGCTTCACCGCCCACATAAACTTAGGTAACGCCATCATTCGGCCGATGCGTTGCGGTTGATTGAGCAATCGATATAACCATTCTAAACGATTTCGTTGCATCCATTCGGGCGCTCTTTTTACATGGCCCGCCATAACATCAAAGGAACCGCCCAAGCCGATAGCGACTACTTTATCTAAATGAGACAGTTTGGAAGTAATCCATTTTTCCTGTTTGGGCACACCTAAGGCCACCAGGACAAGTTTAGCTCCACCATCTTCAATGGCTTTTATAATTTCAACTTCTTCTTGCTCATCAAAAAAGCCGGAGTGGATACCGACTACCTGTAAAGGACCAATGCGAGCCTCCATATTCTTTACAGCTTGCTCCGCTATACCGGGGGCTGACGCCGAAAAAATACACAGGCGTTTTTATGTTGTGCTGCTTCTGCAATAAGGCTACCGCCAAATCACAACCGGCCACACGTTCGGGAATGTGCTGCCCCAATTGCTCGGCAGCCCATAGCACGCCGGCCCCGTCGGGGACGGCCATATCTGCTTGTTTTAAAATTTGGTGCAATTCTTTATCGTGACGGGCGCGCATAACCATTTCAGCGTTAACCGTGACTACAGTATGTAGCCCCGGCTCAGAATATAAATTCTGTACACGCTGAACTGCTTCTTTCATGGTTATGACATCAACCGGCACATCGAGAATGCTCAATTGATTTCGCAAAACAAATACACCTCAATAATCAGCCGCTATAGTTAGGAGCTTCAACCGTGATGCTAACATCATGCGGATGGCTTTCTTTAAGACCTGCGGCAGTAATTTGGATAAACTGAGTATCATTAATCATTTCTTGGATATTATGACAACCACAATATCCCATGCTGGCACGTAAACCGCCTACCATTTGGAAAATAGTATCAGCTAACATACCTTTGTAAGGCACACGACCTTCAATGCCTTCCGGAACTAATTTCTTAGCTTCCGACTGGAAGTAACGGTCTTTACTACCCAATTTCATAGCACCTAAACTACCCATGCCGCGGTATACTTTATAGCTACGACCTTGATAAATAACCGTTTCGCCGGGACTTTCGTCCGTACCGGCCAAGATGTTACCCATCATAACAACATTGCCGCCCGCTGCAATGGCTTTGGCAATATCTCCGGAGTATTTAATCCCGCCATCGGCGATGATTGGAATATTGTAACGACGACCTACAGATGCACATTCGTAAACAGCTGTAATCTGTGGCACACCGATACCGGCAATAACACGAGTCGTACAAATAGAGCCCGGTCCGATACCTACTTTAACAGCGTCAGCACCGGCTTCAATTAATGCTTCCGTACCGGCTGCAGTTGCTACGTTACCGGCAATTACAGGCATAAACGGGAATGTTTTCTTAATTTCTTTAAGCGTACGCAATACGCCGGCAGAATGACCGTGAGCCGTATCAACAATGATTACGTCCGCTTTAGCAGCTACCAAAGCTTCCATGCGGTCATATAAATCCTTACTTACACCAACGGCTGCGCCTACGAGTAAACGACCGCTGCTGTCTTTAGCCGAATTAGGATATTTCGTTGCTTTTTCAATATCCTTAATGGTAATTAAACCTTTTAAATAGCCGTTGTCATCAACTAAAGGTAATTTTTCAATACGATGGCGACGCAAAATAGCTTTGGCTTCTTCCAAAGAAGTACCTACCGGTGCGGTTACCAAATTTTCCTTCGTCATAACTTCACCGATTGGTTTATTTAATTCATTTTCAAAACGCATATCACGGTTCGTAATGATACCGACTAATTTGCCGTCAACAGTCACAGGTACACCTGAAATTGCGTATTTACGCATTAATTCTTCCGCATCAGCTAATAAGTTCTGTGGGCTCAAGTAAATCGGATCAACGATGATACCATGTTCTGAGCGCTTTACTTTGTCCACCTCATGAGCTTGTTCCTCAATGGACATATTTTTGTGAATAACACCCATCCCGCCTTCACGCGCCATAGCAATAGCCATTCGGGATTCCGTAACTGTATCCATACCGGAACTAATCATTGGAATATTGAGCTTAATATCACGAGTCAGGTTTGTAGTGATGTCTACTTCATGCGGTAACACATCCGAAGCCGCCGGAACTAATAAAACGTCATCAAATGTTAATCCGCGTAAACCAAACTTATCTTCTCTCATGGTAACTTCCTTTCTCCTTAATTTCTGTTTCCTTAGCAAGACATATTTTTAAATACTTGTCTTATTTCTCAGAGCGCATAACGCCGGCTTCCATAAAGTTATCTTTTTTCATATCAGTGAAAATAACTTTAACAGCTTCTTTTGGTACGCCCACAATGTCTACCGTTGCGTTGGTAATAGCTTCGCCCAATTTTTTCTTCTGTTCAAAGGTACGACCTTCAACAAGCTCCACATGAATAATTGGCATTCTTCTCAACCTCCATCATCGTAAAAACGAGTTTGTACAATATAGAAACGACTTTATCTATACTAG
>ENA-OQJC01000624-OQJC01000624.1-human-gut-metagenome-genome-assembly--contig:-NODE-624-length-10374-cov-3.524739_pt1 | contig 10374 bp, 10 predicted proteins | sample MGYA00242600_ERZ504766 | MGnify/ENA primary metagenome ERZ504766 (study PRJEB26092, sample SAMD00036364) | human gut metagenome | host: Homo sapiens | study: EMG produced TPA metagenomics assembly of...
GTGATTTATACAGTTCAGTTTATCGTTTTATTGATTTCATGTCAAGAAAGAAAAACATGAAGAAAAGTAATGGCAGGCATGATAAGCTCTTATGCATCATGATGCACGGGTCATTGGCGTTTGGAAAGAGATATGGTATTATAATGTATAATGTAGAACTGAGCAGGCTATCAGGACGCTTTCTCCGCGAAATTCGGGGCTTCCAGCTCCCGCCCTGTTGCCTTATGGCAACAGGGGCCTATCCTCGGATCATTCGCTGGCGAAACACCTTGCCGTCCTGCATTTATTTGTAATCAGGAGCAGGTAAGTTTATGAAGCGACATAAACAACTTTTTCAGCGGCTGGGCGCTGCGGCCTTCTGGCTGGCGGTGTGGCAGTGCGCCGCCATGGCGGTGGGACAGGAGGTGTTCCTTGTTTCGCCGGTGCAGGCGGTGCGCACTCTTTTGCAGCTTTTGCCGCAGGCAGAGTTCTGGCAGCGGGTGGGTTTCAGCTCCGGGCGCATTCTGCTGGGTTTTGGGCTGGGCGTGGCCGTAAGCATCGTGCTGGCTGTGGCCGCACAGGCGTGGCACACGGCAGATGTGCTGCTTGCTCCGGTGCTGCAGCTGGTCAAAGCCACGCCGGTGGCAAGCTTTATCATTCTGGCGCTGGTGTGGGTGCGGGGGGCATCGCTTTCGGTGCTCATCAGTCTTTTTAATGGTGCTGCCCGTGCTGTACGGTGCGGTGCGCACCGGCATCCAGAGCGCAGACCCACAGCTGTTGGAGATGACGAAGGTGTTTCGCCTTCCGCTGGGCCGACGGCTGCGGGCGGTGTGGCTGCCTGCGGTGCTGCCGGCCTTCCGGCAGGGATGCAGCGTGGCCCTTGGCATCTGCTGGAAGAGCGGTGTTGCCGCTGAGGTGATCGGCCTGCCCAATGGCAGCATCGGCGATGCACTCTACCGGGCCAAGATCACCCTTTCCACCGGGGAGCTGTTCGCATGGACGTTTGTAATCATCCTGCTCAGCGCCGGGTTTGAAAAGCTGTTCCTGCTGCTTCTGGACTGCGTGACCCGCGCCGTGACCGGGGAGGTGCCGCAATGCTGACCATCAAGCATCTGACAAAACAGTTCGGGAAGAAAACGCTTTTCCGGGATCTATGCCTCACGGTGAAAGGCCCGGCGGTGCTGTGGGCACCCAGCGGCTGGGGCAAGACCACATTGCTGCGCATCCTCATGGGGCTGGAAGAACCCACTTCTGGCATAGTACAGGGCGTTGGCCGGGTGGCAGCAGTGTTTCAGGAAGACCGGCTCTGCCCGCAGCTGACAGCTGTGCAGAACGTGACGCTGGTATTGCCCGGCAGTGCAGAACAATACAAGGAGCAAATCATAAAAGATTTTCAACAGTTTGGCATGGATGCTGCCGCATTGGCCCTGCCTGCAGCACGGCTTTCCGGCGGACAGAAGCGACGCACGGCTCTGCTGCGGGCTTTGTGGGCCGCCAGCGATACGCTGCTGTTAGACGAACCCTTTACCGGCATGGACCCGGACACCCTTGCCGCTGCTGCGGCGCTGCTGCGGGAGCGCTGCGGAGAAAAGCCTGTCTTGCTGGCTACCCACGACCGCGAAGCCATCCGCCTTCTGGGCTGGCCGGTGGTTGAGCTGGAAAATGCCTGAGCCTGCATCGATCCTATAGAATGAAAAATCGGAAAGACCAGAACGGCCTTTCCGATTTTTTGCTGCTTGGAATATTTTACTGAAAAATACGCAGGGGATACGGCAAACTGCGTCAGTTCAGCAGCTTTGCCGGGTCAAGGTACTGCTCACCCTGCAGTACTTCCAGATGGATATGCGTCTCCTCGGCGCATTCGTTGGGAATGCTGCCTGCACGGCCAAGTATCTGGCCCACACTCACTTCATCGCCGGTCTGCACCGTGGGGTCGGCTGTGCCGCACACCCGCCACAGGTGCCCGGCGCTGTCCTCGATGCACACCACACTGCCCCAGCGGCCATCGGTGTCCACGGCGGTCACCTTACCGGCGGCGGGAGCACACACCTGTGCATCCTGCGCACAGGCGTAGTCCACACCGTTGTGGGTGCGCCAGTCGCCAAGGGTGCTGCTGTACACCAGCTCATCGCCGCTGTAGGCGTTCAAGACCCTGCCCGAGACGGGCTGCGTGGAGGCAGGCGCAGCTGAACTGCTGGCAGGCGAGGATGCGCCCTGCAGTGCGGAGGGTTCGTGCACCAAACCAGAGCCAGACTGCGCCCCAGAAGAGGACGCAGAGGATGCGGGCTTGGGTACATTTGCCGCAGATTCTGCGGCGTCGGTCACGGGCTGCTGCCATACATCGTCCTCCTGTGGGTCAAGGGTGAGCTGCGGCTCCGGTGCAGGTTCTTCCTGCGGGGTCGTCAGGTCGTCGTAGCTCTTTTTCAGTTCATCCCGCACGGTGCGCACTGCCCACACGCCCGCCGCTGCGGCTGCGACGAGACAGGCCAGCAGTGCCAGTGTAAAGCCCCTGCTGCGCAAAAATTTTTTGATCTGCTCCATTGTCGTTACTCCCATCTGCTGCATTGTGTACGCATTGCTTCTGGGCTTAGTGTGGGACAGCAGGGCGGGTTTTATGCATTTCTTTTATTTAAATGCCCTCCGCGTTGCTCTGGGCATATTAGAGGAAATGATATTTTGTAATATAGCAGCCCAGCCAGACCTGCGGGTCTGGCTGGGCTGCACTTTCAGGGGAAGGGCTGCAGCCGGAAAATGCATCTTCCCTCTGTGGCCTTCTGTGTTGATACCCAAAGCGAAGCGGAGGATATTCTAAATGATATTACCAAACAAAAAGGCCCTCCCTTTTCGGGAGAGCCTTTGCGGATCAAAAATCAGTTGCGGCGGCGGCTGTTCATGCCCAGCAGGCGCACAACATACAGGAAGATGTTGATGAAGTCCAGATACAACGTCAGTGCGCCGTAGATGGAAGCCTTCTCAGCCAGCTCGCCGTCATAGGCGTAGTAGGAGAACATCTGGCTCAGTTTCTGGGTGTCGTAGGCGGTCAGCAGCATGAACACCACCAGACCGACAGCGCTGTACAGCACCGTGGTAAGGAAGCTCATGCCGAACAGCATGCCCACAAAGCCGGTGATGATGAGCGCGAACAGGCCCATCATCAGCTTGGGACCCCAGCCGGACAGATCCCGGTGGGTGGTGGTGCCGTAGACCGCCATCAGGCCGAAGTACAGCGAGGTGGCAAGGAAGGCCAGCACCAGAGTGCCCAGATCAAATATCAGGAAGTAGTAGCTCAGCACCATGCCGTTGAGCAGTGCATAGGCAAAGAAGGTAGCTCTTGCACCGCCCACCGACATGTTCTGCACGCGGGAGCTGAGCACATATACCAGCACCAGCTCTGCGATGGTGAACACCAGATACAGCGAGTTGACAACGTACAGCAGCGGGGTAGCGGCTGTAACGAACGCCGCTGCAAAGGTGATGAGCAGGCCTACCGCCATCCAGCGATAGGTGCGGTTCATATAGTCAGCCGAGGTCATGGCAGGCTCCGTGTAGCCTCGATCGTAACCATTGTAATTGTAATCCATATGGGACTCCTCCAGTCTCTTTCTGCCGGAACACTTTCTCCTTGCTCCGGTCTACGGAATATAGTATACTGCATAGAAATGAACGTTTCATGAAAAAGGCTGTGATATTGTATGTCTCTTGGGCTTTATTTACACATTCCGTACTGTTTTTCCAAATGCAGATACTGCGATTTCTATTCCCATCCCGGTGAGCGCGGCGTACCGGAAGCTTATGTGGATGCTCTTTTGCGGGAGCTTTCCCGCTTTGCGCCGGAAGCACCTCTGCAGCCGGACACCCTTTATTTTGGCGGCGGCACCCCCAGCCTGCTGCGCCCGGAGCAGGCAAAACGGCTCATCGATGCGGCCCGGCCGATGCCGGGGGCCGAGATCACACTGGAAGCAAACCCGGAGACGGTGACGGAAGAAAGCCTTGCAGGCTTCCGGGAGGCGGGCGTGAACCGCATCTCTTTCGGGGTGCAGTCTGCCCGGGATACCCAGCTGCGCACACTGGGCAGGCCGCACACGGCAAAGCAGGCGCGGACTGCCTTTGCCGCCGCCCGGCGCGCAGGGTTTGCGAACATCAGCGGCGACATCATGCTGGCACTGCCGCACTACACCGAAGCCGAGTTTGACGAAACGCTGGAACTGATCGAGGGTGGTGGGGCTACCCATATTTCGGCATATCTGCTGAAGATCGAGCCGGATTCGGCCTTTGGTAAACATCCGCCCGAAGGCCTGCCCACCGGCGATGAAGCCGCCGATTTTTACCTTTATGCAGTGGAACAGCTGGAACACCACGGCTACAAACAGTACGAGATCTCCAACTTTGCAAAGCCCGGCTATGAGGGGCGACACAACCTCATCTACTGGGACTGCGGCGACTATCTGGGCCTTGGCCCGGCGGCGCACTCCTGCATGGGCGGCAGACGGTTCTACTACCCGCCGGACACCGCCGCTTTCCTGAACGATGCCGCCGCCCCGGTGATGGACGGCAGCTGCGGCGCAGAGGACTACCTTATTTTACAGCTGCGTCTGCGCAAAGGCCTTTCGCTGGATGCGTACAAAAAACTTTACGGGAAAGAATTTTCCACCGCACAGCTGGCCTTTGTGCAAAACTGCGTCCGGGCGGGCTATGCAAGCTTTGATGGCCGCACCCTTGCCCTGACCCCGGCGGGTCTCATCGTGCAGAACAGCATCCTTGCCCAGCTGTTGTAATTGGCAGAAATACGGCAACACATTGCTTTTGTGTGTCGATTCTGGTATGATAGACTCGTATTATTAGGCGATGGGAGAGAAAACGGATGGCGAAAGTATTGATCGTCGGCGCAGGCGCGGCAGGACTGATGGCGGCGGGTGCCGCCGTGCGGCAGGGGCATCAGGTGACGGTGCTGGAACACATGGACAAGCCCGGCCAGAAGATTCTTGTCACCGGCAAGGGCCGCTGCAATGTGACCAACGACTGCCCGGCAGAGGAATTTCTGCGCCATGTGCGCACGAACCCGCGCTTTCTGTATTCGTCGCTGGGGGCCTTTCCACCGGCAAAGACCATGGAACTGTTCGAGGGCCTTGGCGTGGAGCTGAAGGTGGAGCGCGGACGCCGGGTGTTTCCAGTATCGGACAAGGCCGAGGAGATCCGGCAGGCTCTTTTGCGCTATGCGCAGGATGCTGAACTCGTGCATGACGGCGCGAAAAAGCTGCTATTGGAAGAGGTAACACCGGAGCCGGAAGCAGCTCCCGCCGCATCGGAAAACCCGCGCCACCCCAAAAAGAAAAAGGCAGGCCCGGCACTGCGGTGCATCGGTGTGCGGGGCACCTCCGGCCGGGAGTACCGGGCGGATGCCGTGCTGGTGGCCACCGGCGGCGTGAGCTACCCCACCACCGGCTCTACCGGCGACGGCTACAAACTGGCCCAGCAGGCCGGGCACACCCTCATCGAGCCGGTGCCCAGTCTGGTCAGTCTTGTGAGCCATGACGCGGACTGCAAAAAGATGATGGGCTTGGCGCTGAAAAACGTACACCCTGACCCTGTTCGAGGACAGCAAGGCCATTTTTGACGAGCAGGGCGAAATGCTGTTCACTCATTTTGGCATCAGCGGCCCGCTGACTTTGAGCGCATCCAGCCATCTGGGCGACATGAAAAAAACAACAAGTATCATGCGGAGATCGACCTCAAGCCCGCTCTCAGCGAGGAGCAGCTTTATGACCGCATCACGCGGGATTTTGCCCTGCTGGCAAACCATGCGGCGCAGGGCGCGCTGGTAAAGCTTTTGCCGTCCAGTATGCAGCCGGTGATGGTGGCGCGCTGGGGCATCGACCCGGCTACCAAGGCAAACCAGATCACCCGGGAGCAGAAGAGGGAGCTGGTGCAGCTGATGAAGCACTGGCGGGTGTCCATTGATGCCCGGGGCGATCTGGCCCACGCGGTGATCACCAGCGGCGGCGTGTCCGTGCGGGAGGTGGACCCCAAAACCATGCAGAGCAAAAAGGCGCTGGGCCTGTATTTTGCGGGCGAAGTGCTGGATGTGGATGCCTATACCGGCGGCTACAACCTGCAGATCGCCTTCTGCACCGCACAGGCGTTTGCAAATAATCTGTAATTACAGATAAAACAATTTTAAATGCCCTCCGCACTACTCTGGGCATATTTATAGGAATAGATTTTTTTGATTTGTATTTTGAAAACGACTGCGGTCGTTTTCAAAATACGTTTTCACAAAAAGAGTTGTTGCCGGGATAGTCTCACAGACCACTGCGCAACTGTTCCCAAAGGGAACGAGCAGCAGATTCAGTTGGCCGTTGCGGCCCCGCTTGTGAAAAATCAAATCTGGAAAATCCGCAGATTTTCCAGATTTGTAAATATTTAAAATGATTTTCCGCTGAAGATGGCCAGAGCGTGAGCAGAGGCCATTTTAAATCGTTCAGTTCAAAAAAGGAGAAGATATAAAATGGTATCTGTTGCGATCGACGGGCCTGCAGGTGCAGGCAAATCTACGCTGGCACGCCGTTTGGCGGCTGAAATGGGCTATATTTATGTGGATACCGGTGCCATGTACCGCGCCATCGGCCTGTATGCCCTGCGCGCAGGCAAGGACCCCAAGGACAACGCAGCGGTCAACGCGCTGCTTCCCCAGATCGAGCTGCGGCTGGCCTCCATTGAGGGCGAGCAGCACATTTATTTAAAGGAAGAGGATGTGAGCACCGCCATCCGCACCGAGGCCGCAGGTATGGCTGCCTCTGCCGTGGGCGCAAACCCGGCTGTGCGCGCCTTTCTGCTGGAACTGCAGCGGGATATGGCCAAAAAGCAGGACGTGCTGATGGACGGCCGCGATATCGGCACGGTGGTGCTGCCGGATGCCACGGTGAAGATCTTCCTTACCGCCACGCCGGAAGCCCGCGCCACACGCAGGTGGAAAGAGTATCAGGCCAAGGGCATCGATACTCCCTATGAAGAGGTGCTGGCCGACGTGAAGCAGCGGGACTATCAGGACACCCACCGTGCCGCTGCGCCCCTGAAGCAGGCGGACGATGCCGTGCTGCTGGATACTTCGGAGCTGGATTTTGAACAGAGCCTTGCTGCAATGAAGAAGATCATTGCGGAGAAAGTGAATAAAACGATAAAATGATATTATATTACATCTTAGTGCCCTTTGCGTGGCTTTTGTGGCATATCGGCTTCCGCATCCATGTAGAGGGCCGCGAAAACCTGAAAAAGGTGCAGACAAAGGGCTGCATCCTTGCGCCCACCCATGTCTCCGCCATCGACCCGGTGTTCATCGTGGTCACCCGGTGGAGCAGGCGGATGATCGTGTTCGCCAAGAAGGAACTGTTCGAGATCAACGCCCTGCTCACATGGTTCTTCCGCTGCTGCGGCGCGGTGTGCGTGCGCGGCACAAAGGATGAAATGGCTGCCATTGAGCAGACCGTAGAAAAGTGCAGAAACGGCGAAACACTGCTCATCTTCCCGGAGGGCACCCGCGAAAAGGACGGGAAGCTTCTGCCGCCCAAGAGCGGACTGTTCGTCATTGCGGCGGGGGCCGGGGTGGACGTAGTGCCCTGCCGCATCCTGTACGATACGCCGGATGGAAAAATGCACCTGTTCTGCAAAGTACGGGTGATCTACGGCGAGCCGATGCCTGCAGAGCAGTTTGCCATGGAGAGCCGCCGCGACACCAAAAAGCTGCGTGCCAACAAGCAGGCCCTGCTGGATGCGTGGGAAAAGATGGGGGCGTAAAGATGGAGATCCGAGTTGCCAAAACGCGGGGTTCTGCTTTGGTGTCAAGCGGGCGGTGGACCTGACCTATGGCCTGCTGAACGAAGGCTGCAAGGTGGCCACCCTCGGCCCGCTGATCCATAACCCGCAGGCTGTGGAGGATATGCAGAAAAAGGGTGCCCTTGTGGCGGATGCCATCGCCGATGTGCCCGCCGGGTACGAGGTGGTCATCCGCAGCCACGGCGTGCCGCGCACCGTGTACGACGAGCTGGATGCGCGCGGCATCACCTACCATGATGCCACCTGTCCCTTCGTGCAGAAGATCCAGCGCATTGCCACCGAGGCCGAAAAGGCGGGGGCGGTGCTGCTGGTGGCAGGCGACAAGACCCATCCGGAGGTGCAGGGGATCGTGGGCCACACCCGCGGAGAGGTGTTCGTTTTTGCCGATCTGGCCGAGTTGAAGGCATGGAAAGGCCCCTCTGACCCGCAAAAACCCCTGTTTGCAGTTGCACAGACCACATTTCAGGTTACAAAATGGCAAGAAAGTTCGGAGTTTCTCAAAAAAGCCTATACAAACGCCCGAATTTTTGATACAATATGTAATGCGACGTGGGCGAGGCAACAGGAAGCGGAAGACCTCAGCCAAAAATGCGACATCATTGTTGTCATTGGCGGTCATCATTCTTCCAATACCCAAAAGCTGGTACAGGTCGCCGCAAAACACACGCGTGCCGTAACGGTCGAGACAGCGAGCGAACTTCGGCCGGAATGGTTTGCAGATGTTAAAGTGGCGGGCGTGACAGCCGGGGCTTCAACGCCATCGTCTATTATTGAGGAGGTACTTAACAGTATGAGCGCAGAAATCAATGACAGCATGAGCTTTGAGGAGATGCTGAATGCATCCGAGGAAAAGCGTGTTCATGCAGGCAGTATTGTGAAAGGAATCGTGACCAGCATCTCTGCCAACGAGATCCAGGTGGATATCGGAGCGAAGCAGACCGGCTTTGTCAAGCTGAGCGAGCTGACCGATGATTCCTCCGCCAAGGTCGAAGACCTGGTGAAGGTTGGCGATGAGCTGGACCTCATCGTCGAGAAGGTTATGGATCAGGATGGCGTCATCCAGCTCTCCCGCAAGAAGCTCGCATCTCGCAAGGGCATGGAAGAGATCGCTAAGGCCGCTGAGTCCGGCGAGGTCGTCGAAGGCGATGTCACCGAGTTCAACAAGGGCGGCGTTGTGGTCAACGTCAAGGGTGTCAAGGTGTTCGTTCCTCGTTCTCAGGCTACTATGCGCCGTGATGAGGACTACACCGCTCTGGTTGGCCAGCACGTTCAGCTGGTTGTCACCGAGTGCTCCGGCCGCAAGATCGTCGGCAGCATCAACAAGGTGACCGCTGAGCAGAACAAGGCAAAGCGTGAAGAGTTCTGGGCAAACGTTGAGGTGGGCAAGACCTACACCGGCGTTGTCAAGAGCCTGACTTCTTACGGTGCATTCGTCGATATCGGCGGTGTGGACGGTCTGTGCCACATCAGCGAGCTGAGCTGGAACCGCATCAAGCATCCCTCCGAGGTCGTCTCCGTTGGTGACACCATCGAAGTGTATGTGAAGGACATCGACACCGAGAACCACAAGGTCTCTCTGGGCTACAAGAAGGCCGAGGACAACCCCTGGGAGCAGCTGAAGAACAACTACCCCATCGGCAGCACCTTCCATGCTCCGGTCGTCTCCCTGACCAAGTTCGGTGCATTCGTCCGCATCCTGCCGGGTGTTGATGGTCTGGTCCACATCAGCGAGATCAGCAATGACCGCGTTGAGAAAGTCTCTGACGTACTGAAGGTCGGCGATATGGTCGATGTGAAGCTGCTGGATGTCGACTTCGACAAGAAGCGCATCAGCCTGTCTATGAAGGCCCTGCTGAACGACGACGCTGAGTAATCAGCCTTTCGTTCGGAAGAAAAGCTTCTGACACAATGCGATCAACAGCCCCGTTGCCGGGAAAACGGCGGCGGGGCTGTTTTTGTTAAGGAGAGAACCCTCTCAGTCACCTGCGGTGACAGCTCCCCCGAAGGGGAGAGCTTTTGGCAAAAGAGGGCAGGCTCGCCGCGCCCGCAATAAAACCTCGCCCTTCGGGAGAGGTGGACGCGAGCAGCGCGAGCGGACGGAGAGGGTTTGACGAACTATGATTAAATTTTTTCAAGAAACACTGGGAAGTGCTGAGCTATCTGGTTTTCGGCGTGCTGTGCACCCTGCTGAACATTGTGCTGTATGCGCTGTTCAACAAGCTGTTTGGCTATACAGCCGCCAACAGCTGGGGCAATGTGCTGGATAACATCATCTGCATCCTGTTTGCCTACTGCACCAACCGCGCCTTTGTGTTCCGCAGCAAAACGCAGGGCAAGGCCATGGCGAGGGAATTTGGTGCATTCGTCACCTGTCGTCTGGGTACAATGCTGCTGGACACTGCAATTATGCTGGTGCTGGGCAATCTGCTGGCTGCGCAGGGTGCAGCGCTGATGGACGAGCTGATGCGAGGGGGTGCTGAGTGTGGTGGCCCACGTGGCTTGGCCCGGATACGGCCATCCAGATGGCAGCCTCCTATGCAGGCACGACCGGGCGGGGGTCACGGA
>ENA-OQJC01000627-OQJC01000627.1-human-gut-metagenome-genome-assembly--contig:-NODE-627-length-10339-cov-2.406287_pt1 | contig 10339 bp, 7 predicted proteins | sample MGYA00242600_ERZ504766 | MGnify/ENA primary metagenome ERZ504766 (study PRJEB26092, sample SAMD00036364) | human gut metagenome | host: Homo sapiens | study: EMG produced TPA metagenomics assembly of...
GCCGCATGGCCGAAGCCCTGCGCGCGGCCGGCTGCTGGACCGAGCCGCAGATCCAGGAATCGTTCGAACGCACATGGAAGGCCCAGGGCCTCGCCGTACGCCCCGACCACCAGATGATCGGTCATACCGGTTTCCTTGTTATCTCGCGCGCCATGGCCTCCGGGTTCGAGGCGCTCAGAAAGCGCGATCGCGTGACCAAGGACACACAGACCGACATCGACTCGCTCACCGACGAACAGCGTGAAGCGCAGATCGAGGAACTGGAACTGCGCGACATCTCCGACCACAAACTACGTAAGGTGTTGCGCGACCTCGACCGTCAGGTGGGAGAACTTGGCAATACGCACGAATAACCGCCAAACGATGAGTTTGTGAACGCTCACACACCTCTATACTGGAAGCAATACCACACCGCCACACCGCCACACCGGGCAGACGGTTCGTGAAGGGAGCCACGGATGGGCATCAAGCTGAGTAAAGTCGCCAAAGCGGCGAAGAAATACGACCATATTCTCATCATCATGAGGCATGCCAAGGCTGAGCCGTTCGGCGACAAGGGTGACTCGGAGCGCGAGCTCACCGACAAAGGTCTGAAACAGGCGAAGGCCGTGGGCAAGGGCATCGAGTCGTTGGGACTGGTGCCCGACCAAATCTCCTGCTCGTCCGTTACCCGCACGCGCCAGACGTTGGACCGCATGCTCAAGACCTTTGGCGACAAGCCAATCGTCGACTACCGCATCAGCCTGTATGACGGGGGAGTGCAGGCGGTGTTCGACGAGCTCGCCCACGTCAAGGCCAAGAATCGCGTGTTCATGATCGTGGGCCACGAGCCGACTGTGTCGATCAGCGCCCAATGGCTCGCCTCCGCCGACTCCGACGGCGAACGACTCGACCTGCTGAATTTGGGACTTTCGCCCGCATCCATCGTGATCATGGGATCGAACAAACCGTTCGACGAATGGCAGGTGCACAGCGGCGAACTGCTCGCGGTCATCAATGTGAAAGACTTCGACTAAAGCGGATATAAATTCCATCTATAACGACACTCTGCGGCCATTTATAAGGGCCGGAATCCGGATGTTTTGCTACCCTAAGTCGGGTTACGAACGCATGCATTGGAGGATTCATGTCCACTCTGACTTCCGTCTCCGGCTTCCCCCGCATCGGGCAGAACCGCGAACTGAAGAAGATCATCGAAGGCTACTGGAAGGGTGCCAACGACCTCGCCGCCGTCAAGGCCACCGCCGCCGAACTGCGCGCCAAGCACTGGAAGCTGCAGCAGGCCGCCGGCATCGACCTCATTCCCAGCAACGACTTCAGCTACTACGATCAGATGCTGGACACCGCCATCCTTCTCAACGTGATTCCGCAGCGTTACGCACGTCTCTCCTTCGACAACCAGGAGGACACGCTCTTCGCCATGGCCCGCGGCTATCAGGGCGACAAGGGCGACGTGACCGCCCTGCCGATGAAGAAGTGGTTCACCACCAACTACCACTATCTGGTGCCCGAAGTCGAGTCGGCCGCGGAGATCAAGCTCAACTCCACCAAGCCGTTCGACGAGTTCAACGAGGCCAAGGCGCTGGGCATCGACACCAAGCCCGTGTTCATCGGCCCGTACACGTTCCTGAAGCTCGCCCGTACCCCGGAAGCCACCGAACTCGAGCTCGACAAGGGCCTGGTCAACGCCGTGGCCGCCGTCTACGTCGAAGTGCTCGCCAAGTTCAACGAGCTCGGCGCCGCATGGGTCCAGCTCGACGAGCCGTACCTCGTGCTCGACAAGGAGCCGGGCGACGTTGAACTCTTCAAGACCCTGTACACCAAGATCCTGTCCGCCAAGGGCAATGTCAAGGTGCTGCTCAACACCTACTTCGGCCACATCGCCGACGTGTACGAAACCGTCAACCTGCTCGGCTTCGACGGCATCGGCCTGGACCTCAACGAAGGTCGCGAGGAGAACCTCGAAGCCGTCGCCAAGTATGGCGTGGCCTCCAACACCACCATCTTCGCCGGCGTGATCAACGGCCGCAACATCTGGCGCAACAACTACGCCACCTCCCTCGGCCTGGTCGACGCCCTGAAGCAGGTCACCGCCAACGTGGCCGTCTCCACCGCATCCTCCCTGCTGCACGTGCCGTTCAGCACCGAAGGCGAGACCGGCATCCCGGCCGAAGACCTCAAGCACTTCGCGTTCGCCGTCCAGAAGCTCGACGAGCTCAAGGAAGTCGCCGCCCTGGCCGACGCCACCGAGGACGAGAAGAAGGCATCCGCCGAACTCGCAGCCAACCAGGCGCTGTTCGACGGCACCCGCGTGGCCGCCGACCCGGCCGTCGCCGAGCGCATCGGCAAGCTGTCCGACGCCGACTACGTGCGTCAGCCTGCCCGCGAGGAGCGTCAGGCCCTGCAGCGCGAGGCCCTCGGCCTGCCGCTGCTGCCGACCACCACCATCGGCTCCTTCCCCCAGACCAAGGAGATTCGCGCCGAGCGTGCCAAGCTGCGCAAGGGCGAGGTCACCAAGGAAGCCTACGACGAGTTCATCAAAGCCCAGATCGACGCCGTCATCAAGAAGCAGGAGGAGATCGGCCTCGACGTGCTGGTCCACGGCGAGTTCGAGCGCAACGACATGGTCGAATACTTCGGCCAGAACCTCAACGGCTTCCTGTTCACCAAGAACGCTTGGGTGCAGTCCTACGGCACCCGTTGCGTCAAGCCCCCGATCGTCTGGGGCGACGTTTCCCGCGCCAACCCGATTACCGTGGAATGGTCCGCGTACGCCCAGTCCAAGACCGACCATGTGATGAAGGGCATGCTCACCGGCCCGGTGACCATCCTCAACTGGTCCTGGCCGCGCGAGGACATCACCCACGAGGAGCAGACCAAGCAGCTCGCCCTCGCCATCCGCGACGAAGTGCTCGATCTCGAGGCCGCCGGTATCAAGGTCATCCAGATCGATGAGGCCGCCCTGCGTGAGAAGCTGCCGCTGCGCAAGTCCGACTGGCACGTCAAGTACCTCGACTGGGCCGTTCCGGCCTTCCGTCTGGTGCACTCCGCCGTCAAGCCGACCACGCAGATCCACACCCACATGTGCTACTCCGAGTTCAACGACATCATCCGCGACATCGACGCGATGGATGCCGACGTGATCTCCTTCGAAGCCTCCCGTGGCGATCTGGTGGTGCTCGACGCCATTCATGACGCGCACTTCGAGACCGAGGCCGGCCCGGGCGTCTACGACATTCACTCCCCGCGTATTCCTTCCGAGAAGGAGATCGAGGATCGTATCTACGAGATCCTTGACAAGATGGACGTCAAGAAGGTGTGGATCAACCCTGACTGCGGTCTGAAGACCCGTGGTAACGCCGAGACCTGGCCGAGCCTGGAGAACCTGGTCGCCGCCGCCAAGGCCGTGCGCGCCAAGCTCGACAAGTAGCGGAAATCACCGAGCTCCCTCTGGATGAGGGAGCTCGGGTTTATGTAAGGAAATCAGCATGCATTCCCCGATGTTCACCCTTGAGGTCTTTCCCCCGAAGCGCAACGCGCCTGTCGGCACCATCTACGACACCCTCGACGGACTCGAAGGGCTGAACCCCGACTTCATCTCCGTGACCTACGGTCACGGCACCCATTCCGACCGCACCGCCACCGCGCGCATCGCCCACACGATCAGCAAGGAATACGGCATCCCTGCAGTCGCCCACCTGACCGCGCTCTACTCCGACAAGGCCAAGATCGATGAGGCTCTCGACATGTTCGAGGAAGCCGGCGTGAGCGCCGTGCTCGCGCTGCGCGGCGACTACATCGACGGCGAGCAGCTGGTCGGCGAGTTCAACCACGCCAGCGACCTCGTGTCATACATCCGCTCCGTGAAGCCGGACTTCAAGGTGTTTGGTGCTTGCTACCCGGAAGGCCACTATCAGGCTGACTCGCTGGACCAGGACATCGAAAACCTCAAAATCAAGGTTGATGCCGGCGTCACTCACCTGATTTCCCAGCTCTTCTACGACAATGAGGACTTCTACCGCTTCCTCGACAAGGCGCGCGCCGCCGGCATCACCGTGCCGATCGAGGCGGGCATCATGCCGGTGCGTGGAGCCAAGTCCGTGCGTCGCATGGCCGAGCGCAACGCCTCGCGCATCCCGGACAGGCTCAACACCCTGCTGAACAAGTGGGGGGACGACATCCAGTCCCTGCGTGCCGCCGGCATCCTCTACGCTTCCGAGCAGATCGCCGACCTCGTGGCCCACGACGTGGACGGCGTCCACCTGTATTCGATGAACCACCCCGCCACCACGCGCCGTATCTGGCGCAATGCGGAACCGTTGTTCCGCGGTACGCAAGGTTGACGCATATCGCGGCGCGGCGCATCTCAATGCGTCGCGCCGCACGTTAATCTGCTGGCGAAACCCAGAGTTCTCCCAGCGGCCGATGGGTATCATGAACGTGCAAGCCAGCCAAAGCGATGGAAGGGAGTCCGTTATGTGCACTGGTGTCCGTTTCTCCGATGATGAGGGCAACACCTATTTCGGCCGTAATCTCGACTGGAGTTTCTCATATGGGGAGACCATCCTGGTTACTCCGCGCGGCTACCACTATGACACGGTGTTTGGTGCGGGCGGCAAGGCGAAGCCGAACGCGGTGATCGGCGTGGGTGTGGTCATGGCCGATAGGCCGATGTATTTCGACTGCGCCAATGAACATGGTCTGGCCATCGCCGGCTTGAATTTCCCCGGCTACGCCTCGTTCGTCCACGAACCGGTCGAAGGCACGGAAAACGTCGCCACGTTCGAATTTCCGCTGTGGGTGGCGCGTAATTTCGACTCCGTCGACGAGGTCGAGGAGGCGCTCAGGAACGTGACGCTCGTCTCCCAGATCGTGCCGGGACAGCAGGAGTCTCTGCTGCACTGGTTCATCGGCGACGGCAAGCGCAGCATCGTCGTCGAGCAGATGGCCGATGGCATGCACGTGCATCATGATGACGTCGATGTGCTGACCAATCAGCCGACGTTCGACTTCCATATGGAAAACCTGCGCAACTACATGTGCGTCGGCAACGAGATGGCCGAACCGACTTCATGGGGCAAGGCCTCCTTGACCGCCTGGGGTGCGGGTGTGGGCATGCATGGCATCCCGGGCGACGTGAGTTCCCCGTCGCGCTTCGTTCGTGTGGCCTACACCAACGCGCATTACCCGCAGCAGAACGATGAAGCCGCCAATGTGTCGCGCCTGTTCCACACCCTCGGCTCCGTGCAGATGGTGGACGGCATGGCGAAGATGGGCGACGGCCAGTTCGAACGCACGCTGTTCACCAGCGGATATTCGTCCAAGACCAACACCTATTACATGAACACCTATGATGACCCCGCCATCCGTTCCTACGCCATGGCCGATTACGATATGGATTCCTCGGAGCTCATCAGCGTCGCCCGATGACTCCTTCCCGGCTCATGCCCCATTCGGAGGGCATGAGCGTATATAGTGGAATCTTATGGAATCGTCGATCTTCAAACCCAGCTCCATGGACCTCATCAGGGCAGGTCTGCAAGACCTCGACAAGGCCCGCGCCTTGTTCGACCAGCTCAAGGCGGACGACATTCCCGATGAGCGATGCGCCGAACTGCTGAGCGCGCTGGCCCACGCCTGCGACCCCGATATGGCATTGAGCAATTTCGTGGATATCGTCAACGCGATGCAATCCAGCCAGCGCGATCTGGAACACGTCATCCCCGACAACGACGCCCTGAAGCGTCTGGTCACGGTGCTCGGCGTCTCCGACGCGATGGGCAAGTTCATGCGCTTCAAGCCGCAGCTTGTGGAGGCGGCAGCAGTCGACAACTGCAACAGCCATCTGTTCAATCACGCGCAACGCCGTGCACGTCTGCTCAAGGCGGTCGGCGCGGACCCGGACGAACCGGCCATGCCCGTCGCCTCCAAGGATCTGGCCGAAGCGGCCACGGCCCTGCGTTCCAGCTACCGGAACCAACTGGCCGCCATCATCGCCCAGGATGCCGTGGCGGACGACCCGACCTCCATCCAACCGACTATCAGCCGCGAACTGTCCGACCTCGCGGACGCGGCGCTCGAAGGCGCGCTGGCCATCGCCCGCCACGAAACCGAGGGCAGCGAGCACGTGCGCTTCACCATCATCGGCATGGGCAAACTCGGCGCACAGGAACTGAACTACGTCTCCGACGTGGACCTCATCTACGTGGTCGAACCGGCCGACAAGGATGTGGACCATCAGACGCTGATTCGCGTGGGCACCAAGATGGGCACCATGTTACAGCGCGTCTGCCAGTCCGCCATCATGGGCGTGGCCGAGCAGCCGCTGTGGCAGATCGACGGCGGCCTGCGCCCGGAAGGCAAGGACGGCGCGCTGGTGCGCGTGCTCTCCTCGCACAAGAACTATTACGAGCAGTGGGCCGAGAATTGGGAGTTCCAAGCGCTGCTCAAGGCCCGCCCGGTGGCCGGCGACCCCGACCTCGGTCAGGCCTACATGGACATGTCCCGGCCGTTCGTGTGGAGCGCATCCAAGCGCAAGAACTTCGTCTACGACTGCCAGAAAATGCGCAAGCGCGTGGAGGATTTGATTCCCGCGCCCCTGAAGGACCGCGAGATTAAGCTCGGCCGCGGCGGTCTGCGCGATGTGGAATTCACCGTGCAGATGCTCCAGCTCGTACACGGCCGCACCGACGAATCGCTGCGCACCAGCAACACGCTCGACTCGCTGCAGCGCCTGTCCGAAGGCGGCTATGTCTCGCGCAAGCAGGCCGTGCGCATGTCCCAGGACTACCGCTTCGAGCGCGTGATGGAACATCGCCAGCAGATCTGGTCCCTGAAGCGCACGCACCTGTTCCCGGACCTCGGCCGGGCCTCGGTCGGAGGCCTCGAAAAGAAGCGCGACATCGACGTGGACGAGCTCAACCAGAACCAGGAGCTGCGCCGACTCGCCCGCGCATTCGGCCTGCACCCGGAAGAACTCGTCGACAAGTACGACGACACCCGCCGCGAAGTACGCCACCTGCACCTCGACATCTACTATCGCCCGATGCTGCCGGTCAACGCCCAGATGGAGAACGACCAGATCGTCCTGAGCGTCGAGGCAGCACAGGAACGATTCGAATCCATCGGTTTCGGCGACCCGGACGCCGCCATCCGCCACGTGCAGGCGCTCACCGCCGGCGTGGGGCGCGCGGCCAAAATCAACCGCATCATTCTGCCCGCCGTCTTGCAGTGGCTGGGCGAGGGCCAGAACCCGGACATGGGCCTGCTCAACTGGCGCAAACTGGAGGAGAACTTCGGCACCGAATCCGGCTACCTCGGCTTCCTGCGCGACTCCACCTCCGCCGCCCAGCGCCTGTGCCACATCCTGTCCAACTCACGATTCCTGGGCGACGCGCTCAACAAGTCGGTCGAATCGATCAGCTGGCTCGGTGATGACGACAATCTGCAGGCCCGCACGCGCGAGGCCTTGGACGTGCAGACCGGCTCGGCGCTGGAACGCTTCGGATCGAACATCAACGAGTTCGCCACCTCCATGCGCGCCATGCGCCGCCACGAAATCGAACGCATCGGCCTGTCTTGGATGAGCGGTGTGATCAGCGACTCCGACAGTCTCAAGGCCATGACCGACGTGTATGACGCGATCATCGATGCCTCCCTGACCTGGGCCGTGCGCCACCAGATCGCCGAGTTCGGCGTCGAAACCGCGCCGGCCGGCATCACCGTCATCGCCATGGGCCGTTACGGCGGGCGCGAAGTGAACTTCAGCTCCGATGCGGATGCCATTCTCATCTACCGTCCGGCCGACGATGCCGACGACGGCCAAGCCAACGCCTTCGCCAAGAAGGTCGTGGAAGACCTGCGCAACATCCTGCAAGGACCGACGACGCTGGAACCCAAGATCGAACTCGACCTGGACCTGCGCCCGGAAGGCAAGAACGGCCCGCTCGTGCGCTCCTATGCCTCCTGCGAGGAATACTACGAATCCTGGGCTTCGACCTGGGAGCGCCAGGCGCTGCTGCGCGCCCGGTACGCGGCCGGCGACGCTGAACTGGCGCGGGACTTCCTGATCAACATCGCCGACCCGCTGCGCTACCCGACCACGGAACTGACTGAAGCAGAATTGCAGAACATCCGCAAGCTCAAGGCCCGCATGGAAGCCGAGCGTCTGCCGCGCGGCGTGCGCCGTGAACGGCATCTGAAGCTCGGCAAGGGCGGCTTGTCTGACGTGGAATGGACCGTGCAACTCATGCAGCTCCAGCACGCCGGCGATATCAAAGATCTGCGCGTCAACGGCACGCTGGAGGCATTGGACGTGCTGGAAGCCAAGAAGCTCATCAGCGCTATCGACGCGATTCAGCTGCGCAAGGCATGGACGTTGTGCACCGCGGCCCGCAACGGCAGCTATCTGTGGAGCGGGCGCGCCAACCAGGCCGATATTCTGCCTGATGACATCTATTCGCTGGGCGGCATCGCCGTCTACCTCGGCTACGGCGCCCACCGCGGCCAGCATTTCGAGAACGACCTGCTGGCCGTGATGCGCAAATGCCGTGACGTATGCCAGCGCTTGTTCTATGGGCAGACCGAAGGCGAGGCGGCTGCGGCAACCACCGCCACGGCCTCCGCCGCAACGCAGCAGCCGCAAACCGCCCCTCGCCCGCGTATGCACGTGATCGCACCGCGACTGGAACGAAATCGACGCCGCGCGCAGCGATAAGGCAGCATATTCGTTGGATTTTCAGGTGGACACTCGGTGAATGCGGCTGTCCGAAAAATGGCGTAAGTTAGATTAGGTCACGCAAGGGTGGCCACCTGAAAACCACGAGCGAAAAGGTGAGCCTTGTCTGAAGAAACGCCAATGGTCGGCAAAAGCGTCGTAACGCTGGACGGCCTGTCTACAAACCAGATTCTCGACCTGCTGCATAAGGCCGAATACATCGATTCCCACCGCAAAGAGATTGCCCATACCTGCGATGGGCGAGTGCTGGCCACGCTGTTCTACGAGCCCTCCACCCGTACGCGCCTGAGCTTTGAGACCGCAATGCTACGTCTCGGCGGCAAGGTCATCGGATTCGCCGGCGCGCAGCTGGCCTCCGTGACCAAGGGCGAATCCATCGCCGACACGTTGAAGACCGTGTCCAACTACGTGGACGTGGTCGCCATCCGTCACCCGAAGGAGGGTGCCGCGCTGGTGGCCTCCCGCGCCGCATCCGTGCCGGTAATCAACGCCGGCGACGGCGGCCACATGCACCCCACGCAGACGCTGGCCGACCTGGCCACGCTGCAGTCGCGCTTCGGCCGCATCACCGACCTGACCGTGGGACTGTGCGGCGATTTGACCTTCGGCCGCACCGTGCACTCCCTGATCGAGACCCTGTGCCGCTTCGGCAACGTGCGCTTCGTGCTCATCAGCCCGGACGAGCTCAAGACCCCGCAGTACGTGATCGACCGCATCAACGCCACCGACAGCTGCTCCTACGTGGAAGTGCGCGACCTGGCCTCCGTGATCGGCGACCTCGACGTGCTGTACATGACCCGCGTACAGAAGGAACGCTTCTTCAACGAAGACGACTACCTGCGCCTGCGCGACACCTACATTCTCGACGAAGAGAAGCTGCAGCTCGCCAAGCCGTCCATGGCCGTGCTTCACCCGCTGCCGCGCGTCAACGAAATCGCCGTGGACGTGGACGACGACCCGCGTGCCGCCTACTTCGAACAGGTCAAGAACGGCATGCTCGTGCGCATGGCCCTCGAAAGCACCGTGGTGGGCGACGAACTGCCCGGATACGAACCGCTCAACCCCAAGGAGGTTCAGGCCTGATGGAAGTCACCAGCATTCAGAACGGCATCATTATCGACCATGTGCCGGCCGGAACCTCGCTGAAGGTTCTCGAATACCTGAAAATCGACCCGGCCAAAACCAAGCTTGCGCTCATCATGAACGCCGACTCCAAGCGTTACGGCTCCAAGGACATCATCAAAATCGAAGATGACAAGGACATCGACCTCGACGTGCTCGGCTTCGTGGCCCGCCAAGCCACCGTGGACGTGGTGCGCGGCGGCAAGATCGTCGAAAAGAGCAGCCGAACCTGCCCGAGCACATCGTCGGCGTGATTTCCTGCGTGAACCCGCGCTGCGTGACCACCGCCGAGCCCGGCATCAAGCAGATGTTTCCACCTCGTGCACTCCGAGCGGCTCGAATACCGCTGCGACTACTGCGACGAGGAAGCCAAACTGTGAGCATCACCCTACGCAACATCAAGGTCTGGAACACCGGCGAGGTCATCGACCTCGTGGTGCCCGGGACCGCTGCCGCCTACTTCGCCGACACCTCCGCCGT
>ENA-OQJC01000630-OQJC01000630.1-human-gut-metagenome-genome-assembly--contig:-NODE-630-length-10327-cov-3.845490_pt1 | contig 10327 bp, 11 predicted proteins | sample MGYA00242600_ERZ504766 | MGnify/ENA primary metagenome ERZ504766 (study PRJEB26092, sample SAMD00036364) | human gut metagenome | host: Homo sapiens | study: EMG produced TPA metagenomics assembly of...
GGGATGAAAACGGAGAAATGTATGATGCCATTGCCGGAGACTTTCTGGTGGTGGGTCTGGGCGAGGAGGATTTTGCATCCCTGATCCCGGAGATGGCGCAGAAATATGAGCAGCTTTTCCATCAGCCGGAAGCCTTTCTGAAGCTAGGCAACCGTCTGTTGGTGCTGCCGGTGCCTGATGAACCTCCCGCAGAAAAGCCCCGCACCAAGCCCCCGGCAGAGCATGACCGCTAAAATCACCCTGCTGCACGGGAGGTGATGGCATTGCAGGAAGAAATCGAACAGAAGTCATTCAACATTATGATCTCCACCACAAAGCTGTCTGCCCGGACTGTCCTGCGGGCGGTAAAAGCGGCGTTTCGGCTGTACCAGTCCAAAACATCCCAAGGTAAGCAAAGTGTCCGCACCCTTCTGCGGCAAAACCGGGGCGTGTCCAGCGTGGAGATCAGCAAGACCGGCATCCGTGGTCTGGAACGCTATGCCAAAAAGTACGGCATCGACTACGCCATCCGCAAGGACAGCTCTGAGGTGCCGCCCCGGTATCTGGTCTTTTTCAAAGCCCCGGACGCAGAAGCCTTCAACTCGGCGTTTAAAGAGTATTCGGCATCTCTGCTGAACAAAGGCAAACGCCCCTCGGTGCTGGCAAAACTGCATGAACTGGTGCAGGCGGCGGCAGAACTCCCCGGCAAAGTCCGGCATAAGGAACAGGAGCGTGGACTGTGACCACGAAAAAGCTGATAAAGCTGCTGGCACTGTACCTGCCCTATATTTTGCTGGGGCTGGTGGCAACCAACTTTGGCGAAGCGTGGCGACTTGCCGAGGGCAAAGAACTGGGCGATAAGATTATGTCCATGATGGGTACGATCCCGGTGGCATTTGCAAACCCTCTGCCCAGCCTGCATCCGCTTGATTTGCTGGTGGGTCTGTGCTGTGGCGCAGGGTTACGGCTGGCGGTCTATCTGCGTGGCAAAAACGCCAAGAAGTACCGCCATGGCATGGAGTACGGCTCTGCCCGGTGGGGTACGCCCAAGGACATTGAGCCGTTCATGGCTCCCAAGTTTGCCGACAACATCATCCTGACCAAAACGGAACGGCTGATGATGTCCAACCGTCCGCCGGACCCGAAAAATGCCCGGAACAAAAACGTGCTGGTGGTGGGCGGCTCCGGCAGCGGTAAGACCCGGTTTTGGCTCAAGCCCAACCTTTTACAATGCCACAGCTCCTATGTGGTAACAGACCCGAAAGGCAGTATCGTGGTCGAGTGCGGGAACGCACTTCTGAAAAAAGGCTACAAGCTGAAAATCCTGAACACCATTAACTTTTCCAAGAGTATGCACTACAACCCCTTCGCTTATGTCCACAGCGAAAAAGACATTTTGAAGTTGGTGACAACGCTGATGACCAACACCAAGGGTGAAGGGTCCGGCGGAGACCCATTCTGGGAAAAATCGGAGCGTCTTTTGCTTACTGCCCTGATCGCTTATCTGCATTATGAAGCCCCGGTGGAGGAGCAGAATTTTGCAACACTGTTAGAAATGCTCAACACCATGCAGGTGCTGGAGGATGACGAGGAATACCAGAATCCGGTGGACTTGCTGTTTGAAGAACTGGCAAAAAAGAAGCCCAACAGCTTTGCCGGGCGGCAGTACAAACTTTACAAGCTGGCTGCCGGCAAGACCGCAAAATCCATCCTCATTTCCTGTGGTGCCAGATTAGCCCCCTTCGACATCCAAGAGCTGCGTGACCTCACTATGTACGATGAGCTGCAACTGGACACGCTGGGCGATAAGAAAACGGCATTGTTCCTCATCATGAGCGATACGGACAGCACCTTCAACTTCCTCATCAGCATGGTCTACACCCAGCTTTTCAATCTGCTGTGCGACAAGGCAGATGATGTATACGGCGGCAAGCTGCCCGTTCATGTACGGTGTCTCATCGACGAGTGCGCCAACATCGGGCAGATTCCCAATCTGGAAAAGCTGGTGGCCACCATCCGCAGCCGTGAGATCTCCGCCTGCCTTGTTTTGCAGGCGAGAAGCCAGTTGAAAGCCATTTACAAGGATAACGCGGATACCATTGTGGGCAACATGGACAGCCAGATTTTCCTCGGCGGCAGTGAGCCGACCACCCTGAAAGACTTGTCCGAGATGCTGGGCAAGGAGACCATCGACGCCTTCAACACCTCAGACACCCGTGGCAATAGCCCCAGTTACGGCACTACGTTCCAAAAGATGGGCCACGAATTGTTGAGCCGGGACGAGCTGGCGGTGCTGGACGGCGGCAAGTGTATTTTGCAGTTGCGTGGCGTCAGACCGTTTTTGAGCGACAAGTACGACCTGACCCAGCACCCTAACTACAAGCTGACCTCGGACTACGACCCCAAAAACACCTTCGATATTGAAAAATATCTGAACCGAAAAGCAAAAATCCACCCCGGTGATGAGTTCATCGTGGTGGACGCTGATTCGCTCCCGTCTGCCTGACCCGGTAGGCGGTTTTATTTTTATCCCGGTCAGAAAGGTGCACCAGAAAATCAGCCTTGCTGCGGTTATGCAACGTAAAACTACAAGATTTCGGGTGTGTACAAACGACCGGAAACGCTTTATAATAAAGGAGAAAAGACTATGGAATTCTTCAACTCTGCTATCGAAGTTCTTCAGACTCTGGTTGTCGCTCTGGGTGCCGGTCTCGGCGTTTGGGGTGCCATCAACCTGCTGGAAGGTTATGGTAACGACAACCCCGGCAGCAAGAGTCAGGGCATGAAGCAGCTCATGGCTGGCGGCGGCGTTGCTCTGGTGGGCATTACCCTGATTCCCCTGCTGAGCGGTCTGTTCGGTTAAGAACAGCGGGCGGCGATTGCCGCCCGGTACATATTTATAATAAGGAAAGCCATAGTAACGATCTCACATACAGAAGGTGAATCAGATGAGCGAGATTTTATTGTATCATGGCAGTAAAGAAGAAGTTGTCTATCCCGAAATCCGCATCACACGGTATACAAAGGACTTTTCTTGGGGATTCTACTGCACGAACAGCTATCAACAAGCCTACCGCTGGGCAGACCGCCGTTCTGCCGATGGTATTGTGAACGTCTATCGCTATGTAGAGAATCCTGACCTGAAAATCCTGCGTTTCCCTGAAATGTCGGACGAATGGCTGGATTTCATTGCAAAATGTCGTGCAGGCGAAACCCATCCCTATGATATTGTGGAGGATCCCATGGCAGATGACACCATCTGGGACTATGTCAATGGATTTACGTCCGGGCAGATCAGCCGTGAAGCATTTTGGGCATTGGCGAAGTTCAAGCATCCAACACACCAGATCAGCTTTCATACCGTAAACGCTTTGCACTGCCTGACCTTTGAGAGGAGTGAATCCATCCATGACCGAAAAGCAGAAAAATGATGTTCTCTACGTTTGCAGCCTGATCGAGACCATCGCCCGTAAGACCAAAAATCATCGGCAGGATGTGATTCGTCACTTCACAAAAGCCGGCATCGAACGGCAGCTCCGGCTGGCAGAAGTAAACCATTGCCTGTCCTTTGAGCAGGTTTCGGATGAGCTGATTGAAGATCTCAACATCCCGGAGGGGGATTTTGATACCGCCGCAGAGTGCCGCTACACGGTCCCTTCTGCAACCTCCATCGGAATGCTGTATCAGGGGCTGGTGCTGTCCACCATGAAAGATGAAGATGCTGCACAGGCAATTCTGGATGTTTTTTCGTCGTTTATCACGGATGAGATCTCCGATTTCAATTCCAACGTATACTACACCAATCCTGATTATCTCCGCTGCTCCTATCTGGAGGGCAAAATGCTTGCTTGAGAAAGGATTGTTATAATGGCAAAAAATCAACATAATGCAGGGCTTCATTATAGACCTCTCAATCAACTTGGATTATCAAACTTCAATGATTATATAGAAAATCCCATTGATAGTCGTTTTAAGTTTAATCCGCCCCCTCTAAAATGTGGTAAGCTTTTTGGACTTTGCAAAGCTGATCGTCAAAAAGAAAAGCTTCAGAAACATTGCCCGTGGCATCCGCTTCTAAAAATGAAGGCATTCACATTAGAGATCAACGGAGAAGCTGAATACATTTGGTATTGTAAAGAATGCGATTGTTATTATATGAACCCCTTTTGGCGAAATGGAGAAAAACGCATCCTTGATGTTTATCATAAGGTTCCTGTTCGCCGACTTATAAAAACAGCTATATAGCTTTGATTATGATTTGCCGATTGCCGAAAAGCAGTCGGCTTTTTTGTTTCCGTCGAACACTTTTTGTGTTTGCTCATATCATTTCATCTATCATTCATCAATCAAAAATGATAGATGAAATGAGGGCATTGTTCCATACGGCGGCTTGAGCAGCAGCGGAAAGCCCTCTGCAGCTTGCAGTTTTATTAAATGTCCGTGCTCCAAGCCGCGTTTTTATCCACCCATCCATGAAAGGCGGTGCTATTATGCAGTTTTTGACCCACATTATTTTTCTCCTGAATCTGCTCAAGACCCTCATCAACCACTTCAGCTAAGGACGGTGACTGCTGAATGGAAACCGTTCTCAAAGCCATTGCCGACTGGATCAAGGGCATCCTGACGGCAGGTATTATGTCAAACTTGTCTGGCCTGTTCGACGATGTGAACACGCAGGTCAGCAATATCGCCCAGCAGGTGGGCACCAAACCCTCCAGCTTTGAGCCGAGAGTGTTCGCCATGATCGAAGCCCTATCCCGGAACGTGGTGCTCCCCATCGCAGGCATCATCCTGACCTTTATTGCCTGCTACGAGCTGATCGAGATGATCACCCAGCACAACAACATGGCGCAGTTCGAGCCTGCCCTCATCATGCGCTGGATTTTCAAGACCGCTGTTTCGGTGTGGCTCATCAGCAACACCTTCGATATTGTGATGGCGGTGTTCGACATCACCCAGAAGGTAGTGTTCCGATTCCAGACGGCATCATTAGCCGGAAACACCCGTGTCAACGACATTGGTTTGTCCATGCTGCAATCCAGCATGATGCAGATGGATGTAGGCCCTCTGTTCGGGCTGTTCCTGCAAAGTTTCTTCATCGGCATCACCATGCGGATATTGAGCATCATCATTTTTGTCATCGTCTACGGGCGTATGATTGAAATCTACTGCATGGTGAGCCTTGCGCCCATCCCCATGGCGACCTTCGGCAACCACGAGCAATCGCACATGGGGCAGAACTACCTGAAATGCCTGTTCGCATTGGGCTTTCAGGGCTTTCTCATCCTCATCTGCGTGGCAATTTATGCCGTGCTGATCCAGAGCGTGGCGATTTCCGGGGATGCCATCAACTCCATTTGGAGCATTGTGGGCTACACCGTCCTGCTCTGTTTCAGCCTGTTCAAGACCAGTTCCGTGACAAAATCCGTTCTCGGAGCGCATTAAAGGAGGTGTTCACTTGGCTGCGTATATCTCTGTGCCCCGTGATTTGACCAAGGTCAAATCCAAAGTGGCGTTCAACCTGACCAAACGGCAGCTGCTTTGTTTTGGCACAGCGGCTCTCATTGGAGTGCCGCTGTTTTTTGTTCTCCGGGATTCCGGCGGCAACACTGCCGCCACCCTCGGCATGATGGCGGTGATGCTGCCGGCGTTCTTTCTTGGAATGTACGAGAAAAACGGTCAGCCTTTGGAAAAGCTGCTGTCGTACTATGTGCAGTCCCGGTTTGTCCGCCCGAAGATTCGCCCCTACAAGACCAACAACTACTATGCACTGCTTATGAAGGGAGGCATGACCCATGATCCCGTTTTGGAAAAAGACCGATAAGCACAGCAAGCCGCAGTCTGCGCAGAAGCGCAGGCAGAACGCAAAGCCTGCTGTGCCCCGGACCGCCCAGCAGTCCATCCCCATGCAGCGGATGTTTGAGGATGGCACCTGCCGGGTGAAAGCAAACTATTACACCCGCACCATCCAGTATCAGGACATCAATTATCAGTTGGCGCAGCAGGAGGACAAGACCGCCATTTTCGAGGAATGGTGCTCCTTCCTCAACTTTTTTGACAGCTCCATCAAATTTGAACTGTCCTTTGTGAACATGGCAACCGACAGCACCGAGTTTGAGAAAAGTATCCGCATCCCGTACCAGCGAGATGGTTTCGATGATGTTCGTGCGGAGTATTCCCAGATGCTGCGCCAGCAGCTTGCCAAGGGCAATAATGGTCTGACCAAGACCAAGTTCATCACCTTTGGCGTGGAGGGCGAAAGCATGGCGCAGGTCAAGCCCCGGCTCGATCACATCCAGAACGATCTGCTCAACAACTTCCACCGGTTGGGGGTGCAGGCAAAACCCCTGAATGGTGCCCAGCGGCTGAAACTCATGCACGATATGTTCAACATGGACGGTGCCAGCAAGTTTCACTTTGACTGGAAGGACCTTGTAAAAAGCGGCCTTTCCGTGAAGGATGCTATTGCACCCACCGCCTTTGCCTTCAAGAACAGCCGCACCTTTCAGATGGGTGGCATCTTCGGGGCGGTCAGCTTCCTGAGCATCACGGCATCCGACATCAGCGACCAGCTTTTGAAGGATTTTCTGGATATGGATTCGTCCCAAATCGTTACCATGCACATCCAGTCCGTTGACCAGAATCGTGCCATTAAGACGGTGAAGCGCACCATCACGGAACTGGACCGCAGCAAGATCGAGGAGCAGAAAAAAGCCATCCGTGCCGGGTATGATATTGACATCATTCCGTCGGATTTGGCAACTTACGGACGGGATGCGAAAGCTCTGCTCAAAGAGCTGCAAAGCCAGAACGAGCGGATGTTCCTCGTCACTTTTCTGGTGCTGAACACTGGGCGCACGGAGCAGGAGCTGGAAAACAATGTCTTTCAGGCCAGCTCCATCGCCCAGAAGCACAACTGCAATCTGTGCCGGTTGGATTTCCAGCAGGAGCAGGGGCTTATGTCCTCGCTGCCGCTGGCAGACTGCCAGATCGAAATTCAGCGGGGACTGACCACCAGCAGCACGGCTATCTTCATCCCCTTTACCACGCAGGAATTGTACCAGAGCGGAAAAGAATCGCTGTACTACGGCTTGAATGCGCTTTCCAACAACCTCATCATGGTGGACCGCAAAAAGCTGAAAAACCCGAATGGCTTGATTTTGGGCACTCCCGGCTCTGGCAAAAGTTTCTCGGCAAAACGTGAAATTGCCAACGCCTTTCTGGTGACAGATGATGATATTATTATCAATGATCCCGAAGGCGAATACTCGCCGCAGGTGAATCGTTTGAAAGGTCAGGTCATCAAAATCAGCCCCAACAGCACCCAATTTGTCAACCCCATGGACATCAACGCCAACTACTCCGAGGAGGATAATCCGCTGTCCCTGAAAGCCGACTTTATTCTTTCTCTGTGTGAGCTGGTGGTGGGCGGCAAAGATGGTCTGATGCCCGTCGAAAAGACGGTCATTGACCGCTGTGTGCATCTGATTTATCGCAAATATTTTGCCGACCCCTGCCCGGAGAATATGCCCATCCTTGAGGACTTGTACAATGCCCTGCTCCAACAGGACGAAAAAGAAGCCCACCATGTTGCCACGGCTCTGGAAATCTACGTCAAGGGCAGTCTGAACCTGTTCAACCATCGCACCAACGTGAACGTCAATAACCGCATCGTCTGCTATGACATCAAGGAACTGGGCAAGCAGATGAAAAAGCTGGGAATGCTCATTGTGCAGGATCAAGTGTGGGGGCGTGTCACGGCAAACCGCAGCAGCGGCAAGTCCACCCGGTATTATATGGATGAGATGCACCTCCTCTTAAAAGAGGAGCAGACCGCCGCTTATTCCGTGGAGATCTGGAAGCGTTTCCGCAAGTGGGGCGGTATTCCCACAGGGCTGACCCAGAACGTGAAAGACCTGCTTTCTTCCCGTGAGGTCGAGAATATTTTTGAAAATTCGGACATGATTATCATGCTGAATCAGGCGGCGGGAGACCGGCAAATTCTCGCAAAGCAGCTCAATATTTCGCCCCATCAGCTTTCCTACGTTACCCACTCCGGCGAGGGCGAGGGGCTGCTGTTCTTCGGCAATGTCATTCTGCCGTTCGTTGACCGTTTCCCCACCGATCTGGAACTGTATAAAATAATGACCACCAAGTTAGGTGAGGTTTCGGAGGGTGCGCAGAAATGAGCAATCCGAAGCTGAATCCCAAAGAGGAATCGTCCGCCAAAAAGACCCGTTCTCCCCCGAAGAAAGCCAAGGTGGAGCAGTCGGTGCCCAAAAAGAAGAAGCTGAAAACTGATGCAGAAAAGACAGCCGAAAAAGCCCAGCATCTGCGGTTTGGCAAGGCGGAACTGACCCCGGACGAACTGAGCCGTTTGAGCAAGGCGCAGAAACGGGAGATGTACGCCGCCCATACCGCCCGGTCTGCGGTGCACCGGGAAATCGACCAGTACGAGGACGACAATGTGGGCACACAGGCTCTGAGCGAGGGCGAAAAAGCGGCTGGCAATGTCCGGGATATTTCCAAGAGCAGATACGCCCGCAAACTCAAGAAGAAAGCCAAAATGCAGGGCAAGAAAGGAGCCAAAACCGCAAAATCTTCTGCACAGAAGCCGACTGCGGCACAAGATGTAGGAGCATCCAGCACCGGCGAGGGCGGCTCCAACTGGCTTTCCCGGTGGCGGCAGAAGCAGGACATCCGGCAGAGCTACTATGCCGCCGCCCGGTCGGGCACTGCGGCGCAGACCGCAGGCGGTAAAGCGGCATCCAACGGTGCATCTGCCGCTCGTTCCGGCATGGAACAGGCGGTGGAGAAAGGCAAAACTGCCGTCAGCACCGCTGTGAAGGGGCTGGTGAATGCCGCCAAGGGCAACGCACACGTTCTGGTGATCGTGGGCGTTTTTCTTTGCTCATTCTTATGGTGATGTCTGGCTTTTCCTCCTGTGGCATCCTCTTTTCCGGCGGCACGCAGGTATCCGGGCAGACCATCTACACCGCAGAGGATCGGGACATCCGGGGCGCAGAACAGGACTACAAGAAGCTGGAAAAGGAACTGGAATAAAAAAATCAAGCGCACCCCCACCGACCACCCCGGCTACAACGAGTATCAGTACCATCTCGACCCCATCGAGCATGACCCGTGGCAGTTGACTTCGTATTTGACCACCCTCTACGACGATTACACCCGGTCAGAGGTGCAGGGCAAGCTGAAGGAGACCTTCAAAAAGCAGTACAAGCTCACCACATGGGTGGAGGTGCAGATACGGTATAAGACCGTGTGGGTCATCAGCCCAGCAGGAATCCCGGTACCCACGCAGGTGCCCTACGAGTACAAAATCTTCCACACCAAATTGGTGAATAAAGGGCTGGAAGTCGTTATCCGGGAAGAATTGGATGCTGACCAATGGAAACGGTACGAGATTTTCCAAGATACCTTGGGCGGCAGACCCTACCTGTTTAACGGCGGTCTGCCGCCCGGTGGCTCCGATGGCTCTGGCGCGCCGGGCATTGATTATCAGGTTCCGGCAGAAGCCCTGACGGATGATGAATTTGCCGCCATCTACAAGGAAGCCCAAAAGTATGTGGGCACACCTTACGTCTGGGGCGGTTCCACCCCGGAAACAGGCTTTGACTGCTCCGGCTACGTCTGCTGGGTATACAACCAGAACGGCTACGATGTGGGGCGCACCACCGCCAACGGCTTGTGGAATAAGAGCCAGCACATCAGCGAGGCCGAAGCAAAGCCCGGTGATCTGGTCTTTTTCAAAGGAACCTACGACACCCCCGGCATGAGCCATACCGGAATCTATCTGGGCAACGGCATGATGGTGTCGGCCGGAGACCCCATCAAGTACGCAAACATTCACTCGTCCTACTGGGAGAAGCATCTCGCCGGGTTCGGACGGCTTTCAAAATGATTGGAGGAGTTTTATGAGCGAAAAATCGGATAAGCTGCGGGCGATGCTGGAAAAAGAAAAGGAACGCCGCATCAAGCTGAACAACCGCATCGAGATTCTGGAGCGGCGCATTCAGGAGGAGGATTCCGCCGAGGTCAACGAAATGGTGCGGACTGCAAAGGGTCACGCCGGAACAGCTTGCCGCCCTGCTGCGGCAGTCGGCTACCGCCACCCCGAACCCGGCTGCGCTGTCTGCCGTGGGTGCAACTTTTGAGAAGGAGGTCGATGCAGATGAAGATTAGAAACTGGGCGCACTGCTGGTATCGGTGGCACTGTGCGCTGGCATGGCGGCTCCTGCTTTTGCCTATGGCGGTGAGCCTACGGAGGAAGTGGAACAGCCTGTCCTGACTTCTACCACCGATGAAGAAGATGTAGTCACCGTGACCGATG
>ENA-OQJC01000631-OQJC01000631.1-human-gut-metagenome-genome-assembly--contig:-NODE-631-length-10321-cov-2.804297_pt1 | contig 10321 bp, 14 predicted proteins | sample MGYA00242600_ERZ504766 | MGnify/ENA primary metagenome ERZ504766 (study PRJEB26092, sample SAMD00036364) | human gut metagenome | host: Homo sapiens | study: EMG produced TPA metagenomics assembly of...
TACAAGGTGATCGGAGACCCGAGGCCATTAGACGGCGGCATGAAGCCGACCGCCTGGAACCTCAAGGTCGAAGTCACGGATTCGAAGGGCTGATGTCCAATACCGTGAGACTCGATTATTCGGCGTTCCTCGCTTACCGCCAAAACGAGGGCGCACGCATTGTCAAGGCCGAAGCCGACAAAATCGCGGGACGCGCCAACTCCACCGCCATGCGTGACGTGCATGTGTCCGCCGGAGAGGATCACGTTCCGCGTTACGAGGCAAGCGTGCGCACCGGCCCCAAAGGTGCCACGGCGAACGTCTATCCGGCCAACCACGCGGCCCACGTCGACAACGCATTGCACAACACGCTTGCCAAAGCAGTGGGAGGTGGCGGCTGATGGCCGTGAACGCGGAGAAACTCGTCATGGACTGGCTCAACGCGGACCCGACGATCAAGGCCGAATATCCGGCGATGTTCGACGTGCCCGCCGGATCGTCGGCCACGCATCCGATGCCGTTCGTCACCGTCGAACAGGTCGGAGGCACGGACGAACCGTTTCGCAGCCTGCCGCTTATCGCGGTGCAGGTGTGGGGCGAGTCGCGCTGGCTGGTCTCCGAGGCTGCGGCGAAACTCATACCTCCCCCGGCTCAAACGTATCGTCGAACTGCCCGAGGTCGCCGATATCGACATCGACCGGGCGCACGCACTTTCCCCATGCCCGGACGGGCGGCCCCGTTACCAAATCATTCTCCAGTTGATTATCAAATCAGACGATTAGAAAGGCTGTAAATCATGGTTGATTCCACAACCAACGATTCCACCATGGTGTCGTTGGGCAAGTTCAAGGTCGGCGGCTACGCCTACTGGGCACCCGCCGGCACCACACCGCCCACCGACTCCGCCACCGCATTGCCCTCCGCGTACAAGCTGCTCGGCTACCTGTCCGAGGACGGCCTGACCAACACGACCGACACCGACACCACCGAGATCAAGGACGCGAACGGTACCACCGTGATGAAGATCATCACCAGCTACGCCGAGTCCTACCAGTTCGCCCTGCTCGAAGTGCTGCGAGCCGAGTCCGCGAAGCTCCGCTATAACTCGGACGCGGTCACCGGCACCGACAAGAGCATGACCATCAAACACCAGATGCCCTCCGACGAGGACTTCGTGCTCGTGTTCGAAATCGCGATGAGCGGCGACGTCAAGGACCGTCTCGTGATCGGCAACGCGACCCGCGCCGAGTTCGGCGACCGTCAGGTGCATGCCGGCGACCCGCAGGTGTACGACATCACCGTCTCCGCCAACGACATGGGCTCCGGCGTCACCGCCATCGAATACGTCGGCATCGCCGCGTCCCGTAGCGTGGCCGTCACCGAGGCCCTGGTCGGCAAGGTCATTGATCCGGTCAACGGCGACGAGACCGCCGAAACCGGCGAAGGGACCCCGGCCGCCGAATAACGGTTCTTCCCGCGTCATGCGTTCGACGACTTCCCCGCGACGCGGGAACCCTCATTTTTTCAACCCTCGAAGTCGTCCATGGTTTTTTGGAGAAGTCATTATGTCACGAAACCGTCATCATCGTTACGGTAATACCGCCAGCAACAACGTCCCCGGCAACCGTCCGCAGGATCACAGGCCCGCGCAGGGCAAGCCGCGCACCGTCACCGTCAAGGGAATCTCCCTGACCATCGACCCGAAGGTGCTGGACGATTGGGAGTTCGTGGAATCTCTCTATGACCTTCAGGCCGACCCGAAGGGCAACGCCTTGCAGATCATCCCGTTCCTGCGCCGACTTCTCGGCGACTCATACGGCAAGGCCAAGAACGAATTACGAGGCGCTGACGGTCGTATCGACGGCGAAACCATGGGAGCCTTCCTGAACGAACTGTTCGAGGAGATGAGCAAGGCTTTCCCAAACTCCTGACGCTCGTATACCTGCTCGTCCGCTGCCCCGACCAGCTGGCGGCGGACATGAGGCGCGTATATGGGCTCGGCATCTACGAGCTGGACCCGTTGGAGACGGCCGCGTTTGCCGCGAACCTGCCCGCCGGCTCCCTTATCTGGCAGAAGCTGGACGCCCCGGCCGCGTGGACGCTTGACCAGTATCTGATGACCACGCTGATCGACCAGATGAACATGTGGATGTGGGGCAACGCCGACCCGAAGAAACGCGGCCCACAACCCGAACCGCTGCCACGACCCGGCAACGGAAGCGGCCATGCCGTCGCGAACCCCTCCAAGCCGGAGAACTCCGGGGAAGCCACGCGCAGGACGCGCACCATCAAGCCCATGGCCCTGACCATCGAACAGCTCGACGCGTTCATGAGCCGCGACTTCACGGACGTATAGAGAGGAAATGGTCATGGCATACCAGCTGGCTCAGGCGTACGTGCAGATCGTGCCCAGCATGAAGGGCGTAGGCAAGGCCATCGAGAACGCGTTCGACGGGCCGTCGAAATCCACCGGGCAGAAGGCCGGCCAGAGCATCGGCTCGGGCCTCTCCGTCGGTTTCGCGGCGAAGGTGGGCGCGGTCGCCGGCATCGCCTCCACCGTGTTCTCCAAGGTAGCCTCGGTGGTCACGGGAAGCCTGAACTCCGCGATCTCGCGCGCCGACCAGATGAACAACTTCCCGAAGGTCATGAAGAACCTCGGCTACAGTTCCGAGGACGCGGCCGCCTCCATCAAGAAGATCTCGAGCGCGCTCGACGGCCTGCCCACCACCAGTTCGGCGATGACGGGCATGGTGCAGCAGCTCGCCCCATTGACCAGCAATCTGGATCAGGCCACGAACATCGCCCTCGCGTTCAACAACGCGATGCTTGCGGGCGGCGCTTCGACCATGGAGCAGGAGAACGCGCTCACCCAGTACACGCAGATGCTGAGCGCCGGCAAGGTCGATATGCAGGCATGGCGTTCGATTCAGGCCGCGATGCCCGGCCAGCTCAATCAGGTCGCCGAGGCCATGCTGGGCGCAGGGAAGAACTCAAACGACCTGTATGAGGCCATGAAAAACGGGTCAATCAGTTTCGATGATTTCAACAAGAAGGTCATGGAACTGAACCAGAACGGTTTCGGCAAATACGCCTCGTTCGCCCAGCAGGCCAAGGACGCGACTCAGGGCATCGGCACGGCCATGGAGAACGTGCAGAACCGTGTCGCCAAGGCCGTGCAGAAGGTCATCGAAGCGGTCGGCGTGGAGAACATCGCCGGGGCGATCAACGGTTTCAGCTCCCAGTTCGGCAAAATCGGCGACGCGGCGGCGGGCATGGTCACCGGCGTGAAAGGCTGGTTCGGCAAGGCGGCGCAGGCCGCGCAGCCGCTTGTGTCGATCTGGCAGTCCGATTTCGGCCAGCTCGGAGTGTATCTGAAAGGTCTGGCGTCGAACGCGCAGGCGTTCGGCGGGAGTCTGCTCGATGTCGTCACGAATGGCGGGGGCTTGCAGAACTTCCTCACGGGATTGAACAACATCATCTCCCCTCTCGTCAACTGGTGGATCGCGCTTACCCGCAACGTGAGCATCTTCATCGGCACGCTTTCCGACAGCGGCGGAGTGCAGGCGTTCCTCGCGTCGCTCAGCGAACTCTGGAAGGGGCTCACGCAGCTCGGTCAGGGATTGGCAGACGCAGTAACCGGTTTCCTTGCGGTCGGTCAGAACGGTGGCGCCGCAGCCTCCATCGGCCAGCTTGTGGGCGACGCCTTCAACGCCGCCGCCCCATTTGTCGAAAAACTCGCGTCCACATTGCAGTCGCTCGGTGATTGGGCGAGCGAACACGGCGATGCGATACGAACCGTCATCGCTGGCATCGCAGGTGGTTTCGCAGCGTTCAAGACGGCGAGCCTCATATCCGCAGCCGTCACCGCATTGAAATCGTTCGACGTGGCGGCGAAAATCGCCGCAGCCGGACAATGGGTTCTCAACGCGGCAATGAACGCAAACCCAATTGTTCTCGTTGTCACCGCGATAGGCGCGCTCGTGGCCGCGCTCGTCTGGTTCTTCACGCAGACCGAGACGGGCCGCAAGGCGTGGGCCTCGTTCACCTCGTTCCTCTCATCCGCATGGCAGTCGGTGGTTTCGTTCGTCACGAGTCTCGGCCAGAACATCGCCAACTTCTTCACGCAGACAATCCCGAACGCGATCCAGTCTGTCATTCAATGGTTCCAGCAACTGCCTTCCGCGATCGGGACGGCGTTGTCGAACCTGATTACGTCGATTGGCACGTGGGCGGTGAGCTTCGGCCAGTCGGCGTTGCAGGCGGGACAGCAGTTCGTCTCGAACATAGCGAACTTCCTCACGAATCTTCCGGCGACGATAGCCTACTGGCTCGCCTATGGCATCACGTTCGTGGTGCTGTGGGCCGCGCAGCTCGGCTCTCAGGCGATTTCTGCGGGCCAGCAGTTTCTCGCGAACCTCGGCACGTTCTTTGTGCAACTGCCGGGCAATATCTGGAACTGGCTGACCTCCACGGTTGCGTCGGTGGCGAGCTGGGCCGCGCAGATGGGTGCCAACGCGCTTTCCGCAGGCTCCCGGTTCCTCAGCAACGTGGGCACGTTCATCTCCCAGCTTCCGGCGAACGTCGGCTCGTGGCTGAGCGGGGCCGTAAGCGCCGCAGCCAGCTTCGTCGGCCGGATGGCGTCGAACGCGGTCAACGCCGGCTCCCGGTTCCTCTCGTCCATCGGCTCCTACATCTCGCAGGTGCCCGGACGCATCGGTGCCGGGCTTTCCGGCGCGATAAGCGCGGTCGGCTCGTTCGCCAGCAGCATGGCATCCGGCGCGCTTCGCGCGGGCCAGCAGTTCCTGAGCAATCTGGTCAACACGCTTGCATCCATACCGGGACGCATGGTGTCCATCGGCTCGCAGATCGTGCATGGCATTATCAGCGGCATCACGGGCAGCATCGGCAAAGTTGGCAGCGCCATTCTCGGCGGCGTGAAAGATGCCATCTCCGGCGTGAAGAACTTTCTCGGCATCCACTCGCCGTCACGCTTGTTCCGCGACCAGATAGGTCGGAACATCGGTCTCGGTCTCGCCCAGGGCATCAGCAACAGCCAAGCCGCCGTCATGTCCAGCATGAACGGCATGGCCTCGGACATCGCCTCCACACGGTTCACGACTCCCGATGTAGCCACCGGCTACGGTCTGAGCCCGACCAGAGCCTCCGTCTCGACTGGCGGCGAACCGTTATCTGGCGAACTGCTCGGCGAACTCCTGTCGGAACTGCGCGCGCTGCACGCGGATATGCCACTGATTATGGAGAAACTCGGCATCGAAGTCGATGGTCGTGAACTCGGAAGGGTGATACGAAATGCGATCGCTTAGTTATGTGTGCGCCTCGACCGGTGAGACGATCCCACTGGAAGGGCCCGATATCTGGGCTCAGACGGCGGAGGGGCTGCGCGGCCGCGAATGGTCGTACACCCTCGGATACCGGAGTCTAACCGGAGTAAGTCGCACGGCGCGCGAGGCCGAGCTTGACCTAACCTATGTCCGCTGCCCCGAGAAGGTGGATTCGACTCGCCGCCTGTTCGACGCGGACGTGGCCGCCGGAACGCCCGGCACGTTCGACGCGGACGGGTGGACGACTCGCGCCTACGTGGTCAAGGCGGAACCGCAGACCATCACGTCCACGATGGTCGAGACGCAGCTTACCGTCGTGCTCCTGGACGGCGTGTGGCGGAGGGAGACCACCACGCATCACGATCCGCGAACCGACGCCGGCAGCGGACTTGACTACCCGCACGACTATCCGCACGACTACGGCGGCATGAGCATTCTGGACACCGTGGCCAACACGAGCGGCATGCCGCAGCCGATACGCCTCACGATCTTCGGCCCATGCGTCAACCCGTACGTCATCATCGGCCCCAACGGTACGAGGTCGACGCGACCATTCCGGCCGGCAGCAGACTCGAAATCGACGGCACCGCTGACGCCAGGACCGTCATCATGATCTCCGACACCGGCCTGCGCACGAACCTCTTCGCCAAGGCCATGCGCGGCACCGGACGCGGATCCGGCACCTACATCTTCGAACCGCTTCCCCCGGCACGAGCACGATCAGCTGGGCTGGCGGATTCGAATTCGACCTGACCGCCATCGAGGAGAGGAGCGAACCGCCATGGACCTGATCGTCACCGACACGAACGGCACGCCGTCCGGCTCGTACGCCTCATGGACGCTCGACCTGGCATACGGTCGGGGAGAACGACTTCGAACTCCAATGCCCGGCACGCCTGAAACCAGGCTGCCGATGGTGGGTCGACGGGACAGGCTGGGGCGGCATCGTCGACGACGTGAAGACCAGCGTCACCGGCGGCAAGGGCGAGCTCACCTACCACGGTCGCGACTGGCACGGCCTGCTCGCCTCGAAGATCCTCGAACCCGACAAGGGCAAGGACTACCTGACCGTGAGCGGCACGATCGGCACGCTCCTGCGCACCGTCATCTCCCGTATCGGGCTGCAGGACATCATCACCGTCACGGAAGGCGCGTCCAAAAACGCAAACTGGCGGTTCGACCGGTACTGCGACGCGTGGAGCGGCCTGTCCAAGATGCTGCGCGCATCAGGACTGCGGCTGCGCATCACCGCAGCGCAGAACGGCGTGACAGTCGACGCGCCGCCGATCACGGCCGCCGGCGACCTCATCGACTCCGACCTCATCGACTTCGACGCGACACTCGCCTCGCATCCGATCAATCACCTGATCTGCCTCGGCAAGGGCGAACTCAAGGACAGGATCGTCGTCCATTGGTACGCCGACCAGAAAGGCACGCTCAGCCACACGCAGACCATCAAAGGCGCGGACGAGCGCGCAAGCGTCTACGAGCTCAGCAACGCCGACGCCGCCGAACTCGAGACCAAAGGCAAGACAAAGCTCCAGGAGCTGCGAGATACAGGCAGCATCGACGTGGACGTTACCGGCGGCATCGACCTCGACGTTACCGGCGGCATCGACCTCGACGTGGGCGACACCGTGACCGGCCGCGACAACACCACCGGCATCAGGGTCACCGCCGAGATCACCAAGAAGATCATCAAAGTCAAGGACGGCATCCCGACCGTAACCTACGAGGCGACCACCGCGTCCACGGAATCGACCGGCGAGACCGGCGGCGGTGGATCAAGCTCCGGAGACGGCCACGCCTACTACGCCGGCAGCGGCCTCACCCTCTCCAACTGGACGTTCAGCGCCGATGTGACCGCCGCAGACCTCGAAACGGTCCGCAGAACCGCCACCGAAGCCAACAAGGCCGCAAGCGACGCCGCGGCCGAAATCGGAGGCGCCAGAGACCTCGCCAAACAGGCCGGCGTAAAAGCCGACACGGCCACCACCACGGCGCAGAACGCGTTGGCCGCGGCGCAGGCGCGAATCTTGGACATCACTGCGTCGGCTCCAGTCACAGTGACCCGCAACGACGAGACGGCTGCCATCACCGTCGCACAGGCCACATCATCGGCGGACGGGCTCATGGCCGCCGCAGACAAGAAGAAGCTCGACGGCATCCAGTCCGCCGCGAACAAGTACACGCTGCCAGTGGCATCCACCGCCACCCTCGGCGGCGTCAAACCCGATGGCAGGACCATCACCGTCGGACCGGACGGCACCATCACCGCACAATCCAGCGCGACAGAGGCATCCTTCCTCGCCGCACACCCGATCGGCTCGCTCTACTGGTGCGTCGCCGGCAACCCCAACGACCATGGCGGCACATGGAAGGAAATCCACACCATCATCGGCGGACACGTCTGGCAAAGACTCGCCTGAAAGGAACAGCATGGCAAAAACCACGAACATCACCAAATACACATGCGACCGCTGCCACGACAGCGCATACCTCACCGAAGGGGATCCGCGCACGTCGAGCGACTGGCACCAGATCAAACACACCACCGCGGACGGAGTGACGCAGGAGGCGCTGGCATGCACCTCATGCCAGCAGGAATTCAAGAAACTCGCCGCCACGCAGGACGCGGCCTACACGGCATGGCTTACCAAGGGAAAGGGCTGACATGACCACCACGCTCATCACAGGCAAGGGCGGCACACCGCACATCACCAGCGGCGACATGGGCGCCATGCAGGCCGGGGTCATCGGCAACGGCAGCTACCTGCTGCAGGGCAGCGACGGCACTTTCCCCACGGTGACCATGCAGGATGCGAATCACGCGCTGATCCCCGTCCTCAACCTCGTGGTCGAAGGACGATACGCGCGCGTCACCGAGGCCGAGACCGCGACCATCGAAAGCGGCATGAGCGGCCAGAACCGCAACGACCTCGTCTGCCTCAAATACACACGGAACAGCCAGAACATCGAGACCGCCGCCATCGCCGTGCTCAAAGGCACGCCAAACACCGGTACGGCCGCCGACCCGACCGTCCCGTCGGGCAGCATCCACTCGGCCTCCGACACGGCGTGGATCCCGATCGCCCGCATCCCGATCAGCGGGATCACGCCCGGCACGCCGGTCATGCTCATCAAACAGCTGCCTCCCATGTCGAAACTGTGGGATTCCGTAACCCTCACGAAACCAAACGCTAACTGGAACGTGGATTATCGCACCGCGTTTGTCGGCGGGATGTTGATCGTCGCGTTTCATGCCATTCGAGTCAACACGGACTGGGCTGCCCCGAGGATATGGGATACGTCCAAGCTTTTCAGGCTTCCGACTGGATTGGAGGCCGCGTTCGAGGTGCATTGCGCCACGGTGTCCAATTCGAGCATGGGGCTTCATGGCGTCGAGGTGCAGACCGCTGGTAACGAGATCAGCCTTCGCTCGGCCGCGAAGATGACGCTCGGCAAAGGCGGTTGGGTCGAGGGCTGCATCACGGTACCGCTTGATCGTTGATTAGACGACCGGATAGCAGAGCGAGCCTACACAACCCTGATTGCTGCCGGCGCGGATGACCGTGAAGCCCTTCGCATTGTACAGGGTTACGGAAAGCTATTCAGCAGGTCAATATGAGTTTCTGCCATGCCTTCTGCATGTCCTTGAGGACGCTCAGATCGGGCTTGAGGTAATACCGTGCGGTGGTTTGGATGTCGGAGTGTCCGAGCTGTCGCGCGACCACGCTGATGTCGGTTCCGGCCTTGATAGCCAACGTGCCGAACGTGTGGCGTAGGTTGCGCGGAGCGTCTGCGGATACGCGGACGGCGAACTGCCGGGCATGCTCGACGAAATCGGCCTGCCTTTGGTGTTCGCCGCCACCGACCACCCGCATTAAACAATACCAACGCACCGTGGGATTCCACCATCACACACAGAGAGGATCGCCAATGCGACATCCCATCAGAGAGGAGCCACATGGCTGACGACATCATCACCAGCGTCGTCGCCGGCCTCCTCATCGCCGCCATCAGCGCCATAGCCGCCGGCCTCTGGCACCAACTCAAAAACCTGCGCTCGCAGATCGCCGACGAGGAGACCCGAAGGTCGGAGCATGAGCAGCTGATGGCCGACATGAGGCGCGGCTGCGAACACGAAAAACTCGTAGACGAGGCGCTGCGCACGCTTCTGCTGTGCAAGCTCGAACAGCAGCAGGACACGATGGTGCACGACCACCACGGCGTCGCCGACAATGACTTCAAACTCCGCGCCCAACGTGTCTACGACGCCTATCACGGATTGGGCGGCAACGGCCACGGCACCCAGATCAACAACGATATCCAGAATGCGCCCATTGCGCCCCGGCTGGGAGGAAAGCCATCATGAGCATCACCATCAACGGCGTCAAGCCCGGCACGGCCACATTGACCATCCGGGCTGGCACCCAGTCGGTTGATGCGCCCGTCACCGTGCGGGAGAACCTGCGGCGGTGGCTTCCGATGCCGGCCACGATCGGCGTCACCTACGCGGACGCGCGATTGCGCGTCCGACTCTGTAAAACCAACCAAAGCCCCACACCCGTGGGGCTTCTTTTGTAAGGAGAACCATTATGGCAAACACCACCGGCGTGGCCGACCACAAGGCCACCGGCCCGGCGATTCCCGGCCTGACCGTGGAACGCACCAAGGCGATCATCCTGCTCATCGTCCAATTATTCAGCGTCGCGCAGACCGGCCTGAGCATCGCCGGCATCAGCCAGCTCCCGTTCACCACCGATCAGGTGAGCACGGCGATCACCGGCGTCATCGCCGTCATCGCATCCGTGTACGCGTGGTGGCGCAACAACAACCTGACCGGTGCCGCCGTGCAGGGACAGCAGCTCACCAACGCGATCAAAGCCAACATCATCGCCACCGACACCGACGCCACGACCGGGACAGCTCAGGCGGCCTACGCGGTGTCCGACTCCAGGGGAGCCGACGCGACCGCTGACGTGGCACCCATCGAGGAG
>ENA-OQJC01000633-OQJC01000633.1-human-gut-metagenome-genome-assembly--contig:-NODE-633-length-10278-cov-3.477884_pt1 | contig 10278 bp, 12 predicted proteins | sample MGYA00242600_ERZ504766 | MGnify/ENA primary metagenome ERZ504766 (study PRJEB26092, sample SAMD00036364) | human gut metagenome | host: Homo sapiens | study: EMG produced TPA metagenomics assembly of...
TTAATTGTTAGCACCTTTATTGTATCGGATTTTATTCAATATGTCTTTTTTTGTGCAAAAAAAGTAGGCGCCAAGAGGACACGCAACTAGCGTTTCTCTTTAGCGCCCCAAAATAAATTATAGAACCCTGTTTTAAGTATTCAGTTAATTCTTTTGCTTAATACTCATTTTAATAGAGATTTTATTACGATTCTTCACGTAATAAAATTAGCGTTTTAACGTTGTGCTAAGTATTCCTTTTAGCGATAGGCCACCCGTTCCGGCTGCATATCATGGAAATGAAGACGTTCTTTGGCTACTTTTTCCCATTCAGTGCCCGGTTTGCCGTAGTTTGCATACGGATCGATAGCAAGACCGCCACGTGGCGTAAATTTGCCCCATACTTCGATATATTTTGGCTCCATGAGCTTAATTAAATCCTTCATAATGATGTTTACACAGTCTTCGTGGAAATCACCGTGATTGCGGAAACTGAACAAATACAGTTTAAGCGATTTACTTTCTACCAGACGTTCATCCGGCACATAGGAAATGTAAATGGTCGCAAAATCAGGTTGCCCCGTCATCGGACAAAGACTTGTAAACTCAGGACAATTAAATTTTACAAAATAATCATTGCCCGGATGTTTATTGACGAATGATTCAAGCACTTCCGGTGCATAGTCCATAGGATACTTGGTTTGTTGACTGCCAAGGCCGTGTACGCCCTGCAGTTCTTCACTGGTTCTTCCGCTTGCCATTAACGGCACCTCCTTACACAGTTTTAATAGTAAAACTAATTACATAGTATAGAATTGGTAATTATTTAGAGTGCAATTTCATGTTTGTGTAGTTTGTATGCACCATAATTATTCGTATTATAAACGGCTGGCTTCATTCACATCAAGTATAGCTTCTTCATCGCCGGCAGCCGCTTCAGCTGTTTTAACAGTCTCTTTCTTAGATTGTACCACACCGAGCATGGTACCGGCATAGCGTTCTAAGCCGTTAACAACATAAAAAAGCTCACTACTGCAGAAATGCCCTGCCCCACTAATAGTGAAGTTACGAGTAGTAAATACGGTAAATTCAAAATCGGTGCCAACCAAAGTGGCACTACCAAACTGGGAACCAATGTAATAAAGGGAATGACAATCCAATTACCGAGGCCGCGTTTTTTACCATACGCAATACCGCCGGCCGTCATAAGACCTACCAAGCAGCCACCGATGGCATCAATCGGCCCTAAACCGCCCATAAGCAAGTTACTCACCAAATTACCGATACCGAAGGCCAGTACGGAAAACGGGAATAAGGCGGCTAAACCGTATAAAGCCGTAGCAATACGCACTTGATACTGCCCGAAAGCAAATCCTTGCGTCATCATCATAATCACAATATACATGGCTAAACAAAGCCCTGAAATAGTCAGCTTTTTTGTTGTACTTAAAGTATTCATTTTTATAATCTCCTTAGTTTTATTTAAAGACAGGATGGTTACGAACTGTCTAACAGTAAACAGAGTAACAGGCGACACCTTGGTATCGCCTGTTACCGATACAAGCGCTATGGCACCCGGTAAGACGTCACATCACTTGTTAAAATTACTGTTGTCGTACATCTTATTTGAATTCATTGCACAAGCCGCGGAACATGGCAGCATCAGGTTTTACTACGTCATGAACCAAAGCACGTACATGAGAACCACCGTTAGCGGCAGCCATTGCTTTTTCGAAGGATGGTTTCGTCGTATCTTGGTAGATAAGACCGGTCAACAAGCCTTCATGTTCGCCCAATGTTTTAAGGGCAGCGGCACGATCGGTAGGATCATAGCCTTCAATCGTCGTTAAGGACGTTAAGTTTTCTTTGAAGTAATCATAACCGTTACGTTTGTTGTAGGTTACGCAAGGACTAAATACGTTGATGAAAGAGAACCCTTCATGCTGCATGCCTTGTTTAATCAATTCAACGAGTTCCGCACGATTAATCATGTAGCCTTGCGCTACGAAAGTAGCACCGGAGGCAATTGCTGTTTCACAAATTGGCAATGGAGATTCAAACGAACCATGTGGGGACGTTTTAGTTACAAAGCCAATATCGGAACGAGGGGATGTCTGACCTTTGGTCAAGCCGTAAACATGGTTATCCATAACAACGTAAGTAATATTTACATTACGTTTGAATGCATGAATCGTATGGCCCATGCCGATAGCGAAGGCATCACCGTCACCGCCGCAAACAACAACATTTAAATCTTCATTAGCTAATTTTACCCCTTGAGCATAAGGTAACGCACGACCATGAGTCGTATGAGCACCGTATGCATAGAAGTAACCACCAATACGGCTGGAGCAGCCGATACCGGAGATAACGGCTAAATTATCCGGACTAATATCAAGCTGAGCTACCGCATCGGTAATGGCAGCCTGTACCCCATAGTGCCCACAGCCGGGACACCAGTTAGGGCGAATATCATTTCTGTAATCGGTCACTTGTGCCATATTATAAAACCTCCTTAATTGCTTTCTTCACATAGGTTGCTGTGAATGGATTACCATCATATTTTAAGCAACTATGGAGCTTACATTTATTAGGCATATTAATACGGAAAATATCAGCTAATTGAGCCGTTGCGTTTTGTTCGCAAATAACAACTTTTTTAGCTTTTTCATAGAATGGCATTAACTGTTCTTTAGGGAACGGTTTAATCAAGCGAAGTTGTAAGTGGTTAACTTTAACACCTTCAGCTTCAAGTTCAGCTGCTGCTTCTTCAATAGCGCCACGGCTGGAAGCAATACCGATTACCAATACATCACATTCATCATGTTTTGCATTGTTAAGGAATGGTTCATATACTTCGGCAACTGTGCTCAATTTACGCAAGCGTTTGTCAGTCTGGCTAACGTGCATAGTCGGAGCTTCAGCAGGTTTACCTTCTTCATTATGTTCAAGACCGGTGGACAAGAACATACCGTTCTTCATACCAGGAATAGTACGAGGGGAAATACCGTCTTCAGTCAATTCAAAACGTTTGAAGTAATGAGGACGTTCCAATGCAGGTAAGTCTTCTTCTTTCATCAGTTTACCGCGTTCGATAGGTACACGGTTCAAATCAAAGGAAGGAACGGACTGTTTGTTAAGGCCCTGTTGTAAGTCAGGCATAAAGATTACCGGACATTGATACATTTCAGCCAAGTTGAATGCTTTTTGAATTTCGTAGAAGCATTCTTCAATGCTGGTTGGGGAAATAACAATATTGGCATAGTCACCATGAGCATTATGGCAAGCAGCGTTGATATCGGAAGTTTCTACTTTAGTAGCCATACCGGTGGATGGGCCGGAACGTTGTACATCGATAACGAGCATAGGAAGTTCCGCCATAGAAGCCATGGATAAGGATTCAGCCATAAGGCTGAGGCCCGGGCCGGAAGTACAAGTGAAACCGCGAACGCCTGCATATACACCGCCCATAGCAGTCATACAAGCAGCAATTTCATCTTCTGTCTGAACAACGGTAGCGCCGATATGGTCCATTTTCTTAATCATGTATTCCATAACTTCAGACGCCGGCGTAATCGGATAGGATGCCATGAAACGGGAACCTGCCGCAATAGCACCTAAAGCCAAGGCTTCATTACCCAATAAGAACATCTGGTCTTTTGGTTCCGGAACAGGTAATGTATCTACGTCGCCTTCGCCGCGTTTTTCTACGATAAGTTTGTAACCGTCTTCAAAAGCGTTTAAGTTTTTGTCGATTACATCTTCGGCTTTCTTCGCAAAACGAGCGGCAATCGCTGTTCTGAACGGAGCTTTGTCAAATCCTAATAGAGCAACCGACATACCTAAAGCAACAATGTTACGCATTAACAAGGAACCTTGCTTCATGGCGGTTTCGGTAATAGGAACGGCTAAGCAAGTGATTGGCTCACCTTCATATTTGGAGAAGTCCGGGTTAACTTTGCTGTCGCAAATAATATAACCGCCTTCACGAACTTCTTTGCCGTGCATGTCAACAGTTTCCTGATCCAAAGCAACTAAGAAGTCGATGGATTCGCCTACTGTCATGATTTGCTCAAGAGCAATACGCAATGCAAACGTTGTATGCCCACCTTTAATACGGGAAGCAAATAAACGTTGGCTGTACAAAGAGTAACCCTCTTTAGCTAAGATTGTGGCCATAATTTCGCCGCAGCTTTCGATACCTTCGCCCTGCTGGCCACCCATTTTCCAGATAAAATCTTTACGTTTTTGCAAAAGATTCACCCTCCTTAGGATTAACATTACTTGGTATAGCGGATCTGTTAAATCTTTCAACTACTTTACATTTTAACATTTTTATACAAAATCATCAATCATCATCAGCTAAAGATAAATTATGCCTATGCCTTGGATGCAATCCGCTAAATTCGCTATATTATCGTAATATTCTATAGTGTATAAAAAGTGAAGCATTAATCACGCAATACATATTAACTCATCACCACAGAATATTTATTCACACAGTATTACTATTAAACAGCCGCTTTAAAGTACTCAATGGTAAGACTTTTTCATTAGAAATAGCCTTACCATAATGATTTTTCATAAAGTTAAGCATTAAATCGGGCAACAAAGACAAGCAAAATAGTAAAAATTTTACAACTAAACTTTTGCATTTTATTAATTTTTACTTATGTATATAAGTAAACTGCTAAATTGCATTTTCGAATTAGAAATGACTTGAAATACGCTATAAAGGAATATAGTCAAATTCATAGTCAAATTCTAAGCTCAAATCTTGACTGTATTCAGTAAGCTATGAGCAAATGATATATCCCTACAAAATAGTTCGTCTTTAACGCTTTACAACGATTTAATTGCTGCTCGTTTTAAACATAATTCTAAAAAGTTAAGGTACTATATGCTCAAACTTTTGCCATTATGCTTGCAAGCTGTCAATAACCGCTTGGCGTCGTTCTTCGTCAAAGAAGATTTCCTCCAAACAGAGCCCTTGTGGCGGTGCCGTTTTACCGATAAGCCGCCGATTGCGAGCGGCTAACAGTTCCGGTATCTTAGCCGGCTCGATTCGCCCGAGCCCTACATCCACCAAAAGCCCCGCTATATTTCGCACCATATGATACAAAAAGCCATCCCCGATAACGTGAATATACACGGCCGGGCCGTTAAACTTTAAAGACACGGCAAACATAGTTTTTACCGGATTAGCCGGCGTTGAATTAGCGCCCTGTAAAGTAGTAAAGTCATGCGTTCCTTCCAGCGCTTTAGCCGCTGCCACCATAGCCTCGCGATTTAGCGGCTTTTTTACATGCCAGTGAAAGCGCATGCCAAGGGGATCTTCAATGACATCATTGTGAATAGTGTAGATATATTCCTTCCCTACTATTTTCCAACGGGGACGCCAATCTAACGGAATTTCTTCCGCCCGGCGAATTACAATAAAAGGCGGTAAATGTGCAATTAAAGCACGTGTCAGGTTTTCCACGGGAACACGCCCGGTTGTAAAAAAGGTCACTACCTGAAACTTAGCATGCACGCCTGCATCAGTGCGCGAAGCGCCATAAATAGAGATGGGCTCATTACACACTTTAGTGAGCGCCGCTTCCAAGCAGTCCTGCACCGTAATGCCGTTAACTTGGCTTTGATAGCCGTTTAATTCCGTGCCGTCATAAGCAACGATTAAACGAATATTGCGTTGTTCTGTCGCCAATGACAACCCTCCTTAGCCAATCGGCACAAAGCGTAAAACTAATAGTACTACAGTAATCACCAGTACGCCGGCAATGCCGATGTAATCATAACTTGTAATGGTTAATTCTTTCATGCGCGTACGGTTTTCACCACCGCGATAACAACGTGCTTCCATAGCTACCGCCAATTCATCGGCACGACGGAAGGCGCTGATAAAAAGCGGTACCAATAAAGGCACCATATTTTTAGCACGTTTTACCAAACTACCGGTCGTAAAGTCGGCACCACGCGAAGCTTGAGCCTTCATAATACGATCCGTTTCTTCCAACAAAGTGGGAATAAAACGTAGGGCAATGGTCATCATCATAGCGAGTTCATGAGCCGGTACACCGAAACGGCGGAACGGATTCAAGAGATGCTCAATCCCGTCAGTCAAACGAATTGGTGATGTTGTATACGTAAGTAATGACGAGAAAATAATCAAAAATACCAAGCGGGCCGCCATATAGCTACCCATGCGCAAGCCTTCTTCACTGATGTGTAAGAAGCCGTACTGCCAAATCATCGTGCCCGGTGTTGTGAAAACATGAACACCCATGGTAAATACGATGATAATCCACAGCGGTTTAACGGAGTTCCAAACGAGGCGCATCGGTAAGCGCGATAACGCCACCGTAAATAGCGTAAACAACCCTACCAGCGTATATGCCAAAGTCGTTTCCGCCAAGAAAATAGCTATAATAAAAATCATAGTCGCCACAATCTTAGCGCGCGGATCCATGCGATGCAAAAAAGAGTCGCCCGGAAAATATTGTCCGATAGTAATATTACTTAGCATGATTTACCTCCTTTAAAGCAACTTCAATCGCCTTAACAGCATCATCTACGGAGATAACCTGCTGCGAAACCGGTAAGCCGCGGTCACGCAAATATTCCACCAACTTGGAAACAGGAGGTACATCCACACCGGCAGATTGCAATTCCTGTCGTTTGTTCATAAAAATGTCGATAGGTTTACCATCAAGCTGAATCTTACCGTTATCGATGACGATAAGGCGATTCGCCATGCGCGAAATATCTTCCATATTGTGAGATACGAGAACTACGGTAATGCCTTTTTTAGCATGTAAGTCGATGATTTTTTGGAAAATCTCTTCACGACCAAATGGGTCGAGGCCGGCCGACGGTTCGTCCAAAATAAGATAACTTGGATTCAGTGCTACCACGCCGGCAATAGCGACACGGCGCATTTGTCCACCGGAAAGTTGGAACGGCGAACGATTAGCGTAGGTTTCGTAGTCAAGTCCTACAAAGTCCATCGCTTCCCGTACGCGGGCGTCTACTTCATCGGCGCTGAGTCCTAAGTTCTTCGGACCAAAAGCAATATCTTGCGCAATCGTTTCTTCAAATAATTGATGCTCCGGATATTGGAACACCATGCCTACTTTATGACGCATTAATTTGGCTTCTTCTGTCTTAAGCGCCGCATCGACACCATCGATAGTAACCTGGCCCGTCGTCGGATGCAACAGCCCGTTCAGATGCTGTACCAAAGTGGATTTGCCGGAACCGGTATGACCGATGATGCCCACAAAATCGCCTTCATTGATTGTTAAATTAATTCCTTTCAGCGCTTCTTTGCGAAACGGCGTATGTTCCCCATACACATAAGAAACGTTGTTTAAAATTATTGGCATAATTGGTCCCCCAATTCTTCTTCAGTAATAATTTCATTCGACAGACTTACCCCATCGAGTCGCAATTTAGCGGCTACTTCTGCTGCCACCGGCACATCCAGGCCTAACTCTTTAAGCATCGGTACCTGTGAAAAGATTTCACGTGGTGTACCGTCATGCAAGAGTTTACCGTTTTTCATTACCACCACACGGTCCGAAGTCACCGCTTCTTCCATGAAGTGCGTAATGTAAACAATCGTAATGCCTTCTTCTTTATTTAAACGATGGACTGTCTCCAATACTTCTTTACGTCCTACCGGATCAAGCATAGCCGTTGGTTCGTCCAGTACGATGCAATCCGGTTTCATAGCCAATACACCGGCAATGGCGATGCGCTGTTTTTGTCCGCCCGATAAAAGTCCCGGGGAATGAAGGGCATAATCCGTCATATTAACACTGGCCAAGGCTTCATCCACCCGGCGGCGAATCTCAGAAGGCTCTACACCTAAATTTTCCGGTCCGAAAGCCACATCTTCTTCAACTACGGCGGCTACAATCTGATTGTCCGGATTTTGGAAAACCATGCCCACATGCTGACGAATATCCCACAAATTTTTAGGATCCTTCGTGTCCATGCCAAGTACGGTAACAGCCCCTTTGCTAGGCGTCAACAAACGTTAAATGCTTAGCTAAGGTACTTTTACCACTGCCGTTCGTGCCGATGATACTTACAAATTCCCCTTTACGAATGGCGAGGCTCACATCATCAAGGGCATATACTACATTGCCGGACTCATCTTGATAGGTATGACTCATGTGTTCGGTTTGTATCATTATATCCTGTGTGCTCATAATATCCTCAAATCTTAGTAAATTTATATGATTAAACTCTAATATCACTATATTGATAATATAAAAATAGCAACGATTCGTCAACCTATTAAATTGTTTAGGTTGTCAATATCGTTTCTATTTGTATATTACCAATTTTGAAGGTATTCCCTCAAAATTAGAAATATTTAGCCTCACGCCACATCAGCCATAACTAATCCTATCGTAAAAAACAGATATCTCATTATAGCACAGTATTAACGAGCATAAAAAAGCGGTGTTGCTAACATCCGTTGCAACACCGACTTCTTAATTATTAAACAAGCTCGATAAGTGCTAATGGAGCCGCATCGCCTTTACGAAGGCCAAGCTTAATTACACGAGTGTAACCGCCCTGACGATCAGCATATTTTGGAGCAATTTCGTCAAATAATTTTTTTACTACATCTTCGTCCATGAGGTATGCAAGCACCTGACGACGAGCATGAAGATCACCACGTTTTGCAAGGGTAATCATCTGGTCAGCTAAGCCACGTAATTCTTTAGCTTTAGCTTCAGTCGTTTCAATGCGATCATACTGGAAGAAAGATGTTAACATACCGCGGAATAAAGCTTTGCGAGCAGAGCTGTCACGGCCTAATTTTCTATACATTAGTCATCCTCCTTATTCGCCTTTTTTCTTCAAGTAAAATGGTCCCAAAGGATGTTTCTGAAGTTTTTCTTCAATTTCATCAATGGATTTTTTACCTAAATTACGTACCTTACCTAAATCATCCATACTCTTATCCAAGAGGTCCGCAATTGTATTGATGCTTGCGCGTTTCAAACAATTGTATGCACGAACGGATAATTCCAAATCGTCGATAAGGATTTTAGATGGACCGTCATCATCCGGTACATCTACGCCGCCCACTTCGCCTTTACCGTCCAAGTCACTATTTTCACTTGGAACGTCAAATTCTTCAACCGAATGAGCAAGCTTGGTGAAGTTTTTCAAATAGCCAATCATAATATTAGCCGAACGTGCTACTGCTTCCGCAGCGGTAATGGAACCATTGGTAACAACTTCGAGAGTTAATTTATCAAAGTCCATTTCATTACCTACACGCACATCACTTACTTCATATTTCGCACGAAGAATTGGAGAGAAGATGGAATCGATTGGAATACGACCGATTACATCATCATCTTTTTATTCTTCGTAGATGGCACATATCCTTTACCACGTTCAATGCGAACATCCATTACGAGATGAGCCACTTCATCCATCGTAGCGATTACGAGGTCAGGATTTAAAATTTCTAATTCCGGTGGACAGAATCGTTCCAATTCACCGGCTGTTAGAACGCCCTCTTTCTGAATATCTACGTGGAGATCTACTGGCACTTGTGCTTCGCCGTCAAGACGGAAACACAATTGCTTGAGGTTTAGGATTATATCCGTTACGTCCTCACGAATACCAGGAATTGTAGAAAATTCATGAAGCACACCATCAATTTTAATAGAAGTGATAGCTGCTCCATCTAAAGACGAAAGCAGAATTCGACGTAAGCTGTTACCGAGCGTAATCCCGTAGCCGCGATCTAATGGTTCACAGACGAATTTACCATAACGACCGTTGTCGCGTACTTCAACTTTCTCGATTTTTAATTTCTTTTCTTCGCTCATCAGGACAATCCTCCTATAAAACACGTCGTCTATCTATAGTATATCATAGCAATCGCAAAATGCGATTACTTAAAACTATAAATTATACACGACGACGTTTTGGAGGACGGCAACCATTGTGAGGAATCGGAGTAACGTCTTTAATGCTGTTTACTTCGAGACCAGCAGCCTGCAATGCACGGATTGCAGCTTCACGGCCGGAGCCTGGACCTTTAACGAATACTTCAACCTGACGTAAGCCACTGTTCCATAGCTGCTTTAGCTGCTTGTTCAGCTGCCATCTGAGCTGCGAATGGAGTGCTTTTACGGGAACCACGGAATCCAAGACCGCCTGCAGAAGCCCAGGAAAGTGCATTACCGTTTGTGTCAGTAATAGTTACGATAGTGTTGTTGAATGTGGAACGGATATGAGCCGCACCGGATTCAACGTGTTTCT
>ENA-OQJC01000635-OQJC01000635.1-human-gut-metagenome-genome-assembly--contig:-NODE-635-length-10260-cov-2.052107_pt1 | contig 10260 bp, 12 predicted proteins | sample MGYA00242600_ERZ504766 | MGnify/ENA primary metagenome ERZ504766 (study PRJEB26092, sample SAMD00036364) | human gut metagenome | host: Homo sapiens | study: EMG produced TPA metagenomics assembly of...
AGATTACCCGTTATATCGCAATTGAGGATCCTTCCTCTGGGAAAATTGCTGATGACTTTACCCCATCTTACAATTCAGATATCATCCGCCAGACACCGGTTTTGATTGCTGTCACTTATATCAAAGGACGGTGCGGTTTTGAGCGCGACGGCTCTTATACCACTGGAAAAAAAAGACCGCTGGCAGATGTTTGATGCCGGTGTGGCCTGTCAGACGTTCTGTCTGGCTGCGCACGAATACGGACTGGGTACTGTCATTATGGGCGTATTTGATGAGAGTGGAATTTCCAGTCTTCTGGACATTCCAAAGGAACGGGAACTGGCTGCATTGATTGCACTTGGATATCCTGATATCGAGCCATCTGCACCAAAACGCAAAACTGTTGAAGATTTATTACAATATCGATAATCAGATTCTGCTCTCAAACAAGATCTGATTTACAAGGAGGTTACATATGAGACATTTGATGAGTCCTCTGGATTTTTCTGTAGAGGAACTGGAAACACTGTTAAATCTGGCGGGAGACATTGAAAAGCACCCGGAAAAATATGCACATGCATGTGAAGGGAAGAAGCTGGCTACTTTATTTTATGAACCAAGTACGCGTACACGTTTAAGCCATGAGGCTGCGATGCTTAATCTGGGCGGAAGTATCATGGGATTTTCTTCCGCAGATTCCAGCTCTGCCTCAAAAGGAGAGAGTGTTTCAGATACGATCCGCACCGTTTCTTGTTATGCAGATATCGTTGCTATGCGCCATCCAAAGGAAGGAGCGCCGATGGTTGCCTGTAAGCACGCTTCCATTCCTGTCATCAACGCAGGAGACGGAGGACATCAGCATCCAACCCAGACACTGACTGACCTTTTGACTATCCGTTCCGTAAAGGGACGCCTTGATCATATGACGATCGGACTTTGCGGAGACTTAAAATTCGGACGTACCGTACATTCTCTGATCCACGCTCTGGTGCGCTATGAGGGAATCAGATTTGTTTTGATCTCACCAGAAGAATTACGTCTTCCAGGCTATATCCGTCAGGATGTTCTGGATAAAAACCATATCGAATACAAGGAAGTTGTCCGTCTGGAAGACGCCATGCCGGAACTTGATATCCTATACATGACACGTGTACAAAAAGAACGTTTCTTCAACGAAGAAGATTATGTCCGCATGAAAGATTTCTATATCCTGGACAAAAAGAAAATGCAGCTGGCTCCTTCCGATATGTTTGTACTGCATCCACTGCCACGTGTCAACGAGATTTCTGTGGAAGTAGACGATGATCCGCGAGCAGCTTATTTCAGACAGGTACAGTATGGTGTTTATGTACGTATGGCACTGATTCTGACACTGCTTGATATTCATGTAGAGTAACAAAAATTTGTTTCGCATAAAGAAAGAAGGTATCTAATTTGAAAAATACATTGAACGTAGGACGTATTTCTGAAGGTTTTGTTCTGGATCACATCGAAGCAGGAAAAAGTATGGATATTTACAAATATCTTCACCTCGATAAACTGGACTGCTGTGTTGCGATCATCAAAAATGCCCGCAGCAGTAAAATGGGAAAAAAAGACATCATGAAGATCGAGTGTCCGATCGATTTTATGGACCTTGATATTCTCGGATTTATCGACCACAATATCACAGTCAATATTATCTCCAATGAACAGGTCGTCGACAAAAAAATCCTAAGACTTCCAAAAGAGATCACCAATGTGATCCGCTGCAAAAACCCAAGATGTATCACATCCATCGAGCAGGAACTGGATCACATCTTTGTCCTGACAGACGAAGAGAACCAGGTGTACCGCTGCAAATACTGCGAAGAAAAATACTCCGGAAGATAAACAAAAAAACAACGGGAACGTGGTTTTTACAGATCACGTTCCCGTTATTTATCTCAAAATTCTATGGCAGTATATGTCCCGCACTTAAATATAACTGATACCATTCTTCTCTGGTCAGCCGGATATCTGCCGCCAGCGCGATCTCCCGCAATCGCTTCAGATTGGTCGTACCTGCTACCATCTGAATCTTTGCCGGATGTCTGAATATCCATGCAGATGCGATACCAGTCTTTGTTGTCCCATATTTTTCCGCAAGATCCGCCAGCACCTGATTTAATTCCGGATATTTCTCACTGTCAACAAATACCCCTTCGAAAAATCCATACTGGAACGGAGACCATGCCTGAATCGTCATATCATGCAGTCTGCAAAAATCCAGCACGCTGTTGTCTCGGTTGACGGCACCATCTGTCAGCATATTTGCCTCAAGTCCTGATGCAACCATGTTAGAAAACGGAATACTGAACTGAAGCTGATTGACAAGAAGATCCTGTCTCACACATTTTTTCAAAAGCTGGATCTGCATCGGCGTATGATTGGAAACACCGAAATGTCTCACCTTTCCGGATCCCTCCAACAGATCAAATGCTTCTGCCACTTCTTCCGGCTCCATCAGTGCATCCGGTCTGTGAAGAAGCAGGATATCCAGATAATCAGTACGCAGCCTGCGGAGAGATTCCTCTACCGACTGCAAAATATGTTCTTTGGAAAAGTCATACATCACACCCGGTACAATCCCGCATTTAGACTGCAGGATGATATCTTCTCTGCGAAATTCTGTCTGCTCGAATACACGTCCGAACAGAGATTCGCATGCCCCTTTTCCATAAATATCCGCATGATCAAAAAACTGAATTCCCAGTTCCAGACAGGTATGGATATACTCATCCACCTCTGTCTCATCCATTCCCTGAATACGCATACATCCAGCTGCAACTACCGGAACTTCCAGCATACTTTTTCCAAGCATCTGCCTTCTCATCATGTGCCTCCCTTCTAGCACTCTTCTGCTATTTTATAAATCAATCGCTCTGTATCTTCCCATCCAAGACACGGGTCTGTAATGGACTTTCCGTAAATCTGGTCTGCCCCGATACTCTGACATCCTTCTTCCAGATAACTTTCAATCATCACACCTTTGATCAGCTCTTTTAATTTTGTATTGTAATTCCGGCTGTGAAGCACCTCACTGACAATACGGATCTGCTCTTTGAACTGCTTGTTGGAATTCGAATGATTGGCATCGACGATCGCTGCCGGATTGGCCAGATGTTTCTCTCCATACATCGCCTGAAGACGGATCAGATCCTCATAGTGATAATTTGGATTACAAGTACCATACTTGTCCACTCCGCCGCGCAGAATCACATGTGCCAGATCGTTTCCATCTGTCGTTACATCCATGCCTCTGTAAATAAAAGTATGGGAACTCTGTGCCGCGATCACAGAGTTGAGCATCACAGAAAAATCACCACTGGTCGGATTTTTCATCCCCACCGGAATATCCATACCGCTGGCCGTCAGTCTGTGTTGCTGGTTTTCAACAGAACGCGCCCCGATTGCCTCATAAGATAAGATATCATCCAGATAGCTTCTGTTCTCCGGATACAGCATCTCATCCGCGCTTGTCAGTCCGCTTTCTTCTATGGCACGGATATGCATCTTACGGATCGCAATAATTCCAGCCAGCAAATCCGGCGCCTGATCCGGTTTTGGCTGATGAAGCATTCCTTTATATCCCTCACCTGTTGTCCTTGGTTTGTTCGTGTAGATCCGCGGAATAATCATCAGGCGGTCCGATACTTTTTCATTCACTTTTGCCAGCCTGCTTATATATTCACACACGGAATCTTCATTGTCTGCAGAACATGGCCCTACGATGACGACAAACTTGTCTGACTTTCCTGTAAAAATGTCCCGAATTTCAGCATCCCTTTTTTTCTTGATTTCTGTAAGTTCCTTTGAAAGCGGATACTCTGCTTTCAATTCTGCCGGAAGCGGCAGCGTTGTATTGATTCTCATTCCCATACTCTTTTCCTGCCTTGTATAAAATCTCTGTTCATATGCAAAATGCTGCCGCAAAGCGACAGCATCAAATTAAGCAAAACGATAAGCCGGGTTATGTCATTGGACAATCATCTATCTAGACCTGACGTTGCCGTCAGGTTCAAGCAACCTACCTAAAGCGCGACGGGCAGCCGCATAGCTTTTATTCGGTCTTGCTTCGGATGGGGTTTACATGTGCCCCTTCTGTTACCAGAAGGGCGGTAGTCTCTTACACTGCCTTTCCACCCTTACCTGTACATTGTACAGGCGGTTTATTTCTGTTGCACTGGCCTTGGAGTCACCTCCACCGGACGTTATCCGGCATCCTGCCCTGCGAAGCCCGGACTTTCCTCGTCTGCGGCCTTTCGGCACATGCATCCGCGATTGTCTGTCTTACTTAACACTGTTCTTCATTATACTATGTCTGACTCTGAATGTCAAACACCTGTCCTTCTGTCTGAATCTCTCGGATTCTGCTTCTATATTCTGTTGTACACGGTTCGTGAAAAAGCCTGTCAAACACTTCATAGGATCCCCAGAAATGCATCGGGAACACATTTTTCGTGTCTGTATGACGCATAAAATAGTCCAGTCCCCAGACATACTGCTCACCCAGACGGAGATCCGCCGGCACAAATGCAACATCGATCGGCTGATCCGGAAGCTCTCTAATCGCCTTCTGATAATCCGCTCTCATCTGCTCATTATACGACTTTGGTTCTCCTTCCCAGTGCCACCAGTTCAAATCTCCTGCGTGATAAATCACGATTCCATGATATTCTATCCAGAATGCGACTCCTTCATCTGTAGATGGCAGTGTACGCACCCGGATGCCATTCACACGCCTCTCTTCTTCGGGCGACAGCCGGATTACCTGTTTCTGTTCATCCGGCATCGGCACATCATCAGAAAAAAGATACCAGATGTTCTGTCTCTGACGGCGCAATTTCAAAATGTCCGGATTATAATGATCATAATGTACATGACTCACAAATACAAACAATGTTTTTTCCGGATCCATTTCGGGGAGACTGCCCTGATAATAATCAAACAAAAACAGGGCATCCTCCATCTCCAGAAGAAATCCACTGTGTCCGAGATATGTCACCCGCATCATACGTTCAACATCTCAATCGCACGTTTTAATTCCGGAAGAATAAATTCCAGTGCTTCCTTTGCCTCTTTGGCATCTCCCGGAAGATTTACCATCAGCGTCTTTTTGCACACACCTGCCGCACTGCAGTCCAGAACCGCCTGCAGAGAATCCCGGTTGCGGAATGCACGCAGTGTCTCCGGAATTCCCGGAAGAAGGCGTTCTGCCACATCCATCAGTGCATATGGAGCACAGTCGCTCTCGAGATGTCCTGCTGCTCCTGTTGTCAGAACCAACTCTGCGGTCTGCTCCTCTGCCACTCTTTTTAATACCGATGCCGCCACTTTCCGGTCTTTCGGGATCACACGCACGGCAGCAGTCTCAAACCCGGACTGTTCCAGCAGTTTCTTTAAAACCATCCCTGCCGCACTTGCCTTTCTTGCTTTATAACTTTCTGTATCCAACGTAAAAATAGCCGCTTTCATAGATTCGTACCCCTTTCTTGTACTCCGGTCTCAACTAAATTCTGTAATGCAGAGAACACTCTGCCGCTTTATTGTACCACATCTGAGAATAAGAGTCCAAGCATCCGGCAAGAAAAAAACAAAAAATCAGATAATAATGCAGACCAGCCCTCCATTACTGTCATTGACGATCTTCTGCATCGTATCCTGGAGCTTCACCTGACTCTCCTCGTTGATCATATTGATCTTATTGCGCATCCCATCCAGCACCAGCTCTTCTACAGATTTTCCAAATATGTTGGTTCCCCATACTCCCTCCGGAGTCTCACTCTCTGCTTTGATATATTCCACCAGATCCTGTGCCTGCTTTTCACTTCCACGATCGGTGCGATCTCAGTCTCAATATTGGCACGGATCATATGAACAGACGGAGCCTCTGATCTGATCTTCACACCATATTTACTGCCCTGCTTGATGATCGCAGGCTCATCTAACAGAATTTCCTCTTTCTTCGGACTAACTACACCATATCCTTTCATTTTCACATCGGCAAACGCATCTTTGATCTGTGTATATTCCTCTTTCATTGCGGCAAGTTCTTTCATCGCTGCGATCAGTTCATATTCTCCCTGAATCTTCGTCCCTGTCAGTTCACTGAGCACCTCATAATAATACTTCTCCTTCAAGTCCATCTGGATCTTTACGATTCCCGTATCCATTTCAATCTGAGAGATCCTGATCTTCTCTATGTACTCGCTGTCACTTACCGGTACCGCCTCTGCCCACACTTCGAATGTCATCCGATTCCAGTCCAGCAGATTTCTTACACTGGAGAGCACCTCGCTTTTTACCGGGTGATCCTTTGGCAGCATTTCCACCCACTTCGGAATATAAAATTCTGCTTCTGAAATTGGAAACTCATACAACACCTGCCGCATGATCTGATTAATATCTTCTGTCCGAAGCTGCGCACAGTTGACCGCAAGAACAGATACTCCGTACTTTTCCTCCATTTTCCCCTGAAGACTTTTTGTTTCTTCGCTGTATGGCTTCTGTGTGTTCAAAAGGATCAGAAACGGCTTTCCGATGGATTTCAATTCCTGAATGGTCTTTTCTCTGCCAAAATATAATTTTCTCTCGAAAGCTCTCCGATACTTCCATCTGTTGTGATAACCAGCCCAATTGTCGCATGGTCATGAATCACCTTCTGTGTCCCGATCGCTGCCGCTTTTGTAAAGGGGATCTCATGTTCAAACCATGGCGTTTTCACCTGACGTTCTACATCGTTTTCTATATGACCGCTCGCCCCGTCTACCATATATCCGACACAGTCGATCAGTCGGATCTTAACTTCCACGTCTTCGGACAGCCTGACAGATGCCGCATCTTTCGGAACAAATTTCGGCTCTGTTGTCATGATCGTTGTTCCGGAAGCTGACTGCGGAAGTTCGTCTTTTGTCCGCTCTTTTGCGTGTTCATCCGTCATATTCGGCAGCACGAGAAGATCCATGAACCGCTTGATAAATGTTGACTTGCCTGTCCGAACCGGACCTACAACTCCAATATAGATTTCCCCGTTGGTCCTTGCTTTCATATCCTTGTATACCTGAAATGCATCCATAAAAAATACCCCCTTGTTCTGCTGATACCAATCTATGCAGAAACAAAGGGGATTATTCCGACTCTATTCTTTTGAATTTTAAAAAACTATACTGTCTCATCCGGCCACGGCAGCACGGAATGCTCACTTTTTGATTCTCGAAGCATCAGTTCATCCACTGCCTGTGCAGCACTCTTGTTTTCAAACAGTACTTCATTGATCTGCTCCACGATCGGCATGGACACCTCATATTTCTCTGCCAGCTTTCTGGCTGCCTTTGCAGAATACACACCTTCGACTACCATCTGCACTTCATCCATGGCCTCCTGCATGGTCTTACCCTGTCCCATGAGGTATCCGGCTCTGCGGTTCCGGCTATGCACACTCGCACAGGTCACGATCAGATCTCCGATTCCGGTCAGCCCGGTAAATGTCTCGAGCTTACCGCCCATTTTTACACCCAAACGCGCAATTTCCGCAATTCCTCGAGTGATCAATGCCGCTTTTGTGTTATCTCCATAACCAAGTCCGTCTGCGATTCCCGCTGCCAGAGCGATCACGTTTTTCAATGATCCTCCCAGCTCGATCCCCAGAATATCCGGACTTGTATAGACACGGAACACCTTACTCATAAATACAGACTGCAGATACTCGGCCGTCTTTCTTGTCGTCGCACCGATCACACAGGTTGTCGGCAACTTTCTCCCGACCTCTTCCGCGTGGCTCGGTCCGGAAAGAACTGCCACATCCGCCTGCGGAATCTCTTCTTTAATCTGCTCGGAAAGTGTCATCAACGTGGTCTCTTCGATCCCTTTTGCCACATCCACGATTATTTGCCCTTCTGCCACATATGGACTCATCTTTTTCGCAGTCGCTCTTGTAAACGGAGACGGAACTGCCAGGACGAGAAAGTCTTTTTCCAGGATTGCCTCTTGTATCTCTCCGGTAATCTGAATTTCCTCAGAGATCTGAACTCCCGGCAGCTTTGTCTTATGCTCTCTTTCTTTTGACAGCATCTCTACCTCGGCGGGATCGATCGACCAGATCGTTACCTGATTTCCATTATCATGCAGCAGGACGGAGAGTGCCGTTCCCCAGCTTCCCGCTCCCAACACACCTATATTTGCCATATTCTGCCTCCTTTTTAATCGTCTCTATTTTTTAGAAAACCCGTATTTTGTTCTCTGTTCCATTCAACAGTCTCTTTATATTTGCACGATGCCTCCACCATGCCAGTGCCATCAGTAAAAACGTCACCAGATATAATTCGTACACATAAGGCTGCGCCATCGCAAATCCCCCCCATCTGCCCGAAACATATCACCTCTGCAAGAAAAATAATTGTTACCAGAAGTGACCCTGCGGAAACATAGCGGGTGACTGCCACCACAAAAATAAATGCAGCAAGTGGGATCGGAACCATCCAGAGCTTGGTGGAAAGCACAAGCCCGGCCAGAACCGCAATCCCTTTGCCCCCTTTAAATTTCAGATAAAACGGATAATTATGTCCAAGTGTAGCACCTGCTCCTGTATACATCGCAAGCAGCGGCAGACAGTCGCTGCCACTGAAGATCTGGCGCACCAGAAGAATTGGCAGGACACATTTTAAAACATCTCCCACAAACGTCATCAGTCCGGCTTTTACTCCAAGCACACGCAGTGCATTCGTAGAACCCGAGTTTCCGCTTCCTGTTTTTCTGATGTCCACATGATTGAGTTTCCCCACAAAATATCCGGTCTGAAACAGGCCGAACGCATATCCTATGATAAGACAGATAATTCGTTCCATATCTACTGATCCTTTTCCTTTCTCTCCCGGATAAAGAATTTCAGAGACGTTCCCCTGAACCCGAACGCTTCCCGGATCTTATTTTCCAGATAACGGGTATAAGAAAAATGCATCAGTTCTTTGTCATTTACAAAGATTACAAAGGTCGGTGGTTTTACCGATACCTGGGTGATATAGTAAAGTTTCAGACGTTTTCCCTTGTCTGACGGCGGCTGCTGCATGGCAACGGCCTCCATCATAATCTCATTGAGCACACCGGTCTGAATCCGAAGTGTCTGGCTGTCAATGACCATATCGATCATATCATACAGTTTATTCAGACGCTGTCCTGTTTTTGCAGAAACATACATGATCTCTGCGTATGGCATATACGCAAGTGTCGTCCGGATATCATTTTCATATTGTTTCATGGTCTTGTCATTCTTCTCAATGGCATCCCATTTGTTTACAACGATGATCACACCTTTTCCGCGCTCATGTGCGATTCCGGCAATCTTAGCATCCTGCTCTGTAACCCCTTCTGTGGCATCGATCACCATCAGCACCACATCAGCTCTCTCTACTGCCGTTACAGTACGAATGATACTGAATCTCTCCAGTTCTTCCTTGATCTTATTTTTTCTTCGCAGTCCTGCGGTATCGATAAAAATATATTCTCTGTCCTCGTGTTTGATCGCCGTATCAATGGCATCTCTTGTGGTGCCCGCGATATCTGATACGATCACACGGTTTTCTCCGAGAAGCTTATTGACGATCGAAGATTTTCCCACATTCGGCTTTCCGACAATGGCGATCTTCGGACGCTCGTCCTCTTCGGTCTCTCCTGCTCCTTCCGGAAAATGCGAAACCACTTCATCCAGCATATCACCGATTCCCAGCCTGGACGCCGCAGAGATCGGAACCGGATCCCCGATTCCAAGATTATAGAACTCATACACATCCGGCATAAATTTATCAAAATTATCCACCTTGTTGACAACAAGCACAACCGGTTTTTTAGAACGTCTGAGCATATCTGCCACTTTGGAATCTGCATCCACAAGCCCCTGACGCACATCGGTAATGAACACAATGACATCTGCCGTATCAATGGCGATCTGCGCCTGCTCTCTCATCTGTGAAAGAATGATATCGCTGCTGTCCGGCTCAATTCCGCCGGTATCGATCATCGTAAATTCTTTGTCCAACCATGATACATCCGCATAAATACGGTCTCTTGTTACACCCGGAGTGTCTTTTACGATCGAAAATCCGCTCCCCGGCTAAACTGTATTAAAACAGTGTAGACTTTTCCCACATTCGGTCGTTCCTACAATCGCTACTACTGGTTTACTCATATTTCACTACCTTTCTCTCCATTCAATCTTACATTTCCTGAAATCTGCCTCTTCTTCTGTCCGTGCTGAAATCATCATTC
>ENA-OQJC01000637-OQJC01000637.1-human-gut-metagenome-genome-assembly--contig:-NODE-637-length-10256-cov-3.808471_pt1 | contig 10256 bp, 12 predicted proteins | sample MGYA00242600_ERZ504766 | MGnify/ENA primary metagenome ERZ504766 (study PRJEB26092, sample SAMD00036364) | human gut metagenome | host: Homo sapiens | study: EMG produced TPA metagenomics assembly of...
CATGGAATAAAAACAACCATTCGCCGCGGCTGACTGTTCCGGCAACGGTTGTGGCAAAGCGAACGGAAGTTTCTCGCCACCATACAGACAATACGATGGCGCATACGTTCACGACCTATTATGTGACTTTTCAGGTGGAAAGCGGCGACCGCATGGAACTTGAAGTAGATGGTTCGGACTACGGAATGCTTGTGGAGGGCGACATTGGAAAGCTGAGTTTTCAGGGCACCCGCTATCTTGGGTTTGAGCGGAACTAAGCGTTCTCCTACATTATATAGTAAGGAGTGCTGTATGAACGATCTGTTTATACAAGGGCTGACCATCGACTGGAACAGAGTTCGCCCATACAATTATGTTCGTCAGATTCCTGCCATCAGCGGAATCGACACTTTTACATTCCATAAGCCCATTACGTTCTTTGTTGGCGAAAATGGAAGTGGAAAATCTACGCTTCTGGAAGCAATCGCTGTTGCTTACGGCTTCAACGCAGAGGGTGGAACGAAGAACTATTCATTTTCCACATACAACTCCCATTCGGAACTATGTGAGGCTATGACGATTTCCAAGGGGTATCGCAGACCAAAGTTCGGGTATTTTCTCCGAGCAGAGAGTTTCTATAATGTAGCCACCAAGGAAATCGACTATTCCGATGACGATCATCCCTCCAAAGGCTATCACCAAAAATCACACGGTGAAAGTTTCCTCGCCATTGCGCAGGACTACATGGGTGCAGATGGAGTCTATATTTTTGACGAGCCGGAAGCCGCTTTATCCCCGCAGCGGCAGCTCACGTTACTGATCAACATTTATCGGTGTGCCCAAGAAGGGGCGCAATTCATTATCGTATCACATTCACCCATTCTCCTCGGAATGCCTGATGCTGAGATTTTTAGCTTCGACAATGGCACGATTCATCCTTGTCAGTATGAAGATACGGACAGCTACGTTATCACCAAAACATTTGTAAATAATCGGCAGCATTTTTTGAACCAGCTTCTGAACGAAGAAACGTAATGCCGGGAAAGGACATTCCATATGAGTGATTCTACGTTGAAAGAGCTTTGGCAGCAGGTCGCTGAAAAGAAAAGCTGCGAAGCAAAACAGAAAGAACTGACCGCCCAGAGAGATACGCTTGCTGATTGCCTGAAAAAGCTGGAAAAATCCAAGCTGGCAGAGCAGGCTGATGTGGACCGTCTGGAGGGACACAGCCTTGCCGCATTTTTCTATCAAGTGATTGGAAAAATGGATGAAAAGCTGGACAAAGAACGGCAGGAAGCCTATGCAGCCCGCGTCAAGTACGATGCGGCTCTCCATGATCTTTCTTCCGTTGATGCCGACTTGAAGCAGATTCAAAATAGACTGGCACGGCTGTCCGATTGCGAAAGGCAGTATCAAGCTGCTCTTTCCGAAAAAATCAAAAGCATCAAAGTCTCTGCCCACCCTGCCGCACAGCAGATTGTGGAAAGCGAAAGCCGCATTGCCGCACTGAAAGTCCAAAAGCGGGAGCTGCTGGAAGCCATCAACGCCGGAAAGACCGCCTTGCACACGGTCAATGAAGTTCTGGAAACGCTGGATAATGCCGAGGGCTGGAGTACATGGGACGTAATGGGCGGCGGTTTGATGGCTGATCTTGCCAAGTATGAGGAACTGGACAATGCACAGGAGCAGGTGGAACAGCTTCAAGTGGAACTGCGGCGGTTCAAAACTGAGCTTGCCGATGTTGAGATCACCGCAGACCTTCAGGTTGCGGTAGACAGTTTTTTTGAAATTCGCAGATTTCTTCTTTGATGGCCTCTTTGCAGACTGGGCAGTTCTGGATCACATCAATCAGGCGCAGAGCAGAGTGGAAAACACCAAGAGCCAAATCAAGCGAGTCCTTGCACTTCTGAAAAAGATGCGCGAAGATGTTGATGTCCAAATCGCTGATGAAAAAGAGAAGCAGGAGCAGCTTGCGGTGGAAACTGAGCTGTAGGGCGATTCCATCAAGGCGGCGGAAACGAGGTTGGCCGAAATCGCCGTGCCGCGCTTCGCAAGTTGGTATCCTCCGTCTATCTGGAAAGCGATTTGAACCTTCCATTCAGAAAAAACGGAAAATTCTTATTCCAACTTGGGTATACTCCTGTTGTGTCCGACATGAAGAAAATCGTTCAGAAAACTGCCGCATTGTCTTTCCCCAAATGGGCGTTAGCCGTATGGGATATGGATACTTCAACATTATATATGGTCAAATACGACAGAAGTCATTGATTTTCTTTGTTTATCTGTGATACCATTCGTTACGAGACCAACGGCGTTGCTCTCTTCGCCTATGGTTGAGACTCCGGCACTCAAAGAAATTTTCCGAAAAACACAACGAGGTGACCATTTTTGAAACGTCGAACTTTTCTTGTCTGCACCGCTGCACTTTTTTGCGGTGCGCTTCTGGCAGGAGGCTGCACTCAAAAAACTTCTCAGCCCGTCCTTCAGCAAATTGAATACTCCAATTTGGCAGATTCGGATACACAAGCTCTTCTTTCCAAGCTTTTGCAGGATGCCGGCGTATCCGACCTACGGATACAGACCTTCTTTGATCATGTGCAAAAGTTCAACAATGCTGTGGACCCGGCATGGCTCACCACAGGGTTTGAAAATGCCAAGCCTTCGGATCTGAAATACGATCCTTACTCCATGCAGGACGCATGGACGGAAAAATATGACACCTTCCCCGGCTGGAACTGTCGGATTACCGCTTGTGGGCTGTTCGGTGATTTTATCACTGTCACGGGCAAGGCAGACCTTGACTCAGCCGAGGACACCCTGTTTATGGACTATGAAACACTGGATTCTGACCCGGAATCCCTTTGCGGCGACGAACGGCAAAAGTTTGATGCGCTGTTTGCCCCGGTTAAAACCACCAATACGACCGATATTCCTACCCATTTGAAAACGATTCAGCAGGAATGGAAGAAACGCGGCCTCTCCTTCGTAGAAGATGATAAGATCCGTCTTGTCTCCGTAGTCCTGCACGATCAGTTCTCTGAAACGGACAATTCTCTTATGATCGGTCATGTCGGCGTTATGATTCCCACATCGGATGCGGTATATTTCGTCGAAAAGGTCGCTTTTCAGGAGCCGTATCGCTTGTTGAAGTTCAAAAATCGGACCGAGTTGAGCGATTATCTGATGCTGAAATACGACAACTCGTGGGGACAGGATACCGCCCACACCTTTATTATGGAAAATTCAGACCTGATGGACGGCTGGCGCATTCTTGACGAACAGGAAAACGCAAGCTGAAAGTATATTATTCGTTGGAAGCCGTTCGATCTAACAAACCTTTCGCCCTCTGATGCTAAAAAGACGCTGCAACCTCTCACCCAGAGGCGGCAGCGTCCTTTTTATATCGGAATGTTTGGTTCGCAGGGGAACTCCGGGCTTATGACAGGGTATGTATAATGTGCAGAGCCATATCAGCATTTTCTTTGTCCACAAACACCTCTGTGACATACCTCGGTTTTATGCCGAGAGTTCCAATTCTCGCTTGGTCAAATGTGTTATGCCGATTGACATCTTTGGATTTGCAATAGAATTTAATTCCAGCTGCCGCCAACGCATCCGTGATGCGATTGCATTGGTAAGGGTCAGAAACTGTTGCAACTAGCGATTTGAAAAAATGCTCTAACATAAAGAGACCTCCTTGTATACCCTCTAATCTCGTACAAAGCCATCCGGCACATAATGGTCGCTGTATCCATTCGGGAGCTATTCCAATAGCCGTTCCATGCAAAGTTCCTGCTCTGCCATGATGGATTCATCCGTTGGGTCGTAGACTTGTTGGCTGTGGATCGCATTTTTTATCGGCATGGTTCTACTCTCCTTATTTATAAGAAATCTTTCTCATTTTTCAGTAGATTCTTCCAGATTCTTTCGGTACTGTGCCGGACTGACACCATACTCTTTCTTGAATACCCGGCTAAAATAGAGTGGGTTATCATACCCTACGATCTCTGCAATTTCTCCAATATTGTATTCGGTATTCTCCAATAAGCTTTGTGCATTTACCATCCGAAGGGACAGGATGTATTGTGCAGGGCTTATTTTCATGTACAGCTTAAAATTACGGATAAACCAGTTCGTACTGATATGCAGCGATTCTGCGTAATCGTCCACACTGACCTTTGTGTTATAGTTCTCGTTAAAGTAGGCAACGGCGGCTTCGATTTCTTCGGGGATGCTTGTAGTTGTTTCTCGCTTTCCTGCTGTTGCCTGCTTACTAAAAGCAGAATGATGTTGAAGAGAGAAGCAATATAGTCTTCATAGCCATATTCGCATTGTTGCAGTTCCCGGATGATCTTTCGGAACAGCATTTTGTAATCCGGCAGTGTGCCGCTGTAAAAAACGTGCTTGTCCAAGGGTATTCCGTGATAGTTCAGGATGTTTTTGACATCGTATCCTGTAAAGTGAATCCAGAACACCTCTGGATGATCTTCTACATAGTAGACATACTTCTGGATTTCTTTCGGCTGATACAGCACCATGTGTCCAGAAGTCACCACTTCCTCAACACCATCGAACCAGAAGTGTGCTTTACCAGATGCCACATAGAGGATTTGATAGTCTCTGCGACCCTTTGCCCAAAAAGTAGGCAGCTTAGGGCGTTTTTTCAAGCGATAAGTGCCGCAACTGCCTACGACCAGCGGCTTTGAGTAGTCTTTGAAATCCAAACGGGAGTTGTTCAAATATCCTGAGTTGAAATACATCCCTGCGTCCTCCTCATCTTCAGAGATTTTACAGTGATTTGGGAAATGTTCTATCAAAAAATTACAAACTCTTTGATTTTGTGCATATTCTGTTCCATCTTGTCTATATCTTTTCGTTCCATTAGATTCTATAATATTTTCAGACGGAACGCAAGAGATTTGGGCAACTTGCGTAATGAGAATTCCAGTCTGAAGTGCGCAGCAGATTGGTCGCGCCCATACAAAACAAGCAAGATGGGAGAAAGCACAATGACTGAGAAACGTTATCTAAAGTGGTATAATAAAGTCGGCTATGGTTCAGGCGATATTGCAGGCAACGTGGTGTATGCATTCCTGTCCTCCTTCGTCATGATCTATCTGACCAACACCGTTGGCCTGAACCCCGGTATTGTCGGCACTCTGATTGCAGTTTCCAAACTGCTGGACGGTGTGACGGACATTTTCTTTGGTTCTTTGATTGACAAAACGCATTCTAAGATGGGCAAAGCCCGTCCTTGGATGCTGTACGGCTACATTGGCTGTGCCATTACGCTGGTGGCAATTTTCGCCATCCCGACCAATCTGGGACAGTTTGCACAGTACGCATGGTTCCTGATCGCATATACTCTGCTGAACGCTGTATTCTACACTGCCAACAACATTGCTTACTCTGCACTGACTGCTCTCGTCACGAAGAACAGTGCCGAACAGGTCGAGATGGGTTCTTGGCGTTTCATGTTCGCCTTTGCCACCAGCCTGCTCATCCAGTCCATCACGCTGGGTGCTGTTACGGCATTGGGCGGTGGTGCTGCCGGTTGGCGCACTGTTGCAATCATCTACGCCATCATCGGTCTGCTTGTCAACACCCTCTCCGTTTTCTCCGTGAAGGAACTGCCGGAAGGCGAATTGGTGGATACCACCAACAAAAAGGAAATCGAGCAGGACGAAAAGTACAATCTGGTTCAGGCTGCAAAGCTGCTTGCTGGTAACAAATATTATATGATGATTTGCGTCACCTACATTTTGCAGCAGATCTACGGTGCCATGATCAGCATGGGCACCTACTATGCAACCTACATCCTTGGCAACCAGAATCTGTTCGGTGTATTCTCTTGGGCAATCAACATTCCTCTGATCATCGCACTGGTGTTCACCCCGACCTTGGTTGCAAAGTGGAATGGAATGTATAAGCTGAATGTAATGAGCTATACTCTGGCAACGATTTCTCGTGCACTGGTTGCTGTAGCTGGTTACATGGGCAGCGGCAATGTGACTTTGATGCTGCTCTTTACTGCAATCGCAGCTCTGGGTCAGGGTCCTTGGCAGGGCGACATGAACGCCGTGATCGCAGCCTGCTCTGAGTACACTTGGCTGACGAAGCACAAGCGTGTGGACGGAACGATGTACTCCTGCACTTCTCTGGGCGTAAAACTTGGCGGCGGCCTTGGCACCGCTATCACCGGCTGGCTGCTGGCAGCAAGCCATTTTGACAGCGCTCTGACCGTTCAGCCTGATTCCTGCATCAATATGCTGAAGATCATGTATCTGGTGATCCCGTTTGCTCTGGATGCCATCATCACCTTCATTCTGTCTCATCTGAAAGTTGAAGAAGCAAATGAAAAACTGCGTGAAGCAGTCTGATAACAAGCCATTATCATTTCTCCTTCATCTGCTGTTCCCCGGAGGAATCCAGCGATTCCTCCGGGGAGGCTGGAGAAATATTATAAAATTATAAAAGGTAAATGAGGAAATACTATGGCTGCATTTGATTTTGCAAAAGTAAAAGACCCCACCTTTTTCAAGGAAAACGTGCTGAATGCTCATGCAAGTTTCCGTACTTACGCTTCCCGCGAAGAATATCGGACAGGCTCCTCTTCTTTGGCGCTGAAGCTGGACGGTATCTGGAAATTCGCCTACGCAAAGAACTACACCAGTGCCATCCCCGGCTTTGAAAAGACGGATTACGATTGCAGCGGCTGGGATGACATTCATGTTCCGGCACACATCCAGATGGAGGGCTACGACATTCCCCAGTACGCGAATATTCAGTATCCGTGGGATGGCCGTGAAGAAGTACAGCCGGGTGAGATCCCGCAGCGGTTCAATCCGGTGGCAAGCTATGTAAAATACTTCGAGCTGCCGGAATCCATGCAGGGCAAGCCCGTCCACATCGAGTTCGAGGGTGTGGAAAGCGGCATGGCTCTTTGGCTGAACGGGTCTTATGTGGGTTACACCGAGGACAGCTTCTCCGCACACGCATTCGATCTGACTCCCTATCTCCAGCCGGGCGTGAACAAACTTGCTGTGCAGGTGTTCAAGTGGACTTCCTCCAGCTGGTGCGAAGATCAGGACTTCTTCCGCTTCTCCGGCATCTTCCGCAGCGTGTGGCTGTACGCCATCCCCACCGTGCATCTGGAAGATGTATCCGTCAAAGCGCTGTTTGCCGGGGATGATTTTACTCATTCCACGCTGGAAGTTGCATTGCAGGTGGAGGGAAAGGGCGCGGCCCGTCTGACCCTGCGCCGCAGTGAGCTGGAAGTGTTCTCCGAAGAAATCGCACTGAACGGCGGTTCTGCTCTGTTCAGCCATGCGGTGGAGAACCCCCACCCTGTGGAGTGCAGAGGACCCGGCTCTGTATGAACTGGAAATCGAGCTGCTGGACGATGCAGGCCATCTGGTAGAGGTGACCGGGCAGAAAATCGGTTTCCGCAAGTTCGAGTTGAAGAACAATCGGATGCTGCTCAACGGCAAGCGCATCGTGTTCAAGGGTGCCAACCGTCATGAGTTCAGCTCCATTACGGGTCGTGCTGCGGGCGTACACACCCATGAGGAACTGCTTCGGGATATCATCACCATGAAGCAGAACAACATCAATGCCATCCGTACCAGCCATTACCAGAATCAGGATGCACTGTACGACCTGTGCGACGAGTATGGTCTGTATCTGATTGCAGAGAACAATCTGGAATCCCATGGCACATGGGATATTCATCAGGCTGGCATTCGCGGCATCGAGGGCGTTTTGCCCAATGATAAGCCGGAGTGGAAAGCTGTCTTGTTTGACCGTATGAATTCCACTTACCAGCGTGACAAAAACCATCCTGCTGTTCTGATCTGGTCTCTGGGCAACGAATCGTTTGGTGGTGAGACCCTGCTCCAGATGGCAGAGATGGTCCGCCGCTTTGATGACACCCGTCTGGTGCATTACGAAGGTGTGGTCAATGATCCCCGCTTCCTCGAAACCACCGATATCGAGAGCCATATGTACAGCACTGTGAAGGACATTAAAGAGTATCTGGCACAGGGCGATAAGCGGCCTTATATCGAGTGCGAATATTCTCATGCTATGGGCAACTCCAACGGTGCTTTGCACAAGTACACGGAACTTGCCGACCAGAAGAACTGCGGCTATCAGGGCGGCTTTATCTGGGATTATATCGACCAGTCCATCTGGAAAAAAGACCGCTACGGCAAGTGGTTCCAAGCCTACGGCGGCGACTTCGGTGAGCGTCCTACCGACTATAATTTCAGCGGAAACGGCATTGCCTACGGTGGTGACCGTGCTCCTTCTCCCAAGATGCAGGAGGTCAAGTTCTGCTATCAGAACATCGCCATTTCCATCGACAACTCTGGCTTCGAAGTCTGGAATAAGAACCTGTTCACCTCTACGGATGCTTTCGACTGCGTTGCTCTGCTGCATCGTGATGGAAAGCTGTATCAGCAGCAGAAACTGACCAATATTGATGTTGCTCCCGAAGAGCGTTCCAGCTTCCCGCTGCCGTTTGTGGTTCCTGCGCTCCCCGGTGAATATGTCAGTGACCATCAGCTTCCGTTTGAAGGAGGACACCAGCTGGGCAAAGAAAGGTCCACGAAGTTCGCCTTTGGACAGGGTGTGATCGCTGTGGTTCGTTCCATTCCCAGCAAGAAGGTCACGCCGTTTACCGTCATGCACGGCACCCACAACATCGGTGTCCGGGGTGAAAATTTCGATGTTTTGTTCTCCGATCTGAACGGCGGCCTGACTTCCTACCGCTATGCCGGCAAGGAGATGATTCAGGAGATTCCCCGTCCCAACTTCTGGCGCGCTCCCACCGACAACGACTGCGGCAACAACATGGGCGGCGTTCGCGGTCAGTGGAAGCTGGCAAGCCTGTACGCTACCGCCAAGGGTGTCGGCAAGGAGATTCCGTCTGTTCATGGCGGCACCATCCTCCAGAACCCCACCTGCGAGGTGGAAACCGACAGCGTGGTCGTGACCTATCTCTATAACCTCCAGACCAGCCCCGCAGCAGAGTGCAGCTTACAGTACCGTGTGTTCGGTGATGGCCGCATCCAGACCACCCTGCACTATGACCCGGTGGAAGGACTTGCAGCAATGCCGGAGTTCGGCGTACTGTTCAAGATCGACGCTGACTACGACACGGTGGAGTGGTACGGAAACGGCCCTGCGGAGACCTACTGGGATCGTCAGCATGGTGCAAAGCTGGGCATTTACCAGAACAAGGTCGCAGACAACATGGCACAGTACCTTGTGCCGCAGGAGTGCGGTGCAAAGACCGCTGTGCGCTGGGCAAAGGTAGTGGACCGCAAGGGTCGCGGGCTGCTGTTTACCGCAGATGCCGCAAAGCCCATGTTCTTCTCTGCGCTGCCCTACACTCCCCATGAAATGGAGAGTGCCAAGCATCCCTACGAGCTGCCCCCGGTCCATTACACGGTCATCCGTGCTATGGGCGAGCAGATGGGCGTTGGCGGCGATGACAGCTGGGGCGCCAATGTCCACCCGGAGTATATTCCTGATGTGACCAAGCCTGTGGAGTTCACCTTTACGTTCCGTGGCATCTGATGATTGCCCGCAAATGAGGTGTTCTCTGTGAAAAAAGCGAAAGATCAGCCTGAATCTGAACCAGCCGAACTAGCATCCCTTGTTGGAGAACGAATCAGAAAGATCCGCAAAGAAGAGGGGTTAAGCCTAGAGCTTTTTGCTTTAAGCCATCAATGAGCCACCAGCCGCAAGTGCAGGGTGGAAAACTTCCGCGCCCTTGCGCCTGATAAAAATTGGAACTTTGATTTTCTCGCCCGACTTTGCCACGGTGGGACGATCAAAGGAGCGTGCGTTTGAACAAAAAGAAAAAGTCCATAAATACTTCCCCTTATCCCGATGAAGTCATTGACCGTCTGGCGCGGGCATTCTACCCGGCCATCCTTGTCTGCTGGAACAGCGCGGAAGGCCAGCGGTCACTTGTCGGGGCGGAGGCCCCTCCATCTTGCTAACGCAAGACCGTTCGGTCGCTTAAAAGCCCCACTGGGGCTTTCATTGCTCCGCTGCGCTGCGAAAACGCGAGCTTGCCTATGGCAGGCAGAGCAGGCTCATCATGCAAACAACGAAAAACAGGAAGTTCCCGCTGGGGAACTCCCTGTTGTACATATCGCTATCGTCTGTAGCTTTTGGCAGGGTGCGTCCGGGTGGACGCACCCTGTTTTTGTTCATCGTGGTTGGGTGTACATCAAACCGCATCACCGCAACTCCTTATAGGTTTC
>ENA-OQJC01000638-OQJC01000638.1-human-gut-metagenome-genome-assembly--contig:-NODE-638-length-10251-cov-2.694093_pt1 | contig 10251 bp, 13 predicted proteins | sample MGYA00242600_ERZ504766 | MGnify/ENA primary metagenome ERZ504766 (study PRJEB26092, sample SAMD00036364) | human gut metagenome | host: Homo sapiens | study: EMG produced TPA metagenomics assembly of...
AAACCATCAACAAACTCAAAAAATACGTCTCTTACAGTTTTACTGTAAAAGACGTATTTTATACTGCCTTACTCGATCACCTGAATCCATCCTTCCGGCGCCTCAATGTGCCCCATCTGGATTCCCGTCAGTGTGTCATACAATTTCTGAATGGTCGGACCCATCTTTTCCATTCCGCTCGGGAAGCAGATCTCTTTTCCGTGATCCACGATCTTTCCGACCGGAGAGATGACCGCCGCTGTTCCACACAGTCCGCACTCTGCAAACTCTTTCACTTCATCCAGATACACATCCCGTTCTTCCACTTCCAGACCAAGATAATGCTCTGCCACATATAACAGAGAACGTCTTGTGATCGACGGCAGAATCGTATCAGAATGCGGTGTCACCACTTTATTGTCTTTTGTCACGAAAATAAAGTTTGCCCCGCCTGTCTCCTCGACTTTCGTTCTTGTTGCCGAATCTAAATACATGTTTTCATCATAGCCGTTCGCATGTGCTGTCACGATCGCATGAAGACTCATTGCATAATTCAGTCCGGCTTTGATATGTCCTGTTCCATGCGGCGCCGCACGGTCAAAATCAGATACACATAATGTCAATGGTTTTACTCCGCCTTTAAAGTACGGTCCGACAGGTGTCACAAACACCCGGAACTGATACTCATCTGCCGGCTTGACTCCGATGACCGGATTGCTTCCAAACATGTATGGGCGAATATAAAGTGTTGATCCGGAACCATACGGAGGCACATACGCTGCATTGGCTTTTACCACTTCTTTGACTGCCTCCAGAAAACGTTCTTCCGGAAATACCGGCATCTCCAAACGTCTCGCAGAATCTGCCATCCGGGCAGCATTGAGATCCGGTCTGAATACAACGATCTTACCGTCTTCTGTCGTATAAGCTTTCATTCCTTCAAATACAGTCTGTGCATACTGCAGGACTCCGGCACATTCATTGAGTACCACACCGGCGTCTTCTGTCAGTCCTCCCTCATCCCATTTTCCGTCTTTATAATTGGAAACATATCTCTGTTCAGTCTGTACATAACCAAATCCGAGATTCTCCCAGTCGATCTGTTTCTTCTCCATCAAAAACTCCTCCATTCCTCAATCGAACGTATTTGCAACTTGTTTGTTGCAATTATAATACTCTCACGCTCAAAAATCAAGAGTGCGCTCTGTTTTTTTATCGTTCCATCATACTGATGGATTCAATCCCGACACTTCCGCCTCTGACGACTTCAATACTTTTGAATTCTTCTTTTATCAGCTTCACCACTGCGTCGTTTTTCGTCCCGGTCTGTACAAATTCCAGAAGCAGGCTGTCTCTGTCACAGTCGATCACTTTTCCTTAAATGTCTCTGCGATCTGATGCAGCTCCACTTTCTGATCCAGTGTACACTTCCGAACTTTGATATAAAGGATTTCTTTCATCCGCACAAAAATATCTGTAAAATCGATGACCTTGATCACTTCTACCATTCGATTGAGCTGCTTTTTGATCTGCTCAAATGTCTCATCATCACTGACTGTGGCGATCGTCATTCGGGATACCGTCGGATCTTCTGTGGTTCCTACTGTCAGACTGTCCAAATTGTAGGATTTTCCGGAAAACAGACCGGAAATCTTAGAAAGCACTCCCACCTGATTTTCCACATACAGAGAAATCCATCTTTTTTTCATACTTTTATCTGCCATCGTCCGTCTTCCTCCTAACAATCCATAATCATATCTTCCAGTGTTCCGCCCGGCTTGATCATCGGATATACCATCTCTTCCGGATCAATGATAAATTCAATCAGGGTCGGAGTTTTTGTATTTTTCTTTGCCTCTTCAAACGCTGCCGCGATCTCTTCTGTTTCTGTCACACGGATTCCTTTTGCCCCATAACTTTCTGCCAATTTTACAAAATCCGGCGTATACTCCGGAAATTCAGCTCCATCTGTCCGTCTCGAAAGCGCTCCTGCGCGCAGATTGGTCATCCCATAGCGTTTTCCGTAAAACAGCTTCTGCCACTGACGCACCATCCCCAGATATGTATTGTTAAATACACAGGCGATGACCGGTGTCTCCTCCAGAACTGCCGTTGCAAACTCCTGAATATTCATCTGCATACCGCCATCCCCGGAAACTGCGATCACTCGTTTCTCCGGATTACCGATCTGTGCTCCGATCGCCGCCGGGAATCCATATCCCATCGTCCCCAGTCCTCCGGACATGACAAGCTGCTTCTTTTCTGTAATCTCCGCATACTGAGACACCAGCATCATATGCTGACCGACATCTGTCGTGATGATTGCATCATCAAACTGACGGTTCATCTCTTCAATAATATCCAGAGGGCTCATCAATGCATGCCGTTTCATCCGAAGCGGATGCTCCTCTTTCCATGCCGCGATCTGCGCAAGCCATTTTTTTGTCTCGCACTCTTCCACATACTCCGTCATCTTCGTAAGCGCTTCTTTGGCATCTGCTACGATTGGAATATCCACATGAATATTTCTGGAAATCGATGCCGTATCGATATCAATATGGACAATTTGTGCATGAGGCGCAAATTCATGCAGCTTTCCCGTAATCCGGTCATTGAAGCGCGTCCCGATGGAAAACAGCAGATCACAGCCGCTGACTGCCATATTGGCTGCATAAGCGCCGTGCATCCCCAGATTTCCGATAAACAGCGGATGATTTGTCGCAATGGCGCCTCGCCCCATGATCGTTGTCACTACCGGCACCTGTGTTTTTCCACCACTTCTGTAAACAATGCACTGGCGCGCGCAATATTCACCCCTCCGCCTGCCAGAAACAGCGGTCGTTTTGCCTTGTGAAGCATCTTGATCGCTCTTTTCAGCTGTCCGATATGTACACTGGTATTCGGCTTATATCCTCTGATATTCACCTCTTTCGGATACTGTGCACTGCCAAGCTCCGCCATCACATCTTTCGGAAGATCGATCAGAACCGGTCCCGGCCTTCCCGTTCTTGCGATGTAAAATGCCTCCTTAATGATCCGTCCAAGATCTTCCCGCTTCGTGACCGTCACACCGTATTTGGTGATGCTCCGTGTGACTTCCCACAATACTACCACTTCCTGAAATGCATCATTTCCGATCAGATGTCTCGCCACCTGTCCGGTAAAACAGACCAGCGGAACACTGTCATAATTGGCAGTCGCAAGTCCTGTCACCAGATTGGTCGCTCCCGGTCCGCTGGTCACCAGACAGACGCCGACTTTCCCCGTTGTCCTCGCATACGCATCTGCTTCATGCACCAGTGCCTGCTCGTGTCTCGGAAGGATCACATCAATCCCGCTCTGCTTATACAGCTCATCGCTGATGTCGATCGTACACGCGCCCGGATATCCGAACAATACTTCTACACCTTCTTCTTTTAACGCTTTTACAAATAATTTGTTTCCTGAAATCTGCCTCACCTTTCACACCCTCCTTATGCAAAACGCCCCAAGCTGTCAAAAAGCTCAGGGCGAATAAAATTCCTCATACACTGAATTTCAGAGGCTTTCGCTGCTGAAATTTATCCTCATTATACGGTGTATTTTTATCTTTGTCAATTTCCTTTTCTTGATCTTTTTTAATCCAATTCGCATTTACTTCCCGTTGTTTCTGTTTTTCAGGGCTCCGATCACACTGTAGATAGCCAGCATTGCCATATTAACCACAACTACACTCGCACCTGCCGGTGTTGCATACACATAGGAAATCGTCACTCCCAGAATCAGGCATACAACCGATAGGATCGCTGAATTCAGAATCACACCCTTAAAGGTCTTAAACACCCGCATGGAAGTCAGCGCCGGAAAAATGATCAGACTGGAGATCAGAAGTGCTCCCATCATCCGCATTCCCAACACGATCGTAACTGCCGTCAGCACCGCAATCAGAGTATTATACAGATTTGCACGGACTCCTGTTGCCCGGGCGAAAGTCTCATCAAAGGTGATCGCAAAAATCTTATTATAGAAAAACAGATATAAAATCAGCACCGCAACCGACAGAAGAATACTGAACTGCACATCCTCACCGCTCATGGCAAGGATACTTCCGAACATATAGTTATAAACATCGGTGTTCATTCCTGTCGTCATGGAAATCACCATAATCCCGATCGCCAGTGCTCCCGTAGAAATCAGTGCGATTGCCGCATCTCCTTTGATCTTGCTGCTGCCGCTGATGCGAAGAAGCAGAACCGCAGCCACCACGACCACCGGAATTGCAACTGCCAAAGGCGCCATGTTCAGCGCAGCCGCGATGGCCAGTGCCCCGAATCCAACATGAGAAAGCCCGTCTCCGATCATCGAATAGCGTTTCAGCACCAGACTGACTCCCAGAAGCGCCGAACACAATGCCACCAGGGAACCCACCAGAAACGCCCGCACCATAAATGGATATGACATCATTTCTATAAATGTATCAAGCATTTCCCTCACCTCCCAGAAATCGCTTGCCGACTGCACTGTTTTGATATTCCTGCGCAGTTCCGTAAAACAAGGCGCTCTCCTGCAGATGCAGGATATGGCTTGCATACTGTATCGTACTTTCGATATCATGAGACACCATGACAACTGCAATTTTAGCCTCCTTATTGATTTTTTCAATCAACTGGTAGAACTCTGCAGTCACCAGCGGATCCAGTCCTGTCACAGGCTCGTCTAACAACAGGAGCTTCTTTGTGGCGCACAGCGCTCTCGCGAGCAGTACCCTCTGTTTCTGTCCGCCGGAAAGATCCCGGAAGCACTGGTGCTCCATTTCCCGGATTCCTAAAAGCTCCATATTCTCTCTGGCTGCCTTCTTATCCGCTGCACTGTAAAACGGCCGCCAGCCTCTGCTGTTGAGTCTGCCGGAAAGTACCACCTCATAGACGCTTGCCGGAAAATCTTTCTGCACGACTGTCTGCTGGGGAAGATACCCGATCTCGTCTTGCTTCAATCCGTCTCCCAGCAGAATCTGCCCTTTAAAGGGCGGTTTTAATCCAAGAAGACTTTTTACCAGCGTACTCTTTCCGGAACCATTCTCTCCCACAATGCAGAGATAATCTCCCTGCTCGATACCAAAAAGACAGATCCCGAACAACCGTCTGTCCCTCATATGCGATCGAAATTCCATCACATTTTATCAATGCCATCAGTTCAAAGCCTCCTTTAATGTTTCTACATTTCTTTTTCATCATGCTCAGATAAGTCTCCCCGTCTGCAAATTCCTTTGCAGTCAGATTATGACAACTGTAAAACGTCTTCACTTTCGCATGTGTCGTCTCGGCAATGGCATTTGCAATATTCTCATTGCTCAGCTCCATCTTTAAGATTGCCGGAATCTGTTCTTCCTTTGCTTTGTTGATCAGAAATGCCATTGTTGCCGCACTTGGCTCCGTATCGGATGCGCAGCCCGGAAATGCCGCATAGTATTTCAGACCGTATTCATCTGCAAAATACCGGAACGGAAAACGGTCTCCAAAAAGCAGCACATCGCGTTTGGCCGAACTTACCACCTCACGAAACTCATCATCCAGCTCTTCTAAAAGACTCACATACGCTTTTCGTTCTCTTCATAAACTAGCCGTCTGCTCCGGATCCAGCTCACCCAGAACATCTGCAATCTGCTCCACAATTGCAATGGCATTCTTTGGAGACGTCCATACATGTTCATCCGGGGTCAGCGTCTCATGTGTTTCGTGCTCCTCTTCCCCGTGCTCATGCTCGTGCTCTTTCTCTTCTTCATGTTCATGACCACGTTCTTCTTTCATCCCTTCTACGTGTTCTTCATTTACCGTATCCACGCAGTCGATCAGGCGAAGCAGTCTGATATGCTCTGTATCGATGGAGTCCAGAATATCCTCCACCCATTCATCGTTCTCACCGCCCACATAAATAAACAGATCACAATTCTGGATCTTCAGAATGTCCTGCGGTGTCGGCTCATAGGAGTGTGTCTCTTCTCCCGGCTTTAAAAGCATCGATACTTCTACATTATCCCCTGCGATCTGACGTACAAAATCATACTGTGGAAAAATGGTTGTCACGACATTTACTTTCTCTTCGCCGGTCTCTTTCACAGCCCCCACTCTCTGACATCCGGCCACACTTGTCACCAAAAGAAACACACTCAGCAGCACTGCCGCCTGTTTTCTCTTGTATGTTTTTCTAAATTTCATGATATGCCTGCCTTCACTGTCGGCGCTCGTAAGTCGAAAATACATACTCCAGATCAAAACAAGTATGCTCTTCACTGACTTCTGTCATTTCCCAGTCTTCCAGCTGATCCAGATTCGGGAAATACGTATCTGCCTGATATGCATGGTCGATCTTTGTTACATATACTTTGCTGCAATAAGGAAGCATCATCCGGTAAATACTTTCTCCGCCGATTACAAAGATTTCTTCCTCATCATATTTTTTCAGTTCTTCCAGCAATTCTTCTGTTGTATGCACGATCACTGCATCTTTCACATGATAATTGGGATTCCCTGTCAGCACAATATTGGTGCGGTTCTTCAGCGGCAGACCGTTCGGAAAGCTTTCCAGCGTCTTTCTTCCCATCACAACTACCTTTCCACCTGTCATCTGACGGAAAAACTTCATATCTGCCGGAATGCTGACCAGCAGTTGTTTTTATATCCGATTGCCCAGTTTTTATCGGCTGCTACAATTGCATTCATATTTCATTTCCTCCTTTTTTTACTACAACACCTATACCGCGATTGGAATATTCTTAATCTGAGGATGTGTCTCATATCCATCCAGCCGTACATCATCCGGTGTAAATTCATAAAAGTCTTTTACCTCCGGATTCAGCCAGAATTTCGGTGCCGGAAGCGGTTCTCTTTTGATCAGTTCCTCGATCATCGGGATATGTCTGTCATAAATATGCGCATCTGCGATCACATGAACAAACTCTCCGACCTTCATATCACACACCTGTGCCAGCATATGAAGCAGCACCGCATACTGACACACATTCCAGTTATTTGCTGCCAGTACATCCTGAGAACGTTGATTCAGGATTCCATTTAATGTCAGTTTGTCGCTGTCCTTTTCTTTTGTCACATTAAATGTCATGCTGTATGCACATGGATACAGATTCATCTCATGAAGATCCTGATGCACATAGATATTCGTCATGATCCGTCGGCTGTAAGGATTGTTCTTCAGATCATAGATCACACGATCCACCTGATCCATCATTCCCTCTTTATACTGATGCTTTACCTGCATCTGATAGCCGTAGGCTTTTCCGATGGAACCGTCCTCATCTGCCCAGCTGTCCCAGATGTGACTGTTTAAATCATGAATGTTGTTGGACTTTTTCTGCCAGATCCACAGCATCTCATCCACACAGCTCTTGATTCCTGTCCTTCGCAGAGTCAGTGCCGGAAACTCTTTTGAGAGGTCATAACGGTTCACAACACCAAATTTTTTGATGGTGTACGCAGAGGTTCCATCCTCCCATACCGGGCGTACCTTTTCTCCCTCTGTACTCGTTCCGTTGTCAATAATGTCTCTGCACATCTCTATAAATACTTTATCTGCGTAACTCAATCTTATCTTCCCCTTCTAATATTCTCTGATCATACTGCTGATCTCAGAAATGCTGTCCATTTTCTGCAGCTCTCTCAGCGCATCCTTGATATGATACTCTTTCACTTTTTCTGTACTGATGACCAGTTCAGCCGCTTCTTCCTGTACATGCTTCTGCACAACTCTGCGGATACTTACCTTGTGACCGCCAAATACACTTGCCACTTTCGCCAGAACTCCCGGTTCGTTTTTCACCTGCATTCTGAGGAAAAATTTATTTTTCACTTCATCAAACGGCTTCACCGGCAAATCCTGATAGCAGGTACAGCTGATTCTTCCGTTGCATCCAAACTGCAGGTTTCTGGCAACATCAATCACATCACCGACAACAGCACTTGCCGTCGGCATCTCCCCGGCACCTCTTCCGTAAAACATCGCATCATCCACAGCATCTCCGTGCACAAAAACAGCATTGAACGAATCCCGCACGGACGACAGGGGATGCTCTTTTCCAAGCAGCACCGGATACACTCCCACTTCAATCCCTTTGTCCGTATTGTGCGCAACTGCAAGCAGCTTGATCACACAGTCAAATTCTTTTGCATAGGCAATATCTTCTGCTGTGATCTTTGTGATTCCTTCTGTATAAACATCTTTAAACTGTACTCTGGAATGAAAGGCAATGGAGGAAAGGATCGCGGCCTTTCTTCCGGCATCCAGCCCTTCTACATCCGCTGTCGGATCTGCCTCTGCATATCCCAGCTCTGTTGCTTTTGCAAGTGCAGTCTTAAAATCCATATTTTCTTCAAACATCTTGGTTAAAATATAGTTTGTCGTTCCGTTCACGATCCCCATCACTTCTGAGATCTCATTTCCGGCAAGACACTGTTTGAGCGGACGGATGATTGGAATAGCGCCTGCCACCGATGCCTCAAACAGCAGATCACAGCCATGTGCCGCCGCAAGGTCCAAAAGCTCTCCTCCGTGTTCTGCCATCAGATCTTTATTCGCTGTCACCACATGCTTTCCGGCTCCAAGTGCTTCCTCGATCATGGACTTTGCCGGTTCGATCCCGCCCATCACTTCAATCACAATCTGAATCTCCGGATCGTTTACAATCGATTTCCAGTCCGTTGTGAGAAGCTCTGTATCCACACCTTCTCTTTTTTTATGCAGACTGTGTACCAGGATCTTTTCCACTTCCAGCTCGGCGCCGACTGTGTGTATCATACTTTCTGATCTCCTCTGGATCAATTTGTACACTCCGCCTCCAACTGTTCCAAGTCCCAGCAATGCCACTTTGATCTTTTTATTTTCCATACTCTTCACCTCTGTTTTTGAATCCACTGTTTTTCTTTGCTCCGTCTACAGACTTCTGTTTCTATAGAGTAACAAAATCTTTTCGAAAAGTAAAGCGGACATTCTTCTGTCCGCTTCTATTTATAGCTGACCTTATTGAAAGGCAATACCATATAATTCACAGGCCTGTGTAAACAATCGCTCTGTGTTTTCTGTTGCCTGAGAAGTATTCAAAGATACACTGCTCACCAGAATTTCCCGGTCCTCCATCAACTGAACCTGTATGATCTCAGTGCACGGATAAGCTACTCCATCTGCCCCGATCTGATTGCAGATCAGCTGCTGCATCACGAATCCGTCTTCTGCTACCATCTCACCTGCAGTAAAATCCGTATAGATTCCCGCCTGACTTTCCAATGTCTTTCGGATATTTTCCACTTCTGCCGAAATTCTCTGCTCGATCGTTTCATCCGCAGCCAGAAGTGTAAAACCTGCTTTGAGCTCAATTCCATCTTTTGCGGAAGTTGCTGTGGACTCCGTAACTGTATTCTCCCCGTCCTTGAACAATGTGACATCCGTAACCCATTGATAACCATCCAGGGATACTGTCTCAAAATCCTCATATCCTTCAATCGGAGTGCCCTCATATTCTCTCTGAACGTCCTCCTCTTCTTTCACATCTGGTTCTTCCTGTGTTTCCTCCGGAACTTCTTGTGAAATCACCGCATCCTGTGTCTGTTGTACTGTCAGATCTGAAACTGCAAACAGGCCCAGTGCGACAACTGCTATCACTTCAAGTACCAACAGAATGATACCGATTCCGCCAGTGATCGCACTGGCTATGATCGCTCCTGTACTTTTCTCCGGATCCGGACCTGTATACTCTGCCTTTCCAAACGCAAGGATTGGAAGAAAGACAATACTTAAGAAAATCAGCCCACAGGCAAATCCACCTTTCTTTCCAAATACTTTTGCCAGTTTTATCATTGTAAAAATTGCAAATATCAGATTCCCCAGCGGCAGGAATCCAAAAATAAACAGCCAACCTCTCCCCCAGGTTATCCTGGTCATTACATACAAATTATAAAACGGGATCAATGACGCCCATCCGGGTTCTCCTGCTTTACAAAATACTTTCCACATTACCGCAACACAAAAAATCAGAAGCGCCAATGCTACAATTATCATTCCTATCGCTGCTGCCATCATACCTTTTCCTCCTGTTCCTTAGCTCCCTTATCCCTTTTGATCTCTATTTCATTCTCCTCTTTTGGACTGAAGAATGATTCTTTTCGATTTTAACACATCAGAGCAAAAAAAGTCGATGAGAATAATTCTCTTTATATTATAATATACAGGCAGGGATTAGTGTAAACAGTAGGATTTGAACATACAATTAGAAATTTCAAAAAAATT
>ENA-OQJC01000640-OQJC01000640.1-human-gut-metagenome-genome-assembly--contig:-NODE-640-length-10219-cov-3.559750_pt1 | contig 10219 bp, 7 predicted proteins | sample MGYA00242600_ERZ504766 | MGnify/ENA primary metagenome ERZ504766 (study PRJEB26092, sample SAMD00036364) | human gut metagenome | host: Homo sapiens | study: EMG produced TPA metagenomics assembly of...
TCATCTCCGTCGAGGACGGCATCGAGGGCCTGGTGCACATCTCCGAGCTCGCCAACCGTCACGTCGAGAACCCGGAGACCGTGGTCAAGCCGGGCGAGACCGTGTTCGTCAAGGTGATCGACGTCGACCTCGATCGTCGCCGCATCTCCCTGTCCCTCAAGCAGGCCAACGACTCCGTTGATCCGGCTTCCGAGGACTTCGATCCGGCCATCTACGGCATGCCGGCCGAGTACGACGAGCAGGGCAACTACAAGTACCCCGAAGGCTTCGACCCGAACACCAACGAGTGGATCGCTGGTTACGAGAAGCAGCGCGAGGAGTGGGAGTCTCAGTACGCCGCCGCTCACGAGCTGTGGGAGGAGCACAAGGAGTTCGTGGCCAAGGAGCTGGAGAACGCTGCCGAATCCGCAGCCGCCGACGGCCAGGGCCCGAAGGAAGAGAAGCCGGTCGAGGAGACCTCCAACTACTCTTCCGCTGCTCCGGCTACCGGTACCCTCGCCGACTCCGATCAGCTCGCCGCCCTGCGCGACCAGCTGCTCGGCAAGTGAGTTTGCCGCGAAGCTAGCGCTTAGCGTGTAAAGAAACCCGGTCCGATTGGGCCGGGTTTCTTGTGTTTTTTGGAGTTATCCGCCAATGACTCCCCTCAGTCTCGCTACGCGAGCCGGCTCCCCTCCCTCGAGGGGAGCTGTCGGCGATAGCCGGCCGAGGGGAGCGCCAGCTATCATGGGCACCATGATGCGAATAGGACTGACCGGCGGCATCGCCGCGGGCAAAAGTACGGTGGCGGCGCAACTCAAGCAACTCGGCGCGTTGCATATCGACTACGATGCGCTGGCGCATCAGATCGTCGAACCCGGGGGAGTGGCGCTGCCACAGATCGTCGCCGAGTTCGGTCCTGATGCATTGCTCGCCGATGGCACTATGAACCGGCCATGGATTGCCGATCATGTCTTCGGCGCGAACGCCGCGCCGGGCGCACGTGAACGGCTCGACGCCATCGAGCACCCATTGATCTATGCCGAGGCGGCGCGACTGGAGCATGAGCACCCCGAGGCAGCCATCATCATTCACGACATTCCACTGCTCGCCGAGGTCATTGACGATATTCCATTCGCCTTTGACCATATCGTCACGGTCGAAGCTCCCGTGTGCATGCGGCTCGACCGTATGGTCGAGGAACGCGGCATGAGCCTGGAACAGGCCGAGGCCCGCATCCGCCACCAATCCAGTGAGGAGGAGCGGCGGGCCATAGCCGATATCGTCATCGACTCCACCCATCCATTGCCCGAGATGCTGGCCCACGTGGGTGAGATATACGCAGGATGGTGCGCAGGTCGCTAAGATGAGGCCCTATGGGATTCAATATCGAGCGCGCGGACAAGCCTTTCGTCGTCAAATCGCCATATAAGCCATCCGGCGACCAGCCGCAGGCCATCGCCGAACTGGCCGAACGCATCGAAAACGGCGAGAATGATGTGGTTCTTATGGGTGCCACCGGTACCGGCAAAACCGCAACCACCGCCTGGCTGATCGAAAAGCTGCAGCGACCGACCCTGATTATCGAGCCCAACAAGACGCTCGCTGCGCAGCTATGCGCCGAATTCCGCGAACTCATGCCGGACAACGCCGTGAGCTACTTCGTGAGCTACTACGACTACTACCAGCCCGAGGCATACATCCCGCAGACCGACACCTATATAGAAAAGGACTCCAACATCAACGACGATGTGGAGCGCCTGCGCCACCAAGCCACCGCAAACCTGCTGACCCGCCGCGACTGCGTGGTTGTGGCCACCGTCTCCTGCATCTACGGCTTGGGCACGCCGGAAGAATACGCCGGTCGCATGCTCTTCCTCAAAGTCGGGCAGGAAATCAACCGCGACGACCTGCTGCGCCAATTCGTGGCCATGCAGTACAAGCGCAACGACATCGCCTTCACGCGCGGCACCTTCCGCGTGCGCGGCGATACGGTCGAAATCATCCCCGTCTACGAGGAACTGGCCGTGCGCATCGAATTCTTCGGCGACGAGATTGACCGCATCTCCACGCTGCACCCGCTGACCGGCGACGAGATCGACGAGGAAAACGAAGTCCACATCTTCCCGGCCTCCCATTATGTGGCCGGCCCCGAACGCATGGAACGGGCGCTCAAAACCATTCGCGAGGAACTCGACGAACGCCTGGCAGAACTGCGCAAACAAGGCAAGGAGCTGGAAGCGCAGCGCCTCAACATGCGCACCACCTACGATCTGGAAATGCTCACCCAAGTTGGCGTGTGCTCAGGCGTCGAAAACTATTCGCGCCACTTTGACGGCCGCGCCGCTGGCACCCCGCCGCACACGCTGCTCGACTTCTTCCCTGACGACTTCCTGCTGGTCATCGACGAATCACACGTCACGGTGCCGCAGATCGGTGCCATGTACGAGGGCGATGCCTCCCGCAAGCGCACGCTGGTCGAACACGGCTTCCGCCTGCCCTCCGCGATGGACAACCGACCACTCAAATGGCCGGAATTCCTGCAGCGCGTCGGCCAGACCGTGTACCTGTCCGCCACGCCAGGCGACTATGAGATGGGACTGTCCGATGGGGTGGTCGAACAGATTATCCGCCCAACCGGTCTGCTGGACCCGAAGATCGACGTACGCCCGGTCAAGGGGCAGATCGACGATCTGCTCGCCGAGATCAAGGCCCGTGTGGACCAAGACGAGCGCGCGCTGGTCACCACTCTGACCAAGAAGATGGCCGAGGACCTTGACCGACTATCTGCTGGAACGCGGCATCAAGGTCGAATACCTGCATTCTGATGTGGATACGTTGCGCCGCGTCGAACTGCTGCGCATGTTGCGCGAAGGCAAGATCGATGTGATTGTCGGTATCAACCTGCTGCGTGAGGGCCTCGATTTGCCGGAAGTATCGCTGGTGGCGATTCTTGACGCCGACAAGGAAGGATTCCTGCGCTCCTATCGTTCGCTCATCCAGACCATCGGCCGTGCGGCCCGAAACGTGTCCGGCACGGTGATCATGTACGCCGACGAGACCACCGAAGCCATGCGGCAAGCCATCGACGAGACTGACCGTCGCCGCGCCAAGCAGATTGCCTACAACCAGGAGCATGGCATCGATCCCAAGCCCCTGATCAAGAAGATCAGCGACGTCAACGACATGCTCGCCAAGGAGGATGTGGACACCCAGACCTTGCTTGAAGGTGGCTACCGCAACGCGGGCAAGGCCGGCAACACGCACCTGGGCGTGCCGGTACTCGATCCCAACGAGGCAGACAAACGCCACGAGGAGATCCTGAAGGCCGGCCTGCCCGCGCAGGACCTCGCCGACCTGATTCGCCAACTGAGCGAACAGATGCACACCGCCGCCGAACAACTCCAGTTCGAACTTGCGGCCCGTCTGCGCGACGAGATCCGAGACCTCAAAAAAGAACTCCGTCAAATGACGGAAGCCAACAAGTAACCAAATTCCCATACCCGAGGCGGGCAGTCAGGGGATGCGTTGTCGACCGTAAAGACTTGGCCTGAGCGGCCCGGAGCGTGTCGAACAACACATCCCCTGACTGCCTGGCGATCAGCGCTACCGGAACGGCCCCAAAACCGTCACATACATAAGTTAGTGTAGGGAATCATGGCAGAAACCCCACTCGCATTTGAAATCATCACCTTCGTGGTGCTCGCGTTGTTCTTTATCGTCGACCTGTTCGTCATCGGGCGTCGACCGCATGTGCCCTCCACCAAGGAATGCGTGCAGCATATCGCCTTCTTCGTGGTTATGGCGCTGATCTTCGGCGGATGCATCTGGTTCTTCGCCGGCTCCAAGCCCGCCATCGAGTTCTATTCCGGCTGGCTCACCGAATACTCGTTGTCCATCGACAACCTATTCGTGTTCGTCATTATCATGTCGAACTTCGCGGTGCCCAAGCAGATTCAGAAGTATGTGCTGTCCATCGGCATCACCATTGCTTTGATTTTCCGTGGCATTTTCATTCTGATCGGCGCGGCCCTGATCTCCCGCTTCACGTGGGTGTTCTTCCTGTTCGGTGCCTTCCTGATCTACACCGCCGTCAAACTGGTGCTCGGCGGCGATGAAGATGAGGAATATCACGAGAACGGCATCATCCGTAATCTGCGCAAGATCATCAAGATTACCGACGACTACGACGGCGAGAAGCTGCGCACCACCAAGAACGGCGTGCGTTACTGGACCCCGATGCTCATCGTGTTCCTGACCATCGGCACCACCGACGTCATGTTCGCTTTCGACTCGATTCCCGCGATCTTCGGCCTGACCAAGGATCCGTTCCTGGTGTTCACCTCCAACGTGTTCGCACTGCTCGGCCTGCAGCAGCTGTACTTCCTGCTGGGTGCTCTGCTCGACAAGCTCGTCTACCTGCCTGCCGGCCTGTCCGTGGTGCTGGGCTTCATCGGCGTCAAGCTCATCATGGAGGCCCTGCACGGCAATACCTTGCCGTTCATCAACGGCGGCGAAGGCGTCCATTGGGTGCCGGAGGTGCCCACATGGCTGTCGCTGGCTGTGATTGTGCTCGCAATTGGCGGCGCATCCGTGGCTTCCGTGATCAAGATGAAGAGCATGGAAAGCGCTGAAAAGGCCTGAAATCGTTAGAGAATACAACCCTTAAACCCAGTCAACACAACAATGTGAGCGCTCACAACACACCGTGAAGAAAACTTGTCATGAGTCGGCTCGCGCTAGTAGACTGGGTTTCGGCAAATGGGGCAATCGCGCCTCGAACCAAATTGAACAAGAATAGGCAGGCATTCATGCGTAAAGCCAAGATCGTAGACACCATCGGTCCTTCCACCGAGGATTACGACAACCTCCTGAAGCTCGTTGAAGCTGGTATGGACGTTGCTCGTCTGAACCGCTCCCACGGCACCCCCGAGGATCACCTCAAGGTCTACAACAACGTGCGCAAGGCCAGCGAAGCCACTGGTCGCAACGTTGCCGCGCTCGTTGATTTGCAGGGCCCGAAGATTCGCTGCGGTTGGTTCAAGAAGAACGCCGATGGCGAAGACAAGGTTCAGCTGCAGCTCGGCCAGGAATTCGTCATCACCACTGATGACGTCGAGGGCGACGAGCACATCACCTCCACCACCTTCAAGGGCCTGCCGGGCGATTGCCACCCGGGCGACCCGATCCTGATCGATGACGGCAAGGTCCGTCTTGAGGTCACCAAGGTCGAGGGCAACAACGTGTACACCAAGGTCGTCGTGGCCGGTCCTGTGTCCTCCCACAAGGGCATCAACCTGCCGGGCGTCGCCGTCTCCCTGCCGGCTCTGACCGAGAAGGATGAGGCCGACCTGCGTTGGGCCATCCGCACCGGTGCCGACATCATCGCCATGTCCTTCGTGCGTTTCGCCACCGACATCGACCGCGCCCACGAGATCATGGACGAGGAAGGCCGTCGCATCCCGATCATTGCCAAGATCGAGAAGCCGCAGGCTCTGGAGAACCTCGAAGAGATCGTCAAGACCTTCGACGGCGTCATGGCCGCCCGTGGCGACATGGCCGTTGAGTGCCCGCTGGAAGAGGTCCCGCTGGCCACTAAGCGCATCATCGAGCTGGCTCGCCAGTACGCCAAGCCGGTCATCGTGGCTACCGAAGTCCTCGGCTCCATGGTGAACTCCCCGGTTCCGACTCGTGCAGAGGCTTCCGACTGCGCCAACGCCATCCTCGACGGCTCCGACGCCACCATGACCTCCAACGAGACCGCCGTTGGTAAGTACCCGGATGTGACCGTGGCCACCATGGCCCGTATCTCCGGCTACGCCACCGACCACGGCTTCGACCGTATCCCGGAGCTCAAGAACCTTGACATGTCCTCCACCGGCGCTGTCTCCTCCGCCGCTGTGGACCTGGCCGACAAGCTCAACGCCAAGGCCATCGTTGCTTACACCCAGACCGGTGCCACCGTGCACCGCGTCTCCCGTGAGCGTCCGGCCGCCCCGATCTACGGCCTGACCAGCAACGAGCACACCTACCACTGGCTGGCTCTGTCCTGGGGCACCGAAGCCTTCCTGCTCAAGGAGGACTACCACGACAAGTCCCGCAAGGATCTCATGGTCTACACGGACAAGGTCCTCAAGGATGCTGGCAAGGTTGCTGACGGCGACAAGATCGTCATCCTGAGCTCTGCTCAGGGCGATCACCAGCCGGGCCGCACTGACTCCATCTACGTGCACACCGTTGGCGCTTGCGACTGATTTCAGGCTTCTGGTAGCTGCTGACAGCTAGCATATAGCACACGAAAGCCCCCATCCAAAGTGAATGGGGGCTTTCGTTATCTGTTATGTTGCGATTGTGTGGTGATTGCAATGGCCCACAGTCACCGCGGTGATCGAGCGTGGCGATCAGTCGTTGAGATGATCGAGCGTGCCGCTCTTCAGGCGCAAAATGGCGACCATGGTCTTGGCATCCACAATCGTGCCATTGACCACCATCTCATAGGCATCGTCCACCGACACCATACGCACGTCGGAACGCGGAGTCTCCGGGCCGATTTCCTGACGGGAAGCCGGGGTAAGACCGGTGGCGAAGAAGATTGCGGTGTGCTGGGTGGAATAGCTCGGCGTGTTCATAAAACGGGTGAACTGCGTAAGCTTGGTGGCGTCGAAACCGGCCTCTTCGGCCAGCTTGCGCTTAGCTACATCGGTCGGGCGTTCGGACGGGTTGTTGGCGTGACCGGCCGGAATCTCCAACGTCCAACGATGGTTGGCGATGCGATACTGCTCGACCAGCGGAATCATGCCATCATCGGTGACGGCCAGCACAGCCACAGTGTCGCCATTGTTCTCCTGAACAAAGTAGCGTTCAAACGAACCGATTTGATTCGACTCATAGGAGACGTGATCGACATTGAAATAATGCGTCTCCACAATCTGTCTACGGGAAATCTCCTTGACCGGAGAGGGGCGCCAGGGATCGAACTGACGGTAAGTTTCGTTGCTCATAAGCCCTCCTAACAAAAGCGATACATCGAAACTACAGCCCATTGTAAGCGGTGAAACCACGCAGGAGAACGGGCAACACACGGGTGCGCCGTCCGCGATATCGACGTGTTTCGCCTGTTTCACCGGGGGGAATGGAGGATTGGCGCGTGTCTTGTGTCGCAAGAGTCGAATTGGTATGCTACTCTCTTCAGAGTGCTTTGGCACGCCCTCGTATCCCAATTGGTAGAGGAAGCAGCCTCAAAATCTGCGCAGTGTGGGTTCGAGTCCCACCGAGGGCACTTTAGTTAGGAGTTCGCTGAAATTATTGCGAACCCCATTGTTGGGTAATTCAAGAAAGAGGTTGGCATGGCTGCAAGGAAGAAGTCCGAAGAACCGAGTATCAACATCGATGAGGTGCTGACCGACGAAGAGCTCAAGGCCGTGGCCAATGAAAGCGAACCTGCTGAGCGCAAGGCCAAGCCCGAGGACGGTCCGCGTACCGTTGTCGTGGCCGAGGACGAAGCCGTGAACCGCATGGATCTGGTCGCCATGCTGGAAGACAACGGTTATGAGGTCGTTGGTCAGGCCGCCAACGGCGAGGAAGCCGTGGAACTGACCCGCAAGTACCGCCCTGATGTGGTGTGCATGGATGTCAAGATGCCGCGTATGGACGGCATCACCGCTGCCGGCATTATCTGCGATGAAAACATCGCCCCCGTCGTCATGCTCACCGCATTCTCCCAGACCGATCTGGTGAAGAAGGCCACCGGCGCTGGCGCCATGGCATACGTCACCAAGCCGTACGAGGAATCCAAGCTGCTGCCGACCCTCGAGGTGGCCATGGGCCGTTTCGCCGAGATCAACGATTTGCTGGGCAGCGTGGAGCGCAGCGAACGTAAGCTCAAGGAAACCACCGATCAGCTCAAGGAAACCGAAGAGAAGCTCAAGAAGGCCGAAGACACGCTGGAGGAGCGCAAGCTCGTCGACCGCGCCAAGGGCCTGCTGATGGACAAGGCGGACTTCTCCGAGCAGGGTGCCTTCCGTTGGATTCAGAAGACCTCCATGGACCAGCGCATCCCCAAGAAGCGCCTGGCTCAGGCCATCATCGCCAAGTACGGCGATCCGAAGCCTTCTGATTCGGGCGAACGCTGATTATCGGCGTCGCCGTACCGAGTCGTAAAGCAACACAAACACACTATGGGAGAGGCCAGCGTGACCGTACCCACCAATGAAACATTGCTGGTGGTGGACGGCCACTCGCTGGCCTTCCGTGCATTTTTCGCCCTGCCGGTCGACAACTTCAGCACCTCCAGCGGCCAGGCCACCAACGCCGTCTGGGGTTTTGCCACCATGCTCGCGCAGGTGATCGATGCGGAGAAGCCCGACCATCTGGGCGTCGCCTTCGATGTGAAGGGCGGCACATTCCGCAATGAGATGCTTCCGCAATACAAAGGCACCCGTGAGGCGGCTCCCGAAGAGCTGCTCACCCAGCTGCCATTGATTCAACGCATGCTCACGGCCCTCGGCGTCACCTACATCGAGAAGCCGGGATTCGAAGGCGACGACGTGATCGCCACCCTCGCCACCATGGGAGACAAGGCCGGTTACCACACACTGGTATTGTCCGGTGACCGAGACGCTTTCCAGCTGGTGGATGACAACGTCACCGTGTTGTACCCGGGCCATCACTTCAAAGACCTGAAGCATATGACGCCGCAGTCCATCATCGACAAATACAAAGTCACTCCCGCACAATATCCGGATCTGGCGGCACTCCGAGGCGAAACCGCCGACAATATTCCCGGTGTGCCCGGCGTAGGCGACGGCTTTGCGGCCAAGTGGATCAACCAATTCGGTTCCCTCGACGGCATTTGCGAGCACGCCGATGAAATCGGCGGCAAAAAAGGCGAATCACTGCGGGCCAATATCGACCAGGTCAAACTCAATCGCAAAGTCAACGCACTGGTACGAGACGTCGATCTAGGCGTCGATATCGAGGATCTGACATTCGGCACCGTGGACGTGGCACAGATCGACGCCCTGTTCAAGGAGCTTGAATTCGGACCTCGCACCAAGAGTCGTGTACTGAAAACCTTCAATACCGGGGCCAAGGCATCCAACACATCCGGAGCTGGCGAGTCTACGAATAATGAGCAGAACGAGCAGGATAGCAGCCTCGATCTGAACCTGCCGGAACCCACGAGCATCACTGCTCCGGAGCAGTTCGACGAATGGGTCAAGGCCCATCGCGTCGAAGTCAAGGTTCCCGGTGAAATCGCCGATTTCACGGTTTCCGACTATGGCGATGGCTCGCAGCGGCATGCCATCTGCGGCGACGCGGTCGGCCACGCTTGGACCGTGGCCGCATGGGGCGACGAAAGGCCGGGGCGTGCCACGGCACAAGCCATTGCCGTGGCCACGGCAACATCAGCGGCCATAGTGCCCCTTCCAATCACCGATACCCTGCGAGCACAGCTTGCGCGGTTCCTGAAAAGCGAACACTCCCGCACCATCGTGCATGGGTATAAAGAATTGCTGCATCTTTTGGGCGCGGTCGATCTTGACATGGACCTGCCGATGTTCGACACCAAGCTTGCCGGGTATCTGGCCCAACCGGATTTCCATGCCGATAGCCTCAAGCAGGCGGCCGAGCACTTCCTCGACATCCACTTCACCGAAACCGAACAGCCTTCGCAAGGCACGTTGGACTTCGACGACGATCAGGTCGAAGAAGATCCGAACGAACATCGTCTGCGTGATTTGGCCATTATCCGCAGCCTCGCCGTCACGCTCGGGCCGATTATCGACGAGCGTGAACAATGCTGGCTGATGCGCGCGATTGAACTTCCTGTTTCCCGCGTGCTGCACGGCATGGAGCACACAGGAGCCAAAGTCGATAGCGTTCGACTCGTCTCCATGCGTGACCAGTTTGCCGCCGAGGCTCGCCAAGCGCAGGAAATGGCTTGGGAGTATGCCGGCACCGAAATCAACCTGCAAAGCCCCAAGCAGCTGCAGAAGGTGCTGTTCGAAGATATGGGTTTGAAACCCACCAAACGCCACCAAGTCCGGCTCATACACCACGAATGCGGCCGCATTGCAGGATCTGTATGTCAAATCAGTGGACAATGAGCGGGCCAACGGTTTCCTCGGAGCGTTGCTGCGCCATCGCGAGATCAACAAGCTCAAGCAGATCGTCCAAACGCTGATCGATGCCACCAACACATCAGATGAGCGCATCCACACCACTTTCGAACAGACGGTTG
>ENA-OQJC01000642-OQJC01000642.1-human-gut-metagenome-genome-assembly--contig:-NODE-642-length-10168-cov-2.976297_pt1 | contig 10168 bp, 8 predicted proteins | sample MGYA00242600_ERZ504766 | MGnify/ENA primary metagenome ERZ504766 (study PRJEB26092, sample SAMD00036364) | human gut metagenome | host: Homo sapiens | study: EMG produced TPA metagenomics assembly of...
GATGATACTGAGAAAAAAAACACCCATTGTTCTGACGGTAGATGAGTACGAGACAATTCGTCTTTTGGACAAGAAAGGTTATAGTCAGGAGCAGTGTGCAGTATCTATGCAGATTGCAAGAACAACAGTTCAACGGATTTACGAGCTTGACCAGAAAGAAAATAGCAGATGCTCTCATTGATGGACATCCGCTTAGAATCGAGGGCGGGGATTTCAGAATCTGCGACGGTCAGAGTAGCAGCTGCAGCTTTGGAGGATGTTACAAACAGGAGATTTACCAAAAATATGCAGTGGAAAAAGGAGAGGGTATAATGAGAATAGCAGTAACATATGAAAATGGACAGATTTTCCAGCACTTTGGACACACAGAGACATTTAAGATTTATGATGTAGAGGAAGGAAAAGTAGTACGTTCAGAGGTAGTAGATACGAACGGAAGCGGACATGGCGCATTGGCGGGAGTTCTTAATGCATTAAATGCAGATGTTTTGATTTGTGGCGGAATCGGAGGCGGCGCACAGACGGCTTTAGCGGCAGCAGGCATTAAGCTTTTCGGAGGAGTTTTGGGAGATGCGGATAAGGCAGTGGAAGCATTTATTAATGAAACACTGGATTATAATCCGGATGTGAAGTGTTCTCACCATGAGCACAGCCACGGGGAAGGACATACATGTGGTGAGCAGGGATGCGGAAGTAACAGCTGTCATTAGGAAGAATCGCAAAAATAATAATACAAAACTTACTTGCCCCTGCTGTGCAGATACACTGCTCTCGTTACTGTTCACACCACCCACCTCAATAAAAAATCAAAAACATATATCCAATCCCTTGTAGATTCAATCTCGATATGCTATTCTGAACACAGAAATAACAACAGCAGAAGTCGATGAAGAATAAAAATACAAGAGGAATTGATGACATGAAAATTCAAGAAAAAATGAGAAAGCCAATGTTGGAGGCAAGATATCTGAATGTAGAGAATACAGACAGATATCGTCCCATCATTCGGCTTTTTTATTTGAAGTATGAAAATTAAAATATTGGATGTATCAGGAGGACGTCTTTGAGGAGTTAAAAGAAGATCCTTATTTTCAGGAATATACGATGGAACAGTGTCAGCAGGACCTGGCGGCGCTTGTATCCTGGGGAAATCTGCTTACAATTCAGGATACCCGGAAAGTGACAACGATTGAGGAATTTAAAAACAAGAAGTTTCGCTATCAGCTTTCTGAGACAGCAGTTGAAGTCGAGCGAATGGTGATTCGGATTGAAAATCTGTTGATCGAAGGCTCTTCGCTGGAGCCTACTTTATTGGAGCGGCTTCGGATCAGCCTTGGAAGGCTGGGGGAGATGTCACAGGCAGAAGCGGAAAAGCGGTATGGATGGTGGAATGATCTGAACAGTGATTTTATTCGGTTGAATCAGAATTACCAGGACTATATGAGGGAATTAAACAGTGTAAAAGCAGAAGAGATGATGAAAACAAAAGAGTTTCTTGTGTTTAAAGACCGGCTGATCGAGTACCTTCGCTCGTTTGTAAAGAGCCTCCAGGTAAATGTGACTGCGATCGAGCAGCAGCTCCGAAGTGTTGACCGGGAGGTCGTGAATCAGATTTTGCAGAAAGTGACAGAGTATGAGCTCTCGATTCCGAGAATGGATACAGAGATTGATGAGCAGATGATTTATGACAAAATGAAGGGGCGTTGGGAAAGTATTTCCGAGTGGTTTGCAGGAAAAGACGGGATGGAATCGGAAGCGGGAAAAGTGTTTGATACAACAAACGAAATCATCCGGAAGATTACCAGATATGCCACACGAATCAGTGAGATGAGCAATCAGGGCTCAAATCGGCGGGAGGAATATAAAAAGCTGGCGGATATATTTGGAAAGTGCAGGGATATCAACGAGGCACACCGGCTGTCAGCGGTCGTATTCGGGATCGAGAAGCCGCTCCATCTCAAAGGAGAATTGAGCAGAGAGACAGACAGCATTAACAGTGGTGTATATGAGGAAGAAGCATATGCCGTGACAGTCACTCCTAGAGTGCGCACCTACAAACAAAAAGCCAGAAGAAGCGGTATCGTCGACCGGTCAAAAGAGAAGGAAGAGATGCGGCTGCTGATGATCAGGAGGTTGGAAGAGGAGAGGAAACTGCTTGGGAGCTATATACACAACGGACGACTTGAGTTTGCAAGTCTTCCGGTGATCGAACCACCTGTACGGGATATGTTTCTTCTGTGGCTTTCAAAGGCTCTGGAAAGGAAGAATCATCGTGCAAAAACAGAAGACGGGCAGATGTATTATATTGAACAGGCAGATGTGAAAGAGTATTGTATGTTAAAATGTACAGATGGAACCTTTCAGATGCCTGCTTATACAATTGTGTTTGAAGATGGGGAATCAAAATGAGAACGTTGGAATTATATTAAACCGCCGGTGGATCTTAAAAATCCAGAGAGAGGGAGCTTTATTACCAGGTGAAAGAAGCACTTTCATCGGGAGAAGAGAAGAAATTCCTGATGGAGAAGCTCGGGTATCAGGTGATCGTGAATCCGTATATGATCAAGGTAGAAAAGATGCCTGCAGTTCCGGAAAACTGGATGGGCATTTTAGAATTTAAAGAGCCGATTGAGTATGTGTTTTTCTGTCTTGTGCTCATGTTTCTGGAGGATAAAGAGGCGGAAGAGCAATTTGTATTGTCAGAATTGACAGAATATGTACAGAGCCAGTATCAGGAGGAGCAGATCGACTGGACAGTTTACCGGTACAGACGTCATATGATCAAGGTTATGAAATACTGCGTAGCCGTCGGAATTCTGAATGTGGATGATGGAAGTGAAGAAGGATTTGCGAAAGATGATACCAGTGAGGTATTATACGAAAATACAGGAGCATCCCGGTATTTTATGAAAAACTTCACGCAGGACATCATGGGTTACACATCTGCAAAGGAGTTTGAAAAAGAAGAGTGGATCGATGTGAATGAAGACAGAGGAATTGTGCGTAGGCAGAGAGTATACCGAAAGCTTCTGATGTCGATGGGAATGTATAAGGATGCGGAATCAGAGGAGGATTTTGCCTATCTGAGAAATTACAGAAATATGATACAGGGGGACCTGGCAGAATTATTTGACTGTGAACTGCATGTACACAGCAGCAGTGCATTTCTCGTGCTGGGAGAAGAGTGCAGACTGGGGAGGTGTTTTCCGGAAGGAAATACACTTTCTGACGTTGTTCTTTTGACAAATCAACTGATACAGAAAAGAGTAACAGAGGGAAGGATTACCGTTCCACTGGACGAACAGATTTGTATTCCAAAGGAAGTTTTTCGTGCAATTGTGGAAAGAATGACAAAGGAAAAATTCGGAAGAAGGTTTTAATAAGACGTACCGGGAGATGACGTTTGCCGAGTTTTATCGGGAAGTGGAAAGATATATGGAAGAGCTGATGCTGATAGAAATTGGAGCAGATCATGTGAAAATCAGACCGGCAGCAGGAAAAATCTATGGAAAATATCCGGAAGATTTTTTGAAAAACGGAGGAAGAGATGAATAGTAAATGGCAGATAAACAGAGTTGGATTGCTCGATTTTTGGTATTATGATGAGGAAGAATTTGATTTTCTGGATGGACGTATGCTGCTTCGAGGGGCGAATGGTTCCGGCAAATCGGTAACAATGCAGAGCTTTATTCCGCTTCTGCTGGACGGAAACATGCGTCCGGAGCGTTTGGATCCATTTGGTTCCCGCGCCAGAAAGATGGAAAACTATCTTCTGGAGGAGGGAGATGAGAGAGAAGAGCGCACAGGGTATCTTTACATGGAGTTAAAACGCCTGGAAAGTGAAGAATATCTGACACTTGGGATCGGACTTCGTGCGAGAAAGAATAAAAAGCTGGAATCCTGGTATTTCTGTGTGACGGACGGCAGGCGTGTGGGAAAAGATTTGTTTCTGTATAAAGATGTGGAAAATAAGATTACCTGCTCGAAAGGAGAACTGAAATACCGGATCGGTGAGGGCGGCAAAGTGATGGAAACACAGGGAGAGTATGCCCAGTGCGTCAACCGCCTCCTTTTTGGTTTTGAGACACAAGAGGAATACAAAGAGCTTCTGGAGCTTTTGATCCAGCTGCGTACACCGAAGCTTTCCAAAGACTTTAAGCCGACCGTGATTAATGAGATTTTAAGCAGTTCGCTTCAGACACTTTCGGAAGATGATCTGCGTCCGATGTCCGAGGCAATCGAAAACATGGACAATCTGAAAACAAATCTGGATACATTAAGCGAAAGCATTCACGCAGCGCGGCAGATTGAAAAGGTATACGATCAGTATAATCAGATTGTGCTTTATGACAAGGCGCTGCTGTTTTCAGATGCAGGGAAAGCATATGAGAACTGTATGAAAAATGGAAAACAGATTACGGAAGATCTGGCGATTCATATGGAAGAACTCAGGAAGGAAGAACAGCATTATGAAGCTCTGAAACAGGAAGAGGAAATTTTAAAAGAGGAAAAAACCTCTCTGGATAAAAGTGATGCGGCACAGTTAAAAGAGCAGGAGAGTAAGTTGAAAGCAGAGCTTCTGGAGAGAGTAAAGGAGCAGCAGACAAAAGAAAACAGGAACAGGAAAAGAAAGAAAAACAGATCGATACAGAAGAAAAGATAAAAGCAGAAACAGAAAAAACAGAACGTATCTGGGAAGAGATTGAAAGTTGTCTGGAAGAGATGGAAACAGAACTGGAAGAAATTCCGTTTGATGAGTTTACATTTTTGAAGAATGATATCTTACAGGATCGGGAAAAAGAACAGAGTTTTTCTTCACATCACCAGCTTTTGAATGACTATACAAAGAAAGTAGAACAGGGAAAAGAGGCTCTTTTGGAAGAAAAGAACAGCCAGGAAAAATATGATCGCTGTCTTCTGGAGTTGGATGTCTGCAGGGAGGAAAGAAATCTTGCAGAAAAGGAAATGCAGCAATATGAGAACCTTCTGCATGAGACAAAGTCAGAATTGACAGAGCAGATGTATTTATGGGAAAAACAAAATCAGGAGCTTCACCTTCTTCCGGAGACCATGCAGGAAATCTCAAGGAAAATAGAAAGCTATGAAATGGGAAGCGATTATTCAGAAATCCGGGAACTGGCCAGGCCAAAGCTATATGAACTGGAACGACAGTTTTCTGAGAATAGAATGGTACTGGAGCGAAATCTGCAGGAAGAGCAGGAGAATCTGTATCAGGCAGAAACAGAGTTGGAAGAGTGGAAAAATCAAAAGGATCCTGAACCAGAACAGCCGGATTGTGTAAAGGCAAACCGAGAGCTGCTAAAGGAGAAAAAAATTACCGTATTTCCAGTTTTATAAGACCATAGAATTTGACCAGATATTAGAGGAAGAGCGCAGAAATCATCTGGAAGAAGCATTGCTAGAGATGGGCATACTGGATGCGCTGATTGTTCCTAAGGAGTATCGGGAACAGGTCTATGCTCTGGACAAAGGAGTATGCGATCGTTATCTGTTCAGCGATGTGGCACATGTCAGGGAAAGTCTGCAGGAAGTGCTGGAAGTGGAGAATGGGGAAAATGATATTTTGTTTTATCAGAATATTTCCAATATTCTTTCTGCGATTGGATTTGGTGATACACATGCAGAGCACGGAGATTCCTGGATTGATGCCAATGGGAATTACCGCATCGGCGTTCTGGAAGGAACGATCACCGGGGAATATCAGGCGCGCTTTATCGGGGTGCGTGCAAGGGAAAAGTACCGGAAGGAAAAGATAGAAGAATTGACCGGACTCTGCGAACAGCTCAGAGCCAGTGTTGAAGATTTAGAAAAACAATTGGCAGAAAACAGAGCGCGGACAGAAACATTGCAGGCAGAATGGAAGTCATTCCCGGGAGAGGAAGATTTAAAGACAGCGGCAAAAGAATTTTCTGATCGCGAATATAAGTTAGAACGAAAAAATAAAAGACTCTGGGAGCATCAGGAACTGGCAGAAAAAGAAGAAAAGCACTGGATGAGGTACGCATCCGGGTACGGGAGATCTGTGGAAAATGTTATCTTTCGCCAAGATTGGATTTGTTTACACAGGCTCTTTTGGCATTGCACAGATATAAAGAAATTCTTTCCCAGCTTCAGGTTGCGCATGGCAAGTATCAAAATAGTCTCCGGTATATCATGAGCCAGAGAGACTATCTGGAAGAACTGGAGCTTGATCTGGATGATATTCGTTACGAATTCAATCGGATCTGTCTGAAAGTCAGAGAAGTGGAAGGATTTCTTGCGTCCGTTCAAAAGCAGCTGGAACTGACAGATTATGAAGAAATCAAAGAACGACTGGATCATTGTGTAGAACGGCTTGGAAAACTTCCGGGAGAACGAGAGGCCTGTGTCAGGAATCAGGCGGCACTTCGAAAAGAGACGGAAGTACTGCAGGAAAAAGAAAGAGAAAATGAACTCAGACAAAAGGAACTGCTTGAGAAAAAGGAAAAATATCAGAATGTATTTGAACAGGAATATCAGCTTGGGTATGCAGAGCGAGTATTTGTTGTTACAGAGGATTTGGAAGATCAGGCGAAAAAGATCTGCAGCCAGTTTGCCGGAAGCTTTGGAAACAAGAAGCAGAGCGATCTGTTTGGAAATCTTCAGGAAGCCTATCATCAGAACAGAGGATATCTGCTGGATTACCAGATTACACTGCAGTCCCTGTTTGAAGAACTGGATGGAGAGGGCAGTTTTCTGGATGTAACGGTGAAGCGAATTGATATTTTGGCAAAATACCGTGGAATGCCGGTAAAATTTAAGGAACTGATTGAAAAAATGAATGAGGATGCCGAAGTACTGAAACGTCTTTTAAGTGATCGAGACAGAGAATTGTTTGAAGATATTCTGGCAAATACGATCAGTAAGAAAATTCGTGGAAAGATCCAGGCCAGCAAGCGCTGGGTGGAAAAATGAATACACTGATGGAATCCATGCAGACATCAAGTGGATTAAAGCTGAGTCTCAGATGGAAAAATAAGAGGGCAGAAAAGGAAGAACAGCTGGATACAAGAGCATTGGTAGAATTATTGCAAAAAGACGTGGAAATTATGCGTGAGGAAGAGGTAGAAAGTCTTTCCAGGCATTTCCGTTCCAAAATTGAAGAAGCGAGAAAAATTTCCGGGGATATGGGATCGGTTCAATCGTTCCATGCCACAATGCGGGAAGTTCTGGATTATCGAAAATGGTTTGAATTTCAGTTGGAATGCCAGAAAACGGGAGAGAAAAAAAAAGAATTGACAGACCGTGTATTCTTTACGTTTAGTGGCGGTGAGAAAGCAATGGCAATGTATGTCCCGCTTTTTTCGGCAGTGGTGGCAAAATATGCGGGGGCACGTCCGGATGCGCCGAAGTTGATTTCACTGGATGAAGCGTTTGCCGGTGTTGATGAGACCAATATCAGGGATATGTTCCGTCTGATGGTCGAGTTTGAATTCAACTTTATGATCAATTCTCAGATTTTATGGGGCGATTACGATACAGTTCCGGGGCTTGCAATTTATCAGTTGATCCGTCCGGAAAATGCAAAGTTCGTATCAGTGATCCGCTATATCTGGAATGGAAAAGTAAAGGTGATGCTTACAGGAGAGGAATCGTGAAAGCAGAAGAGAAGTTGATGCAGGAGTGTTTACAGTATTTTCGTGAGCGCCCTGTGTATGAAAAAGTCTTCCAAAAAATGAGAGGAAAATATGAGAGCCTCGGACATATAGGCGGGAAAGTGGTATTGACCGGGTTAAGCCTTCAGGATAAGAGCCAATTGGGCGGATTTTTGCAGAAGGATTACACCGAGAATCAGTCTGTTACCATATCAGCGGAAGCTTTTGAAATCTGTCTGTCCCAAAGCAGGTTTTCTGATATTTCTCTGGAGGAATTGCTGAATGCTTATTTTGGGAAAAAGCTGACGGTGAAAAAAGAAGAGAGGCGAAAGAAACGGGAAGAAAGAGATGCCTTTTTTACGGAAGTACAAAGTGGGTATGAGGACACGACAGGAGCAAAATGGCTTCAGAATACATTGAAAGAGCATACGACAGGCTATGAAATTTTGCAGCAGCAATACAACAATAATCCGGAAATTCTGCGGGAAATTTTGAGATATGTGTTTGAGGCAGTAAAACAGCTTCCGCGAATGGAAGAAAAAGAACTTTTACCGGTATTTGCGGCAAAGCTGACAGGAGATCCTCATTATTTTGACGCAGGCACAGTGGCGGAAAGATTGCTTTTTATCATTCTTTCTGCCTGTTGGCAGGAAACGAAAGACAGAGAACTCTCAGAAGCGGAAAGAAAAAACCAGATTTTTACAGGGCGGGGATTTAAAGATGATCTGTCAAATGATACGCTTGTCTATGGAATCCGAGCATGGAAACACAATGGAAATCTTCATAAAGGAATCGAAGGATTTTTTCGGGAAAGAGAACCGGCCCGCCTGACGCTTCGAACGATTGGGACGTTTGGAGGGGTGCATGCAGAAAGAGAAAAAATTTATCTTTTTGAAAATCCGGCAGTATTTTCTGTTTTTGTTAAAAAATATCCGGATTGTGCAGCAATCTGTGGAAATGGACAGCCAAGACTTGCAACACTTCTTCTGCTTGATTTTCTAAAAGAAAAGCATAGTTTTTATTATCATGGTGATTTTGATCCGGAGGGGCTTCTGATTGCGCAAAGATTGAAAGAACGGTATGGAGAACGTCTCCGTCTCTGGAATTACCGGGCAGATTGGTATGAAAGATATCTGTCGGATGTAAATTTGAGCGAAGTGAGAATGAGGAAACTGGAGAAAGTATATCTCCCGGAATTGCTGGAGTAAAAATGCAGATGCAGAAGAGAAAAAGAGCGGCGTATCAGGAGGCGATGCTGGATATGTTGGAACCCGAGAAAAAATGAGTGGATCACAAGGAGTGTGAAGTGAGATGAAATTACAGAAACAAAGTGAAATGCAGGACTTTTTTGACGCACTGGGAATTGATGAAAATATATTTGAGCAAATGGCAGAAACATTCACTTCGAATTTTATGATAGAGGGGAAAACGACAACGGATCTGAACGAGATGCTAAGCCGGGCGCCGGAATCTCTGCTGGATGTAATTCTGGAAACCTGGGAGGAGGAAGCTCCTAAATTGCGGGCAGAAAAAGAAAAGTATGTGCAGGAGTTGATTTTAACTTCGTTTCAGAATGAATTTATTTATCTGGATAAGTTTGACATGGAAACGATGCTGCGGACGATGAATGGTTATCCACTTTCTCAGATGCAGATGTTGGCTCTGGAAGAAAACTACTGCAAAAAAGGCTGGGTATTTATGTTCTGTGATGTGGATGGAGTGCAGTTTGTTGTTCCGGATGAGATCAGAGAGTTTACTATCAAAAATCTGGAGACGGATAAGGTGCAAAATATACTTGGTCTTATTGCCGCTGTCCGCCTTTCCATGCGAGCGTGTTTAAATTTGTTTGGGATTGTAGAAAGAGCAAAGGTGGAGGACATTGCACTAAACCAGATGCTTGAATATCCATCTTTATCAGAAGAAGAGAGAAAAGAGCTTGAGTGGCTTCCGGAGAAACTAAAGGAAACAGTCGATATACTGTGTGAACGTGCAGACGGTCCATTCTGGTGTGATAAACAGTGGATCATCAGTGAGCAGTTTGAAAATGAAAAAGAGTACCGGAAATTTTTACGACAGGTATCAGGTCAGGAATACTATATTCCGAATCAAAAAGAGATAAAATTATATGCAGAGAATCTGGTTGATGTAAAAAATCCATTTTATAAGAAAATTCTGGCAGATCTGACACATCTGATGAAAAACAAGACACGGGCAGACAATCTGATGTTGGAGTTGGAATATAAAGTAACAGAGGAAGATTTGAATGCTGCAGGAATTATGAATCTCTTGTTTGAGCGATATGTTGAATTCCCAAATCGTACAAGGGGAAATCATTTTGTGGAAAACTGCAGTGAATGGGTGTATTCAGTCCGGAAATGGAGTAATCGCGGATTTACAGACCGGGAACTTGGCAAAGAAAAGATTATTCCAAGTGAAATAGGTCTGCCTGAAATATCAAATCAGGTCACGAAGAAAAAAATACGGGCGAAATGATCCATGTCCATGTGGAAGCGGGAAGAAGTATAAGCATTGCT
>ENA-OQJC01000644-OQJC01000644.1-human-gut-metagenome-genome-assembly--contig:-NODE-644-length-10146-cov-2.774628_pt1 | contig 10146 bp, 9 predicted proteins | sample MGYA00242600_ERZ504766 | MGnify/ENA primary metagenome ERZ504766 (study PRJEB26092, sample SAMD00036364) | human gut metagenome | host: Homo sapiens | study: EMG produced TPA metagenomics assembly of...
CCAGTGGCACGAGTCAATGCAGCCTCATCCAGCTGAGCCAATTCAGCCACCGAATGCACGCCCCAAGCATTAAGCCGCTTCTCCAAAGACGGCCCGATTCCCGGAATACCACGCAATGGCATCATCTGCACGAATTCGGCCGAGCGGGCCGCGGGAATCAGCAGCATGCCGTCCGGCTTGGCATTGGTCGAGGCCATTTTGGACACCAGTTTGTTACAGGCGATACCCACTGAACACGTCACGTGGAAGCGCTCGGCCACCTGAGCGCGAATCCACGCGCCGATCGCGCTCGGCCGCCCCCACTCCAGCAGTGCGGCGGACACATCCATATAGCCCTCGTCCACCGAAACCTGCTCGAACCGGTCGGTGACGGTCAAAAACACCTCATGCATGATTCGGTGCGACATCATGCGGTAATACGCCATATCCACTGGCAGAAAAATGCCGTTCGGGCACAACCGATGGGCGCGCGCGGCCGGCATCGCCGAATTGATGCCGTATTTCCGGGCTTCGTAGCTCGCGGCGGACACCACCGCGCGCGGCCCGGTGCCGATGATTACCGGCTTGCCTTTGAGCCCGGGGTTGCGCGCCACCTCCAATGAGGCATAGAAGGCATCCATGTCGATATGCAGCACGGTGCATCCGGTCTCGTCGTGGCCCCAATCGCGTTTGGCGGCCTCAAGTCTCGGTGCGGTGCTCATGCCACCATTGTAGGAATGCCGAACGAGGTCATGCTCACTATGTGGCGCGCATGACGCGGCGCTCATTGTCATAATGCCGAATATCGCCGGAATTCCAAGGGTTTACGCACTGTGCGGCTGTTTCGCATGGTGGGTGCGATTCCACGGAATCGTCCACATTGCGTCACTGTCCGTAACGCCTTCCAAGTCAATGCGCGCTGTCCCGGCTCTCCGAGTAGCGTAAACCTCATGAAGAAGGCAGTGGTCGGTATCCTCAACCGTGTTCCCGTGGTTCTTATCGTGATTGGTGAGGCACTGGTGATTTATTTGGCTACGGCCGTCGCCAAACTTGCGTTCACCCAGCTCGATCCGCTGTACTCGGTGTGGTATCGCGTGGGATTCATGGCGGTGCTGTTGCTGCTGTGGCGCAGGCCCTGGAACAAGGCGAAGCGAGCGCAACTGTTTCACCGCGACGCCCGCAGCTGGGGGCTGGTCGTACTGCTCGGCTGCTCGCTGGTGCTGATGAATACCCTGTTTTATGTGGCCATCAGCAATATGGATATGGGCATTGCCGTGTCTATCGAATTTTTGGGACCGCTTTCGGTGGCGGTGATTACCGGCAAAAGCTGGCGCGAGCGGGTCGGTATCGGTATCGCGGCGGTCGGTGTGGTGCTGTTAGCTGGCATATCATTGGCCAATCCGTCCGGCAATGGCACGTTTTTGTATGGTCTGATTGCGATTTTGATCGGCGGGTCGATGTGGGGCATGTATATCATCACCGGCCGGCGCGTGGCGGCTGGCGGCAATTCGCTGGATAATCTGTGCATCGCCGTGACCATCGGCTGGCTGGTCCAGTCCCTGTTCCTTGGCGTGCCGGCTGTGGCTCATGTGGTTCACCCCAAGGCCGATGCCACGTGGGCGCTTGAGCCCGGCGGCTCGCTGAAGCTGCTGGCTCTGCTGTTTGTGATTTCCCTGATGGCCTCGTTCATTCCCTATGTGGTGGAGCAGATCACGCTGCGACGCACCACATCCGGCGCATTTTCGGTAATGCAATCCATCAATCCCGCCATGGCGGTGGCCGTGGGACTGGCGTTCGGCGAGATTCCCAGCGTTGGTGAAATCGTCGGTGTGGCGTTGGTGATTTGCGCGGTTATCGTTACGTTCTCCGGCGACGCCGCACCCGCGGACGTTCAATAATGTGTCGTTCGGCACGCCGTATCCGCAGGACGTGGTACAGTAATTTGCTGTTGCGCATTATTGCGTAACGTGGAGTCATGCCTGAGTGGCCGATAGGGGCACCCTGCTAAGGTGTTAGTCGTGTAAACGGCTCGAGGGTTCGAATCCCTCTGACTCCGCCGATTAAGGTTCCGGGTGAAAGCTCGGAACTTTTTTGTTTTCCGGAAACTCCGGGTTAAGTAACTCCTGAAATAACCGAGGACGGGCGGTCTCCGCTTGTGGTAAGCGGAGTCGGAGGTACGCCATTGTCCGTCCGCCTCCAAACCGCCATTTTAGTGGGCGAACGAGTGCGGCACGTCGGGAAAAGTCCGAGCGACGAAAGAAAAATGTCCACTAAGTGAGACTTTTGCGTGGTGTTCGTGAATGGTGATTCGAAGATTAACCGGTTTATATATTGCTTGTCCAATCGCTTGCTCATCGCCTCCCTCCCCGCAGTACTTGACCGAGATGGGCGGTACCCTAGAGAGAGAAGAAGAGTTCCGAAGGGCGGGCAAAGATGAGCCATATCGCTGGGCAGGGGCAACATCGCTCCAACTCGACACGAACCAACCGTGCGGCGCTGATTATCGTGTTCGTGATCGTGCTCGCCGTTGCGCTGGGCATCGGCGCATGGTTCGCAACCCATCGCACGGACGGCAATGGCCCCGCACACGCCGGAGTGTCGGACGTCGCGTTGAATAAAGCGAAGAACACGCCCAAACCGGTGACCGAACATCACGGCAATTCACCGGATTGCCCGGATACGGACTGCATCGCCATGCTGGTCAACGGCGATTTGTTGTTCCATGAGGGATTGTGGAGCCATTTCCAAGGCCCGAACCCCAACGCCACGGATGGCACCGCCTTCAACTTCGACCCGCTGTTCGCGCCGATGAAGCAGTACATTCAGGCTTCGGACATCGCCGTGTGCGAATTCGAAACCCCGATCGCCCAGCGCGGCGGCCCATATGCCGCGTACCCGATCTTCAACATTCCGCCGGAAGTGGCGGATGCCGCCCGCAACGTGGGATACAACGCCTGCACACACGCCACCAACCATTCCTGGGATCAGGGGGCGGATGGCATCGCCCGTCTGTGGGACACGCTTGAGGCCAATGGCATCGCCCAGACCGGCTCGTACAAAACCGAAGCCGACTCCACCAAACCGTTGGTCATCGATTCCCCGACCGGCGGCGGCAAGCTGGGTCTGGTCACCGGCACGGTCTCCCTCAACGGCATGACCGCCGACGAGGACTGGCAGGTGGATCGTCTGCGCGAAGACGGCGACCCGAATCACGACAGCGACATCCAGCGCGCGGTAGACAAGGCCAACAAGGCCCGCGAGCAAGGTGCCGATGTGGTGGCCATCGCCATGCACTCGGTGCAGGAATACCTTGATTACGCCGATTCCTGGCAGATTTCGGAAGCCCATGAGCTTGCCGACACTGGTGCCTTCGACGTTATTTACGGTGCCGGTTGCCATTGTGCGCAGCCCATCGAGAACTATAACGGCACGTGGATTATCTACGGTCTGGGCAACGCCGTCACCGAGTCGGCGAACACGCCGGAAACCTTGGTCAACAATCAGGGTGTGACCGCACGCATCCAGTTCGCCGGCAAGAAGGGCGTCAAGGGGTCGTGGCGCGTCAACCGCATCGATTGGGTGCCCACCGCCAACGTGCATCAAGGCAACTACCAATGGTGCCCGATATCCAGCGACCATCCCATAGGCACATGTTGGGACGAAGCCTACGACGCTCAGATACGCCAACGCATCTGGGATGTCATCTATTCGATGGGCGCGGACCAGAACGTCGTCAAGGAATGGAACATCACGCAGGAGCAGGCGGCAAAGCAATAGTTGCTCGGCTTGGTCTCAAGGAGGGGAAGCCGCAAGGTGACGCTTTTCCCGCCGGCCTCCTAATGTGGAGCCCATGACCGAGATTTACGAAACCCAAAGCGAACGCACCGATCTGCCCCTCGTCGTGATGCCGTCCGTGCTTGACTCGATGATCGAGCCCATCAAGGCCCAGTTCCCCGCGCTCCACGACGTTGCCCGCGTGCGTATGTTCGAGGAATTCACGTCCGACGAGGCGACCATAGCCGAGCGTCTGAAGGATGCCGACGCCCTGCTGGTGGGCGGCTACCACATTTCGGACGATCTGCTGCGCACCATCAGCGGGCAGGGGCACGTCAAGTGCATCGTGTTCTGCGGTACCGGCGTCGCCAGCTACCTCAATCTCGATAAGGCGCGCGAGCTGAAGATCCGCGTCTGCAACGCCGAACATTATGGCGATCACGCCGTGGCCGAGCACACCTTCGCCCTTCTGTTCGAGCTCATCCGCCGCGTTGGCCAACTCGATAAGGACGTCAAGGCCGGCAACTGGGCGTGGGCCAGCGGCGATGGACTGCAACTCGCCGGCCGTCGCATGGGCATCATCGGACTGGGCGGCATCGGCTCCACCGTGGCCGGCATCGCCCGCGCCCTCGGCATGGAGGTCGCCGCATGGAATTCGCATGTGCCGCCCGAGCATTTCGAACGCTCCGGTGCCACTCCGGTCGACGATCTCAACAAGCTCATCGAAACCAGCGACGTCATCTCCGTCCATCTGCCGCTGAACAACGCCACGCGCGGCATCGTCACCGCCGAGAACCTTGCGCATGTGAAGCCCGGCACCCTGTTCATCAACACCGCCCGCTCCGAAGTCATCGAATCCGGTGCGCTGCTTGCCCGACTGCAAAAGGGCGATGTTCCCGCCGCACTCGACGTGTTCGACCATGAGCCGCTGACCGCCGACGACGCCATCTGCCATGTGCCCGGCATCGTCCTGACCCCGCACGTCGGCTGGCGTGCCGACGGCGCGTTCAAGGAGCTCACCCGCCAGATGATCGCCTGCCTGACCGCCTACTTCGCCGGCGAAGACTATAACGTCGTCGTCTCCGAACGCTGATAGCCCTGCCTAGCCTCGCGCTCAATCGAACACCCAGCCAGTCGACCACCGGAACACGCTCATGCAGACGATTCTCAACACGCCCGACGATCCCGCCCACGATTCGCTCGTCGAAAAAAAGTCCGAATTCATCGGCGACGCCGCCCATGTCGATACGCTCGACGAGGCGCTCGCGTTCGTGGCCGCGATCCGTGAGCAGCATCCGAAAGCCCGACACGTGGCGTATGCCGCCGTGTGCGGAGGCGCGGATGGGCGACTGTCCGAACGCATGAGCGATGACGGCGAGCCGTCCGGTACCGCCGGCAAGCCGATTCTTGACATACTCAAGCAGTCCGGCACCACCGATTGCGTGGTTGCCGTCACCAGATATTTCGGTGGTATTCTGCTGGGCTCCGGTGGGCTGGTCCGCGCGTACTCATCCGCCGCGTCATTGGCGATGTAAAGCCGCCCGCGCCGCCCGCATCATGACCGCCAAGCGATACCGGGTTCGCCTCGAATACCCGCAGTTGGCCCGATTCCAGCAGATCCTGGCGCAGCTTGGTGGCAGTCAGGAGGATGAATCGTATGCGGTGAACGTCGAGTTGACCGCGGTGGTGCCGCAGGATGATTGCGCGCGATTCGAGGAGCGTGTGCGGGAAGCGTTCAATGCCGCTGTGGTGCCGGCTCCGATTGACATGGTCAACATTCCGGTTCCGCTCGCGTGACGCCTGTATGACTAAGCTGGGCATCATGACCGACGAGAACACCACCAGCCAGCAGACCCAGCCCACCGAGGCCGCAACCGAGGCCGCGGCCGAGACTGCAACCGACACGGACGCCCAGCAGCAGGACCAAGGCGCGCAGTCCGCAGCCGAGTCCGCCGCTCCGGTGGATTTCGAACCGCTGACCGCTACATACGAGCGTCTGCGCCATTCCACCGACCCGGCCGAACTGTCCGAATTCGCCCGTCGGCCGTTGCCTGACCGTGCCGATCAGGCGGCGTTCTCCCGCGCCACCGCACTTTTGGAGGCTGTGGCCGGCAACCCGCACACCCCGGTGGCCGATCGTGTGTTCCTCGCCGACACCATGCCGTTCCCGAACGTATTGGTCAAACTCTCCGAAGACCCCGAACCGTCCGTGCGTCAAGCCGTGGCCGCCAACGGGGACGACAAGAATTGGCTGGTCGGCCGTCTGACCAAGGACCCGGTGCCTGCGGTCCGGGATACGGCGTTGAAAAACAAGCGCACCAGCTGGAAGATGCGGCTTGAGGGTGCGCAGGACCCCACTGCGGATGCGGAGACATTGGATTTCTTGGGCGTACTTGGCACCGAATCCGAAGAGGGAGCACCGGCGGTGCTTTCTTCGATGGTCCGCCGTGCCGTGGCACTGAACCCCAATACGTCCGAAGCGATGCTTGCCAAATTGGCCAACGACCCCTCGGCCGAGGTGCGGCACGCCGTGGAAAGCCGCCGCTAAGCACACTATTGCTGTGTTTTGCCGCGCAAATTTGGCCGGCAATCACCCCCTGTCCACCATTGTGAGCGCTCACATCTCACTATGTGAGGGTAAAAAGTACATAATTTGGCGGAATCATGGCATTTTTCTTACGGTGTGGCGCAATCAAACGGCGTTAGACTGGGGCTATGAGTGAGATTACCGAGAGTGAAGAGCGTCTGGCCCGTCCGTTGATTCGACTGGCCAAGTTGGTCGGTGTCGGCACGAGTTATTTGGGCATGAGCCATGACTACCACGAGATAGACGATGACGTCCTGATCGAGGTGCTGGCAGCGCTGGGCATCGACGCCTCCAGCGAGAGCGCCCAACTCATCGCCATCCGACGCATTCTGAACGAGCGTTACGCCCGATTGGTGGCACCCACCGTGCTGCATATCGCCGGTAGCGAGGACCGGGTGCTGGTGAACACCGGTATTCTGGACGTGCCTTCGGCGAGCATCACGCTGGAGAATGGCGAGCCATATCAAGGCACCATTGAAGTTGGTCCTGGAGATGGATCCCAGGCCTACGACTTGGATGGTACGTTCATTTCGAATGCGGCTGTGGTCATTCCCGCCGATCTGCCGATTGGTTACCATACGCTGCACGTCAAGGTCGCCGACCGTGTGCAAGACGCCACTTTGATCAGTGCACCTGATCGCGTCGATCTGCTTGACCCGATGAAGGGCGGCAGTCTGTGGGGCTGGATGGCCCAGCTGTACTCGATTCGCTCCTCCAACTCCTGGGGCGTGGGCGATTACGAGGATCTGAAGACCATGCTGGTGGACGCCAAGCAGAAGACCGGTGCCGACTTCGTGCTCATCAATCCGGTGCATGCCGCCGAGCCGGTGTCCCCGCTCACCCCGTCGCCGTATCTGCCGGTAAGCCGTCGCCTGATCAACTTCACGTACATCCGTCCTGAGGCGATCGCCGAATATGCCACGCTCAGCGAGGGCGACAAGAATGCCGTCGACGGACTGCATGCCGACACCGAACCGCTGAACGGTGATTCCCAGCTCATCGACCGTGACGCCATGTGGCGCAGCAAGATGCACGCCCTGTGGATTATCTTCAAGGCCGGCCGTACCGCCGAACGCCAAAGCGTATTCTACCAATTCAAGGCGGACTGTGGTTCCGACTTGGAGGCGTATGCCACGTGGTGCCTGTGCTACGACAAGTGGGGAGCACCCAACGGCGAGGAGAGCAACTGGGAGCGCAAGTTCAATCGCAACTCCCCGGAAATCGCCAATCTGCGCAAGCAGTACCCGGACACTTTGGACTTCTACCGCTGGCTGGAATGGATTGCCGCCGAGCAGCTGTCCTCCGCCCAACAGGCAGCCAAGGACGCCGGCATGCATATCGGCATCATGTCCGATATGGCCGTCGGCGTGCACCCCTCCGGCGCTGACGTGTGGTGGAATCCCGAGCGCTTCGCCAAGGGAGCCACGGTCGGCGCACCGCCGGACATGTTCAACCAGCAAGGCCAGAACTGGAGCCAGCCGCCGCTGAGCCCGATCAATCTGGAGACCACCGGCTACGAGGCCTACCGCAATATGGTGCATGGCATGTTCGCCCGTGCCGGTGCGGTGCGCATCGATCACATCCTTGGTCTGTTCCGCCTGTGGTGGATTCCCGAGAACCGTTCGGCTATGGATGGCGCTTACGTGTACTACGACTCAGACATCATGCTGGGCGTTCTGGCCATCGAGGCCTCTCGTGCCGGCGGCGTGGTCGTAGGTGAGGACCTCGGCGTGGTGCCGGACCATGTGGCCGATTCCCTGTCGAGCCACGGTATTCTCGGTTGCGCCGTTGAATGGTTCGAGCAGTGCGACGGCGTGTTCCGCGCCCCCTCCCAGTGGCGTCCGTATGCATTGGCCTCCGTGAATACGCACGATTTGCCGCCGGCCGCCGGTTACCTGGAATACGAGCACGTCAAGATTCGTGAGCGTCTGGGCTTGCTGACCGGCCCGGCCGAGGAATTCGAAGCCTCCGCCAAGGCCGAGCAGGATGCGATGCTGGCCATGCTGGTCGAGCAGGGTTATCTTGATGCCGACTTTGCCGAACATCGTGAGGATCACGAGGCGGATATCGTCGACGCGCTGTACCGCGCACTGAAGGGTTCGCCGTGCAAGCTGCTCGCCGCCTCGATCACCGACGCGGTGGGGGAGAAGCGTGCGCAGAACCAGCCGGGCACCAACAACGAATACCCGAACTGGCGCATCCCACTGGCCGACGCCAAGGGCAACGTGGTACCGCTCGAAACCCTCTTCGACACCCCCGGTGCCCAACGCTTCGCCCAAATCTTCAATTCCTGACCCGCTTTACCTCCCTCTGACGAGCCGAGTCGTTAAGCGGACAGTCCAGTGGACTGTCCGTAGACGAGGCCTGAAAGAAGCGATAGCTGAGAGAAGGCAGGGAATTGCCTCACCGTAGGTGAGTCGGTTAGCCGAAGTGGGTGGGAGAGAAACCATAAATAGGGGAAGAGAAGCCATAAACCCAATGGAGTGTCCCCAGTTGCCCTATGTCAAGCCCGGCGATATACTAGTGGATTGTTGTGTTTCCCTAAGGGGTCCTTCAAAGCGCTATCCCACTCGCCATCGAGGACTTTCAGGGAGCCCACGGATAATGAGGTTCGACGCCTCTTGGATGCGGCCCTGACCAAGCCACACCAAGCAGCTGAGACCCGGAACACAATATAGAAAAGGTAATCCAGTGAAAACTTTCACTCCGAAGCCAGCTGATCTGACTCATGACTGGTACGTCATCGACGCCACCGACGTGGTGCTCGGCCGTCTCGCCACCCAGGCTGCAATCCTGCTGCGCGGCAAGAACAAGCCGACCTACGCTCCGCACGCCGATTCCGGCAACCACGTGATCATCATCAATGCCGACAAGATTGCTCTGACTGGCAACAAGATGGGCAAGGAACTCTACTCGCACTCCGGCCGTCCCGGTGGTCTGCGTCGTGACTCCTACGCCGAGCTGCTCGAGAACGAACCCCGAGCGCATCATCAAGAACGCTGTCAAGGGCATGCTGCCGAAGAACCGTCTGGCCAAGGTGCAGCTCGACCGCCTGCGTATCTTCCGTGGCGCCGAGCACCCGCACACCCCGCAGAAGCCCCAGGTCTTCGAGATCGCCCAGGTCTCGCAGCAGGCCAAGTGAAACCTGAGAGGAGATAAGAATCATGGCTGAAAACACCAACGACTCCCAGGTTGTCGAGACCGAAGAGGAGCTCACCAACTACACCACCGAGACCAACGCTGGCGCTGGCACCGGCACCTCCGCGATTGAGCCGGGCTACGGCACCGGTCGCCGCAAGGAGGCTGTCGCCCGTGTCCGTCTGGTTCCGGGTGACGGCAAGTGGACCATCAACGGCCGCACTCTGGAGGAGTACTTCCCCTCCAAGCTGCTGCAGCGTGAGGTCAACTCCCCGATCGTTCTGCTCAAGCTCGAAGGCAAGTTCGACGCTATCGTCCTCGTTGACGGCGGCGGCACCACCGGCCAGGCCGGCGCCATCCGCCTCGGCGTTGCCCGCGCTCTGAACGCCATCGATCGTGATGCGAACCGCGCCGCCCTGAAGAAGGCTGGCTTCCTGACCCGCGACGCTCGCGTCGTGGAACGCAAGAAGGCTGGTCTGCACAAGGCACGTCGCGCCCCGCAGTTCTCCAAGCGTTAATTTCGCTTGTCCTGTACCGAGCATACAAAGGCTCTCCGCGGAATTCCGCGGAGAGCCTTTGTGTTTGTGTCGCACTGTCTTGAGTGTGACTCACACCTGCTTCATCAGCGTGATGCTCAGCGCCGGCATGGTCCAGACATTGTCGTCGAC
>ENA-OQJC01000647-OQJC01000647.1-human-gut-metagenome-genome-assembly--contig:-NODE-647-length-10133-cov-2.724565_pt1 | contig 10133 bp, 13 predicted proteins | sample MGYA00242600_ERZ504766 | MGnify/ENA primary metagenome ERZ504766 (study PRJEB26092, sample SAMD00036364) | human gut metagenome | host: Homo sapiens | study: EMG produced TPA metagenomics assembly of...
GAGATTCATCAGGAACTGACATATCAGGATATGTATGCTTCGATTGAAAACCTATGGAGTGTTCTTTTTACTACGGGATATCTCACACAGACTGAAAGAAAAGATGCAAATACGTTCATGCTTACCATTCCTAATATGGAAATACGTAATATTTTTCTGACACAGATTATGGAATATTTTAAGAAAACTGTTTCTGAGAATGGAGAAGCACTTGAAAAATTCTGTAATGCACTAAAAGATGGAAATTCCGAAGTGGTAGAACAAAGTTTGAACAATTATCTGAAAAGGACCATCAGTATTCGGGATACCTTTGTAAAAAACAGATGAAAGAGAATTTTTATCATGGGATTTTACTTGGAATTCTTGGATTTCAGCAGAACTGGAGTGTGTCATCAAATAAAGAATCGGGTGATGGATACAGTGATATTTTGATAGAAACAGAAGATCAGGAAACTGGAATCATTATAGAAATAAAATATGCCGAAACAGGGAATCTGGAAGCTGTCAGTGAAGACGCATTAAAACAGATAGAAGACAGACGATACGAGGAGCAACTGCTGGAAGAGGGAGTAGAGCATATTTTGAAGTACGGTATTGCATTTTACAAAAAGAAATGCAAAGTAATGGTAGTCAAATAAAGGAATTCCAGAGCATCCTCCTGACAAGAGGTATACTCTGGAATCATGTTTTTGAAGGCTTGATTTATATAAGATTATTCCATCTCGTACAAAGAGGAGAATATTTTTAATGATCTTCCATGGATGTGCCAAGAATTTCCAGAGTATCAATATCCTTTGAGAGATATTCCAGGTATAACTGACCAAGACTACTTAAAGGTATTTGAGCAATAGTCAGGTAACCAATATGAAGCAGTCCGATATCATTTTCCAGAGACTTTGCGATAATATTTCCCATCCCCTTATGAAATGCATCTGCGTTACTGTTAGGAAGATCCGGACCAATACTGAAACAGTCTGTTTTTCGTAACAAAGGGGCAATCTTTGTGCAGCGGTCACTGACATGGACATTTTATTTAAAAGACTTGTAAAACAGCGGTTCTTCTGAGAAATGGGAAGTTTCCAATTCTTGGTCGTAAGTAACGAAAGGATATTTTTCCAGATCCTTTATAGAAAGGACAGGAAGAGAAGCCAGTGGATGACCAAAACGGAGAAACACATAATTTTTGACACTTTTAATTTCATGAAATTCAATATCATAAGAAGAAAATAAAGTCTGCATGCTGCGCATATGAGGTTCGTGTATTGCTACAACTCCCAGTTCACTTTTTCTTCCTGCTACGTCATGGATAACTGAATTAGTATCGCATTCGCGGATTGCAATATCATAGGTTGGAGAGTTAATTTCTGCTAAAAAGCTAGTAAAGGCCCGCACTGCAGATGGAAGATGCTGACAGGATACTGAAAAACGCATAGGCAGCGATTTCCTTGCATGGTAGCGCTGCTCAAGATACTGAGACTGTTCTACAATTTCTTTGGCTATATTTAATAAAGTCTTCTCCATCGTAGGTAAGGGAAACGCCACGATTTGTCCGTTTAAAATAGTAATACCCAGATCAGATTCCAGCTTCTTTTACAGCAGCAGAAAGTGTAGACTGAGAAACAAAGAGATTTTTTGCTGCTTTGGAAAATGAATGACTGTTGGAAATTTCCAGCATATATTTCAGATTTTGCAATGTCATAGATAAAAACTTCCTTTCTGTGAATTATGCTATCAGAAAAATTGATTGCTGGCAATAGAAATTATATTAAATTAAAGTAAGAAATGTTTCTTGTAATCGATTAATCTGCATGATATAGTAGAACAGACAATTAAAGCAGAATATTTTATGGAATCCGGTCAAATGCCGGAGCGGTGCCGCCACTGTAGGATGGAGCATTCATAAAAATACACTGGGATTTCCGGGAAGTATATGAATGTGAAGAAGTCAAGCCAGGATACTTGGATATTTTGCCGGAACCCCGATTTAACGAGTCATTAAAAAGGGTGAGCTGCAGATAAGTTTTTTGCGCCCTTTTTTGTGATGAAAAGGGTGCTTTTTATTTTACTAGATAAGGAGATAAGGAATGAAAAAAAGATCAAAGTTTCTTGCCATGTTACTGTCGACAGCAGTAGCTGTTTCCTCGCTTACAGGAATCAGCGTATTTGCAGCTGACAAAACATCTGGAGAGGAGGAAACCAGAACAGTTGTAGACGCCACCGGAGCAGAAGTAGAAGTGCCTGCACATCCGAAGAGAATTGCAGTTCCAGCAATGGTTCTGCCAAATATGGTTTATGCATTACAGGGAAATGCAGAGAATATGGTATCTATTCCACCGGCAGCATATTCAGGATGGGAAATGTCTATTTTGAAAGATCTGGCTCCGGAACTGGAAGATGTAGATACTACAATGGTAAATGATGACTTTTCAGTAAATGTAGAAGCTCTTGCAGATGCAGATGTGGATTTAGTACTGAACTGGGATTCAGAGACTGACCAGGCAGAGCAGTTAAAGGCATTGGGAATTCCATGTGTACTTGTGTCTTCTGCAAAAGATATGGACGGCCTGAAAAATCTGGTTACTATGCTGGGAGATGCATTAAACTGTGAGGATCGTGCAAAACAGGCAACAGACTGGTATGATGAAACTATGGATTATTTCAACAGCAAGGCAGATGAGGTTGCTGCTTTATCAGAGGATGAAATGCCAAGAGTTCTTCATTTCCAGAATGTACATGAGATGACCTGTTATACAGGTGGATTAATACTTATATTACAACACTTGAAGGTGGACAGAATTTCACACTTCCTGAAGACATTACAGAACCTTCAATGGAAACAATCCTAGAATATGATCCGGAGATTATTTTTATCAGTAATTTCGATGATGTAACTCCGGAAGATTTCTATGAGAACAAACTGGAAGGACAGGATTGGAGTAACGTGAGTGCTGTTAAAAACCATAAGGTTTATAAAGTTCCATGTGGATTATACCGCTGGGCTCCGCCAAATGCATTTGAAAAACCACTTTATATGAAATGGACAGCATCCATTGTACAGCCGGAAATCTTTTCTGATTATGATATCAGAACAGAAATCAGCGATTTCTATAAAGATTATTATGGATATGAGCTCAGTGATGAGCAGTTGGACAGCCTTTTGAGACTGGATTTAAATAAATAAACAGAAAAGAGACAATTACATTGAAGGATAACAAAAACATAAAAAGCAGAGTATGGAATACTGATTACCGGACTGATCATACTGTTGGCAGCTACATTTGTCACTGCGTTGTGTGCAGGACAATACAGCGTTTCTGTTCCGGAAGTGACCAAGATACTTGCATCCCGATTTGTAAATGTGACAAAGACATGGAGCAACACGGCAGAAGGCGTAGTATTTACACTACGCCTTCCGCGTATTATAGGAGCAGTGTTAGTTGGCAGTGCATTATCCTTATCAGGAGCTGCTTATCAGGGAGTATTTAAGAATCCGCTGGTTGCGCCGGATCTCCTGGGTGTTTCTTCTGGTGCATGTGTAGGTGCATCAGTGGCAATTTTGTTACATTTAAATTCATTTGGTGTGCAGGCAATGGCATTTGTGGCGGGGATTTTGGCAGTTGGACTTACTTTATTTATTCCACGCCTGATAAAGAATACGAATATGACGATGCTGGTATTGTCAGGAATCATTGTCAAAGGGATCATGGATTCTGTAATGGGAATCATCAAATATGTTGCAGATCCGGAGACAGAACTGCAGTCTATTACTTATTGGCAGCTGGGCAGTCTGACAAAGGTATTGCCAAAAGATTTGTTTACTGTAGAACCGGTGATTGTTGCAGCATCAGTGATTATTTTTCTCCTCAGATGGAGGATTAATATTCTTTCACTGGGAGACAGAGAAGCAAAGACATTGGGCGTTTCAGTTACAGTTGTTCGAAACTTTATTATAATCTGTGCGACATTACTGACTGCATCTGCAGTATGTATCAGTGGAACGATTGGATGGATCGGACTTGTGATTCCGCATTTTGCACGAATGCTTACAGGTCCGGATAATACGAAAGTGATTCCCGCCAGTATTTTAATGGGAGCTATTTTTATGGTAGTCATTGATACTCTGGCAAGAGCTTTGACAAGTGTAGAACTTCCGCTGAGTATTCTGACAGGAATTATTGGTGCACCATTTTATATTATTATACTTGCCAGACAAAGGATGAAATTATCATGATATTAGATGTACAGGATTTATCATTTCGATATAGTAAAAATGCAAAACCTATTTTTCATAATGTAAATCTCCAGATGGAAAAGGGAGAAATTCTCACAATTCTTGGCGCCAATGGTGCAGGAAAATCAACGCTTTTAAATTGTCTGGCAAATATTTTGGAACCTTATTCCGGAAAGATTCTGGTAAATGGAGCCTCTATTCATGATATGAGTCTGAAAAAAAGCTGCACAGCTGATTGGTTATGTACCGCAGAACCATGCTCCGGTATATGACTATTCAGTGAGAGATTTTATAGTAATGGGAAGGGCTCCGCATCTGGGAATGCTGGAAAAGCCATCGGAAAATGACTATGCGATCGTGGATGAAGTTATACGGGAACTGGGAATTGAAAAGCTTGCTGATAAAGCATATACACAGATCAGCGGCGGAGAACGACAGCAGGCACTGATCGGACGTGCTATTGCACAGCAGCCGGAGATTATTATGTTTGATGAACCGACCAATCATCTTGATTATGGAAATCAGCTCCGTATGGTCCATAAGATAAAAAATCTTTCTAAGAAAGACTATACGGTTATTATGACAACCCATATGCCAGATCATGCAATGATGATAGGCGGAAAAACAGCTATTCTTGGCAGGGATGGAACATTGAAAGTAGGAAAGACAGAAGAAATTATTACAGAAAAGAAACTTGAGGAACTTTATCAGGTAAAAACCCGAATTGTATATATTCCAGAAGTTGGAAGAAAGGTTTGTGTGGTAGCAGAACAATGAAAACCAGAAGAGTTGCTTTTTATGGTAAAGGTGGGATTGGGAAATCAACGATTGCTTCTAATGTATCTGCATTACTGGCTATGCAGGGGAAAAAGGTTCTGCATATAGGATGTGACCCCAAGGCAGATTCTACCAGACTTTTGTGTAAAGAACGGATAAAAACAGTTCTTGAGGTACTTGAAGAAAAAGATTATCCGGAGAGAGAGGATCTGGTGTACAGATCAGAATCCGGTGTCTGGTGTGTGGAATCCGGTGGTCCGGAAGCGGGAAATGGATGTGCCGGTATGGGAATTATTACTGCTATGAAAGAACTGGAACGCCTGGGAGTATTTGAGGAAGACTGGGACGTAGTTATTTATGATGTTCTGGGAGATGTGGTATGTGGCGGATTTTCCGTGCCAATGAGACAGAGATATGTAGATAGAGTTTATATTGTATCTTCTGCGGATTTTATGTCTTTATATGCTGCGAATAATATATTAAAGGGTGTTGTGAACTATTCAGATGAAAGGAATCTGCTGGGAGGCTTTGTATTTAATCATATTCGCGAGCAGGAAGAAGAATGTATAGCAGAGGAGTTTACAAACCGAGTCAAAGGAAGAATGTCAGCAATTGTCAGAGAAAGTAAAGAACTGAAGCTGGCTGATTTCAGAAAAGAGATTTATACTCAAAATATGTCAGCTCCAGACAGTGAAAATTGGAAAGCGTTTTGCAGACTTTCAGAAGATATTTGCAGGACAGATGAGAGAAGCGTAAGCAGATCACAAAATAAAGCAGAGGAAGTACTTCCCATTCCATTAAATGTAGATGAGATAGAAAAATTTGGTATGGAACTGAGCAGGAAATTGGATAAATTATGAGAGGTTTTGAAATTGAGAGAACATTGGATGAGGATACCTGTTCAATGGAAACGCTACCGGAAAAAAATTACTGAAAGTCCCGGGAATCGCACTTGTAGCAGCCGGTACTCCTGCATGTCTGATAGGCCTGTATGATTCAGCGGCAAGAATCAATTCATTGGATCGTTTATTTCTTTGTCAAATATCTTCTGTAGAGTACAGTCTGGGAAAACAGGGAAAGAAAATATGGGAGGCAGTAGAGCTGGCAGCAAATACAGAAGGAATTAGAGGAGTGATTATATATTCTTCCTGTATGGAAGTTCTGACAATGTGGGGATTTTCAAAGAGAAAAAAAGAAAATTCAATGTAAAGTACCAGTGGAAATTCTGTACAGAGGACCACTTGTAAAAAGACTGGCTACACCATTAGAAGAATTGAAAATGATTTTTGACAGATGGAATATTGAAATTGATGAGTTAAATGAAAAGAAGTCTCATAGTTTGGAAAGTATGGAATCAGAGGAATCGTTATGTAAAAAAATAAATACAAACAGAAATATGCATGCAGTCAAACCATCTGAAATTCAAGAACCCTATTTTATACAGGAAATCAGGAATCTTGCACATAAAGAATGTGATATCTTACTATTTACCCCGGGCGGCTGCACCAGCTCTCTGAAACGTCTGCCAGTCAATAACCTGAAAAATGTATGGAACACAAGATTTACTGACTATGTTCTAAGTCAGGGAAACATTATTCAGATTTCAAAGGAAATAGAACAAAAATTTCCACAAAAGAGACCGCTTTACCTGTTGGAAGCAGCAATACCAAGATTTACAGGAATTAATTTGGATAAGATTGCAGATAATCTGAGAAAGGCAGGAAAGGAAGTTTATTATATTCCGGAAGACAAATACAGATAAAATAGAAATCTCTTTGACGGGAGTTAAGAAAGCTGACTTGGTTATGAGCAAGTAGCGAAGCGGATTGCGAATATCCGTTTGACTAGAGGGTGTAGAGGATGATGTGCTGTAGAAGCAGCAGAACCATTGAGGGATAGTTGTCCAATGGTTCTGCTTTTTACTGTCTGTATTGATGAAGTTGCTTAATGTAACTGGAACACAACAGTTTCGTAAGGTTTGAGTACAAGTGTTCCAATTCCGTATTCAACTTCATTTTCTCCGTAATTGGAAATGATTACGGGAGTGTTGCACGGTAATTCAATATCTTCAGCGCCATAATGGAATTTCTGCATGGATGCAGAGAAATTATGCACTGCCAGCCATGTCTCGTTTTGCCAGCTTCTGGTGTAGGCAATAATCGGTCCCTCTTCCGGGCAGCAGAGTTTGAAATCTCCATGAGCCATTATCGGGTGTTTTTTGCGTAGTGCGATGAGATTCTGGTAGAATCTGAAAACAGAAGCGTCATCATTCATCTGGCTTTCTGCGTTAATGAGTTTGTAGTTTGGATTGACACCCAGCCACGGAGTATGCTCAGAAAATCCGCCGTTTGGGCTGTCGTTCCACTGCATAGGCGTTCTTGCATTATCACGGCTGATACTTCTGGATTCTGCCAGTGCTTCTTCAGGAGAAGCTCCCTGTTCGATCATGGTTTTATAATAATTGCGGGTATCAATGTCATTGTAATCATCGATAGATGGGAAGGCAACATTGGTCATTCCAAATTCTTCGCCCTGGAAAACAAAGGGGGTACCAGGAAGCGTGTGCAGATAACATGCCAGCATTTTGGCAGATTCTGACCAGAATTCTCTATCATTTCCGTAGAGGGAAACCTGACGCGGTTTGTCGTGATTACTTAAAAATCTTGCCCACCATCCATCTTTTTTCAGGATTTCATAATCTTTCTTAAGATCACGTTTCATTTTCTCTGGTGACCATGTCTGGATTTCAACAATCGGAGGAACAAATGGAATAGCCATGTTAAATTCTTTGCTTGCTGCGCTGGAATAGTTGATGGCATCCTGTTCATTGTTGATATTAACTTCTCCTACACTCATCAGATTGTCGGGAGTCATTGTTTCTGCAACCATTTCACGGATGTAGCGGTGGGTTCCCTCCAGATTTACACACGCTACAGTACCAATGGGTTCATTCATATCTGCACGTCCGTCCAGTCCTTTGTCAAGATAACTGATGGCATCAATGCGATATCCGTCAACACCTTTCTCATTCCAGAAACGGATAATATCAAAAATTTTCTCTTTAGTTTCCGGATTATCCCAGTTCAGATCCGGCTGTTCTTTGGCAAAGAAATGGAGATAGTATTGTCCACGTTCCGGAACATATTCCCAGGCGCTTCCGCCAAATACAGACATCCAGCAGTTGGGTGCGCCTCCGTCCGGTGCAGGATCACGCCAGATATAGTAATCACTGTAAGGATTATTGCGGGATTTCTTTGATTCCCGGAACCATTTATGTTTATCTGAAGAATGGTTCAGAACCAGATCCATGATAATGGCGATGCCTCGTTCATGCGCACCGTCGCGGAAAGCATCCCAGTCTTCCATAGTTCCAAATTCTTCCATGATCGCGAAGTAATCAGAAATATCGTAACCGTTATCCACATTCGGAGAAGCATAGACAGGAGACATCCATACTGCATTGATGCCAAGCTCCTTCAGATAATCTAGCTTCTCAATCATTCCCTTCAGATCACCGATTCCATCATTGTTGCCATCTTTAAAACTTCTTGGGTAAATCTGGTAGATCACCAGATCTTTATACCAGTCTTTTTTGTGTTTCATATGTACATCCTTTCGTCTTTTTGCATAAATAAACTCTGAAATTATTATATTGTATTGTGCAAAAAAACGCAATGAAGAAAACGAGATTATTTTTGATAATAGTAACACACGTGTTACTGTTCACATTCCACTATCCCGCGAGGTGTTTTGGCATGAATATGCCAAAATCCCGAGACATACAAGCCAAAATTCCATTGCCGCAGGCAATCTGGAATGAATTTTGGCTACGTTACTGTGAACGGAGTGAACAGTAACATAACGAAGTAAACAGTAATACACACTCTGGATATATCAGATTGTACAGAAAAAGAATTGTGATAGAATAGGCGCGTAAAATATGTTACTGTACATAAGACAATGAAAGACGGAGAACAGAATGAACGCAAATTTTGAATATTATAAAGTTTTTATTATGTGTCAAAATATGAGAATCTGACAAAGGCAGCATCAGTATTAAAGACCAGCCAGCCGGCTGTGACCAGGACGATACATAATCTGGAAAATATATTAGGGTGCAGACTGTTTACCAGAAGCAAAAGTGGCATGAAACTGACTCCTGAGGGAAAGATTTTCTATCAGTATGTAGCAGCAGGCTGTGCTCAGTTTTTCAAAGCCGAGGATAATCTTAATAATCTGATCAGCCTTGAGAACGGGACCATTTATATCAGTGCAACAGAGACAGCATTGCACTGTTATTTGTTCGAGGCAGTCAGAGACTTTAATATTCAATACCCGAATGTGCATTTTAAAATTCTTAATAACAGCACTACAGATTCTGTAAATGCCTTAAAAGAGGGTAAAGTAGATCTTGCAGTTGTATCTGCTTCTTTACAGTTAGCAGAGCCACTGAAAATGAAAGTAGTGCGAAAGTATAGGGAAATTCTGATCGGAGGCAGTCGTTTTGCGGAGCTTAAGGGGAGGAAGACTTCGTTGGAGGAACTTTCAGCCTATCCATGGATCAGCCTGACTTCCGAGGCAATCAGCAGGAGATTTTTGAATGAGTATTTTTCAAAAAATGGACTGCAGTTTTCGCCGGATGTAGAGCTGGCGACTACAGATATGATTCTCCCGGCAGTACGGTATAATATGGGAATCGGATTCCTGCCAGAAGAATTTGCCGGAGATGATCTGGAATCCGGAAAGGTTTTTGAGATAGATGTAAATGAAACACTTCCGGAGAGAAGCATTATTCTGATCCATGATACAGAATATCCTCAAAGTATTGCATCTAAAGCATTCCAGAAGTTTTTGGCAGAACGGAAAGAACAGAACAGCTGAAATAGAAAAGTCATCAGGAAATCCACATGATGTGAATCCTGATGACTTATTATATTTATAAGGAATTTATCATCTGTTAGACGGATTTATTTATGCCACTCCCAGTTTCGAATCTCTTCCAGATCCTGGCCATATTCAGCAATATACTGTTTGTGCTCAACAAGCTTGTCATTCATCTTCTGGATTAAGAAGGAACCTTTGTTTCCAAGCTGTGGAAGATGCATGATGGCATCCTTTACAAAAT
>ENA-OQJC01000655-OQJC01000655.1-human-gut-metagenome-genome-assembly--contig:-NODE-655-length-10060-cov-5.279271_pt1 | contig 10060 bp, 8 predicted proteins | sample MGYA00242600_ERZ504766 | MGnify/ENA primary metagenome ERZ504766 (study PRJEB26092, sample SAMD00036364) | human gut metagenome | host: Homo sapiens | study: EMG produced TPA metagenomics assembly of...
CGGTGTGGTTGAACACGCGGCCCAGGATCAGGCCAAACGGAATCGCTCCGATAAAGAACGAGACCACGGCACAGATGGCGGTCAGCAGAATCGGATTATGCATCCTTTTGCTCCTTCTTCCTAAAGAAGAGTCGAATGGGCGTGCCGGAAAAATCGAAGGTCGAGCGCATACGGTTCTCCACGTAGCGCTGGTAGGTGTCGTTGACCAGGTCGCTGTGGTTGACGAAGAACGTGAACGTCGGCGGGTTGACGCCCGTCTGGGTCACGTAGTGCATGCGCAGGCGGCGCTTGCCGTCCACCACGGTGTGGCCAAACTCGCGCAGGTCGGTGAGGAAGGTGTTGAGGCGCGAGGTGGTGATCTTTTGCGAGCGCGTCTTTTCGGCCGCGTCGACCATCGCCCAGATCTTCTCGACGCTGCGGCCGGTGAGGGCAGAGATGCGCAGGTACTGGGCCCAGGGAGCCATGACGCCCAGACGGCGGTCGACGGTCTCCATGCAGGCCTCGCGCTTGCGGTCGTCGTCGAGCAGGTCCCACTTGTTGAGCAGCACCACGATGGCGCAGCCGCGCTCGATGGCCAAGCCCATGACCTTCTGATCCTGCTCGGTGACGCCCACGGAGGCGTCGACGACGAGCAGCGCCACGTCGGCACGGTCGATGGCGCGCAGGCCGCGGACCATGGAGTAGTACTCAATGTTCTCATACACGGTGCTCTTCTTGCGAATGCCCGCGGTATCGACCATGCGGTAGTGCTTGCCGTTGCGCTCGACGACGGTATCGATGGCGTCGCGCGTGGTGCCGGCGATGTTCGACACGATGGAGCGGTCGGCACCCAGGATGCGGTTGAACAGCGAGGACTTACCGGCGTTGGGGCGGCCGATGATGGCCACGTTGAGCGCATCGGGGAACTCGTCGGCGATCTCGTCCTCCTCCTCGGGCAACAGGGCCACGATGTCGTCGAGCAGGTCACCCGTGCCGTGGCCGTGCAGTGCCGAGAGCGGCGTGGGCTCACCGATGCCGAGCGAATAGAACTCCCAGATGTTGTCATTCTCGCGATCGGGGTTGTCGAGCTTGTTCACCAGCAGAAAGACCGGCTTGTCGCAGCGCTTGAGCATGCGGGCGACCGACTCGTCCTCCTCGGTGACGCCGGTGCGGCCGTCGACCACAAACAGGATCACGGCGGCTTCCTCAGCGGCGGCGAGGGCCTGGTCGCGGATGGACGTGGCAAAGACGTCATCGCTCTTGAGCGGCTCGATACCGCCCGTGTCGACGATGGTGAACTCGCGGCCGTTCCAATCGGCCGTGTGGTATGAGCGGTCGCGCGTGACGCCGCGGGACTCATGGACGATGGCGTCCGAGGTCTGGGCCAGGCGGTTAACGAGCGTGGACTTGCCCACGTTGGGGCGTCCGACGACGGCGACGATAGGTTTCATCTGCTCTCCTTTAATGGGTAGGGTCAGCGGGAATAGTTGAATTGGCGGGCGTTATGCCAAGGATGTGCTCCAGGGTATCGAGCAGCTCATGCGGCATGGTCGATACCACATGAACCTCGGCGCCGCGACCGGTAAGGCTTGCGAGTAATTCGTCACGATGATACTCGTCAAGGGTCATACCGTCGGCGTTGAACATGAGCTTAGGCACAAAGAGCATAACCCCCGACAGGTCCTGCGGCAGCTGCTCCAAGATGTCGCAGGCGACGATGAGGCCGGTCACGTCCACGTTGCCGCCAAAGTAACGGTTTTTGATGGCCGTGACGGTACCGGCAAGGCCCTGCGGCGATTCCACAAAACGCGCCACCGTATCGCGCGCGCTGGCGCCTGAGAGGCACAGCAGGCGCTGACCACGGGCGGCGATTGCCTCGCGAACGCGGTACAGGCGCTCGGCATCGGCGGCGAGCACGTTGTCGGTCTCGTCCAGATAGGAGCGGATCATGCCGATGCCGTCGTAGTACTGCGGGTAGCCGTCGTAAAAGTCCGCCTCGGGAGGCTCGATGCCGGCATCCAGGTAGAACTCGTCGCTCATCTGGAAGGTGTGGCGGCCAAAGCGCTCGAAGGCACGGTCCTGGAAGGGCCGGATCATGGCAATGGTCTCGCGCGCCAGTTCGGGCTTGTCGCTGTATGACCAGCTAAAGCGGTTTTGGTGCTTGGTAAAACCGAGCGGCACAATGCCCAGGCTTGTGATTTGCTCGTGCTCCTCGCAAAAGCGCAGGGTCTTTTCCAGCTCCTCGCCGTCGTTCATGCCGGGGCACAACACGATCTGCGCGTGAATCTCGATGCCGGCGGCCATGATGGCCTCGAGTACGTCCATGCCGCGCTGGGCGTTGCGGCCCATCATGCGGCGGCGGACGTCGGGGCTCACGGCGTGGACCGACACGTTCATGGGGCTCATGTTGCGTTGAATGACGTTTTGAACATCATCGTCGGTGAGGTTCGTGAGCGTGACAAAGTTGCCCTGCAAAAAGCTCAGGCGGTAGTCGTCATCGCGGATGTAGAGCGTGGAGCGGCCGCCCTTGGGCAGCATCGTCATAAAGCAGAACACGCAGGCGTTTACGCAGGTGCGCATGCCGTCGAAGATGGGGCCATCGAACTCCAGACCCCAGTCCTCGCCGGGAAAGCGATCGAGCTCAACGGGGGTGACGGTGCCGTCGCGCGGGTCGAATACCTCCAGCTCGACGGTGTCGTCATCTGCCTCCCAGAGCCACACGATCATATCGGTCAGCTGCTCGCCGTTGACCGTGAGCACGCGCATGCCCGGCTCGATACCCACATCCCATGCGGGCGATTCGGAGCGCACGTTTTTAACGAGCGCGCCCTCACCCGGCTCGGGGTCGCGGCTGCGCCCGTAATCGGCCACCTCGGCGGCGTATGCGGGTACGGTCTGGTCCATGATTAGCGGCAAAGCTCCTTGATGCGCGAAACGGCGCGTTCGATGTGTTCTTGCGGGGTGGAAGCGCCGGCGGTGATACCGATGTGGCGCGCGTCGGTAAACCACGCGGCCTGAAGCTCGGAAGCTTCCTCGATGTGATACGTACGCTCGCAGACGTCGGTGCAAATTTGCGCCAAGCGGCGGGTGTTGCCCGAGTTCTTTCCGCCCACGACGACCATGCAGTCGCAGCGGTTGGCAAGTGCGGCTGCTGCCTGTTGGCGCTCGCTCGTAGCAGCGCAGATGGTGTTGATCACGCGCAGTTCCTGCACGCGCGGGGTGATGGAGGCCACGACTTCGGCCAAGTTCTGCGCGGTCTGGGTGGTCTGTACGACGAGGCCTACCTTGCCCTTGAGCGGGAGCGCGTCCGCATCGGCGGCGCAACTCACGACCTGCGCGTCATCGCCGGCATGGCCCAGGATGCCCTCAACCTCGGGATGGCCCGGCTCGCCCACGACGAGCACGCGATAGCCCTCGCGCACCAGGCGCTCGGCGGCCACGTGGACCTTCTTGACGTAGGGACAGGTGGCATCGACCACGTCGAGGCCGCGCTCGCGAGCTGCCTCAATCACCTGCGGCACCACACCGTGCGCGCGAATGATCACGGTGCCCGATGCGGCATCGTCCAGGGTGTCGGCCAGACCGATGCCTGCCTCGGCAAGCTCGCGCACCACGATGGGGTTATGGATGAGCGGACCCAGGGTGTGGACCTGAGCGTTCTCCCCACCTGCGGGGCGGCGGTCAGCGCCATATCGAGTGCACGCTGCACGCCGTAGCAGGTGCCGGCGTGAGCGGCGATTTCGATGGTGGGCGCGTCTGCCTTTCCGGTCACAGCCTCGGCAGTTTTCATGACTTCCTCGCCCATGGCTAGAACCTGCCCGGGTGCTCGGCGCATAGGTCATCGCGCATGGCGTAGACATGATTCATGGCCTCGGACTCAAACCAAGCCAGGCGTTCCTTGCGCTTGAGCTCGGCCGGAGCGTCGGAAAGCGAGATGGCCTTGCCGGCACGGATCCAGCACTTTTTGGGGCGCATGAGCTTTTTGCCCGTAGGCGTAATATCGGACCACCCGCAGATGGCGAGCGGGTTGACAGGCGCCTTGCCCATCTGGGCGATGAGCGCAAAGCCGCCATGGACCTCGGGCTTGATCTCGCGCGAGCGGATGCGCGTGCCCTCGGGGAAGATCAGGACGTCCTCGCCTCGCTGCAGCGCATGCTGGGCGGCACGCAGGCACTTCATGTCGGCGGTGCCGCGCTCGACGGGAATACCGCCCACGCGGCTAAAGGCCCAGCGCACGATCTTGCTCTTGGCAAACTCGGATTTAAAGATGGGGCGAATGCGGCGGCCGCCAAAGAACAGCGCTGTCTCTACAGCCAGGAGCTCGGCCATCGAGGTGTGGTTGCAGATGACCACGCTGCCGCGGCCTTCCTGGCGCTCAAACAGCAGATCGGCGTCCTCTACCTTCCAGCGCCACATGAGTTTGGAGAAGACCCACAGGATGCCCATGACCACGGCGACGGTGCCGCGGATGAGCGCCGGGAACTCGGCGTAGGGGGCGTTGTAGTAATCCTCGGGCGTCTGTTTAAACAGGCGCATGGGCTACCTCCTTTGGTTGATGAGGTCCTCGATGATCGAGACGACCTCGTCGATGGTGTGGGCGGTGGAGTCGACGTGCACCGCGTCCTCGGCGGGCACGAGCGGCGCGACCTCGCGGCTGCTGTCGAGCTTATCGCGCTGCTTGAGGGCGTCGAGGGTCTCGTCGACCTCGGCCTCGAGCTGCTCGGTGGTGAGCGGCTGGACGTCGTTTTGATGGCGCTGCAGCACGCGGCGGCGGGCACGCTCACGCGGGTCGGCGGTCAGGAACACCTTGACCTGCGCGTTGGGGAACACGACGGTGCCGATGTCGCGACCCTCGGCGACGATGTCGCGGTCCTCGGCGGCACGACGCTGGTGGATGAGCATGGCGGCGCGCACGCCCGGGTAGGCCGAGACCTTGGACACATTGGCGTCGACCTGCGGGGTGCGGATGGCAGCCGATGCGTCCTGGCCGTCGATGGTCAGGCGCGTGTCCTCGCCGGTGCCGTTGGTAAAGCGAATCTCGATCTGCTCAGCGAGGGCGTCGATGGCCGCCTCGTCGTCCAGGTCGATGCCGCGGTCGAGCGCGGCGAAGGTGACGGCGCGATACATAGCGCCCGTGTCGAGCTTGTTAAAGCCCAACTGGCGGGCGATCTCCTTGGCGATGGTGGACTTGCCGGAACCGGCGGGGCCGTCGATGGCGACGATCATGCAATGCTTCCTTTCGGTGGTTGACGTGTTGGTATGGGACGCGGGCGCTGCGGATTGGCGGGTTGCCTAGCTCGTGTAGCGCTCGCGGTAGGTGTTGCGCTTGGGCGCGGAGCCGTGGCTGCCGTGGTGACGCGTGCGACTCGCGTTGTTGGTCGCCGGCGCGGCGCCGCGTTTGGAGCTGGCCTGCTTGGGCGGGATGCCGCCGGCCTTGAGAATCTGCACCTCGCGGTCGGTGAGCTCGCGCCACGAGCCCTTGGCCACGTCCTTGAGCTCCAGGCCGGCAAAGTTGCAGCGGTGCAGGCGGATCACCGGGTGGTGGATCTTGCTCAGCATGCGCTTGACCTGGTTCTTGCGGCCCTCGCGGATGATGACCTCCACGGCGGTGGTGCCGGGCTTGATGCCCTGCGGGGCCACGGCCTCGGCCTCGCGCGCGTTGATGACCCGGCAGATCGCCGGCTGGCACAGGCCGTCGTCGAGCTCGATGCCGCGACGGAGCGGTTCCAAGTCGCGATCGGTCAGGTGGCCGTCCACGAGCGCCTGATATGTCTTGTAGACGTGCTTGCTGGGGTGCAGCAGGTCCTGCGACAGGTCGCCGTCGGTGGTAAAGAGCAAAAGGCCCGTGGTGTCACGGTCCAGGCGACCCACCGGGAAGAGCCCCGGAAAGCGGTCGCGCGGGACTAGGTCGGCCACACAAGGGCGCTCCTGCGGATCGCTCATGGTGGTGAGGTAGCCGGTCGGCTTGTAGAGCATCAGGTACACGGCGCCTTGGTTGAGCTTGACGGGCATGCCGTCGACCTCGATATGGTCGCGGTCCACATCGACCTTGGTGCCCAGTTCGGTCGCGACCTGGCCGTTGACGGTCACGCGGCCGGCGGTCATCAGGTCCTCCGATCCGCGGCGGCTCGCAACGCCCGCGCGCGCCAAAAAGCGCTGCAGGCGCATCGTGTGCGGGTAGACGGGCTGGGCGCCCGCGGCGCGCGTCACCTCTGCTTCGTTAGTCCTCGTCATGCATGTCCTCCGAGGTATCGTCGACAACCAGGGTATCCTCGTCCTCGACTGCCTCAACATCTTCAACATCGATATCGATCAGTTCGCGCTCTTCGTCCAGATCTTCGGCCTGCTCCTCGAGCGTGGACTGAATGCTGCGGCCGCTCAGGCGCTCGCGGATAAACTGGCGCGACTGCTCGTCGGGGGCAAACTGCTCCAGGTCGGGCAGATCGCGGGTGGAGCGCAGGCCGAACTTCTCCAAAAAGGCGTTGGTCGTGCCGTAAATGATGGCCTGACCGCGCTGGGGGTCGCGGCCGAGCTCGCGCACCAGGCCCTTGTCCACGAGCGACGCGATGACGCCGTCGGAGTTGACGCCGCGGATGCCCTTGATCACCTCGCGCGTAACGGGCTGGTGATAGGCGATCACGGCCAGGGTCTCGAGCGCCGCCTGCGACAGCTTTTGCGTGTCCCAGCTCAGCACATATGCCTCGACCACATCGTGGTAGGCGGGGTGCGTAAACAGGCGCCAGCCACCGGCGACCTCGCGCAGCTGAAAGCCGCGGTTGGCCTCCTCGTACTCAACCTTGAGCTCGGCGAGCAGTGATGCGCACTCGCCGGGCGCGATATCCAGTGCACCTGCCAGGGCGGGTGCACTCACGGGGTCGCTCGACACCAGCAGCAGCGCCTCGAGGGCTCCTTTGAGGCTGTTTGCCTCCAGCGTGGAAAGGGTTGACATGGTTGCCGCTCCTATTCGGTGAGCTCGGGGCCCTCGCCGGGCACGTAGGCCTCGGCGCCCTCGACGCGGTTGATGCAGATGGTTCCAAAGATCTTGTCCTGGCTCAGCGTAATCGAGCCGCGCTTGGCGAGCTCGAGCATGGCCAGGAAGGTGACGACGAGCTGCTCGGTGGTGGCGTCGCCGTCCAGCAGCTCGCGGAAGGTGCAGGTTTGGTGCGCCATGGTAAAGCGGTCGACCGAGGCCACCGTCAGGTCGAGCGGCACGCGATGCGGTGCCACGTGCTCGGCCTCCAGCAGGAAGGTCTGGCGCTTGCCGTCCAGGTCGGCGCAGATGACGGCGAGGCCGCGCAGGGTAATGCCGGCCAGGTAGTCGGGCATAAGGCCCAAAAACTCGGGGTCGGGGCCGGCCACACGCGGATGCATGCGGCTCTCGGCCTGCATGCGCGCGCCAAGGGCCGCCGCCGCACCCTTAAACTGCTTGTAGGCGATCAGGCGCTGAATCAGGACCTCGCGCAGGGCATCGCCGTCGAGCGCGCTGAGTTCCTCGAGGTCTTCGTCGTCCTCGTCATCGTCGACGGATTTGCTGGGGGCCTCCCGCGGCACCAGCGAGGCGGCCTTGATGTCCAAAAGTGTTGCCGCGACCAGCAAAAAGTCGCTCGCCACGTCTAGGTCCAGTGCCTCGATGCGCTCGACCTCGGCAAGGTACTGCTCGGCCACCTCGCTGATCGAGATGGCACCGATATCAACTTTTTGGCGGGTTACCAGCTGCAGCAGCAGGTCGAACGGTCCGCTGTAGACCTGCGTCGACACGCGATACGACATTTTCGACCTCCTTTGACGGCGCCTTCGCGGCGCGGTTTGGGTGCATGCTGCGACCGTTTTGCGCGGTCGACCTGTAAGTTTACCCTAGATGCCGGCGATTGCGAAGTTGAGCAGCTGCTCGGCAAGCGGATACACGGTAACGTCGAAATAGCGGCCAATTACGTCGATGCCGGTCCACATGGGCAGCAGGTACAGCACGATGATAAGGATCGGCATGGCGTATTGCTGCAGGCGATAGTAGTTGGCGAGCGCCTTACCTTTAAGGAACGGCACGATGATCGATGAGCCGTCGAGCGGCGGGATCGGGATGAGGTTAAAGAACGCGAGCGACAGGTTGACCACGATAAAGGTGGCGCCGAAGTTCATGATTTGGGATGCCACGGCAAAGGACATGCTGGTGTAGAGGTTGCCGTATGCTGCGTGCATGAGGGCGGCTGCAAGACTCGCGAGCGCGATATTCGATGCGGGGCCGGCCGCGCTCACCAGGACTTCATCGCGCTTGGGGTGCTTGAGGTTGTTGAGGTAGACGGGCACGGGCTTGGCGAAGGCGAATACCGGGCCGCCGGCGGCGAGCATGAGCAGCGGCAGGAGAATGGTACCGAACGGGTCGATATGGTTGAGCGGGTTGAGCGAGACGCGGCCGCGCGAGCGGGCCGTCTTGTCGCCGAGCGCCCAGGCCGCGGCGGCGTGCGCGCTCTCGTGGATCACGATGCCAACGATGACGGCGACGGCGCTGGCGAGCAGGTTCATAAGGTAGCTGCTGGACATGTCGATCCCCTAGCGGACGCGGCGCGAGGCGCGCGTAAGCAGGTAGTCGGCCACAAACAGGATCACGGCCACGATGGCGTAATCCAGGCGGAACACACCGCCAAAAGGCGATGTGATGACACCGTACCCGGCAATGGCGCTCGGCAGCGCGCGCGAAAGCTCAACGACAAAGCCGACGATCTGCAGCTTGGCGGTGAGGCCGCTAAAGCACAGCAGCACGGTCATCGCGCTCATAAAGATGCCGCAGATGCGACAGGCGATGGCGATGATGCTCATCGCAACGGCGGTGGCTTTACGAGAGTTCACGCGCGGTCTCCTCTTCGATCTGGGTGGAAAGCTCCAGCCATTCGTCCTCGAGCTTGGGCAGCTCCTGCTTAAGGCCGTTATATTCCCCCAGCGCGGCGTTGAACTTGTCCTGATCGGCATAAAGCTCTTCGCTTGCCATCAATTCCATAAGCTCGTCATAGCGGGCGCGCTTTTTGTCCAGCTCGGCCTCGATCTTCTTGAGCTGGTTGCGTACGCCCTTGAGCTTTTTGTTGAGCGCGGCACGGGCCTGGGCCTCGGCGCGCTTTTGTTCCTTGGTCTTTTTGCCCTCGGCAGGTTTGGGGGCAGTTGCGGGGGTGTCGGCCTGGGCGGCGCTGGCTTTGGTGGACTTGGCCGCGGCAGGCACGCTCTCCCCTGCTGCCTCGGCGGCGGCGCGGGCAGCGAGGTCCTCGCGCTTGTAGAGGTAGTAGTCGTAGTCGCCGTCGTAGACTGTGACCTTGCCGTCACGAATGTCGATGACGCGGTTGGCCACCGCGCGCACCAGGTGCTCGTCGTGGCTGATCAGCACGATGGTGCCAGGGAAGTTTTGTAAGGCGTTCTCGAGCATGTCCACCGAGTCGATGTCCAGGTGGTTGGTGGGCTCGTCCAGGCACAGGAGCGCCTCGGGCGCCACGAGCATCTTGGCCAGGGCCAGACGGGCCTTTTCGCCACCGGAGAGGACGCGTACCTGCTTTTCGATGGCGTCGTTGTCGCTAAACAGGAAGGCGCCCAGTAGGCTACGCTGCTGCGGCACGGTCCACTTGGGCGTGACAGTGTCGATCTCTTGCAGGACGGTGTTGGACTCGGTCATGCCCTCGAGCGCGTGCTGGGCGTAGTAGGCGACACCCACGTTGGTGCCCAGGTCGCGGGTGCCAGTAGTGGGCGGCTCCAGGCCGGCGATGATTTTCATGAGGGTGGACTTGCCGGCGCCGTTGGGACCGACAAGCGCCACATGCTCGCCGCGGTAGAGTTTGAGGTCGATATCGCTGTAGATGTGCTTGTTGCCGTAGGACTTGGAGACTCCTTCGAGCACCACGACCATGTCGCCGGAGCGCGGCGGGTCGGGGAACTTAAAGTCGATGTGCTTGTGGCCCTCGGGCAGGATGACGAGCTCCTTTTTGATCTGCTCGATCTTGCGGATGCGCTCCTGGGCCTGGGCGGCCTTGGTGGGCTTGTAGCGGAACTTGTCGACGAAGACCTGCATGTGGGCGATGTCGCGCTCCTGGGCGGCGCGCTTGGC
>ENA-OQJC01000656-OQJC01000656.1-human-gut-metagenome-genome-assembly--contig:-NODE-656-length-10044-cov-3.087728_pt1 | contig 10044 bp, 10 predicted proteins | sample MGYA00242600_ERZ504766 | MGnify/ENA primary metagenome ERZ504766 (study PRJEB26092, sample SAMD00036364) | human gut metagenome | host: Homo sapiens | study: EMG produced TPA metagenomics assembly of...
GAAATCGTTGACTTTGAAACAGCACACATCTTTGCCACATCACTGATCGACATTCTTGGAAGCTCCCATAAATTCCAGATCATCATTTTGGCAATATAAAATTCTGTAGAATCCGGTTTTTTCTCATTCAATGCAGTGATGAGTCTATTATATAAAATGTACATAGTTAATCTCCTTTTTCATATGTACTTCTATTTTAACCGAATTTTTTTCTGTTTAAAATAGCAATCTGCCTTAAATAAGTAAAAAGACATACCATACAGCATGCCTTTCTACTTATTTACAGCTTTACAACGTTACAATTTTTCCTTCTTCATCCCAGAGATCGTGCCAGTCTTTTGCGCCTTCCCACAAAAATACCTGACCTTTCACAAGACGGTTGTTTCTCTCAAGTGTTGCGATCTTCTGCATTTCTTCTTCGGTCAGCGGATCCTCTGTCATCGCTTTCAGGTTACTTACATATTCTGCTTCATGAACAGAGAACGGAATCGGAATCTGTCCTCTCTGATGTGCCCATTTTAAAGCGATCAGCGCCGGATGACAGCCATGTGCCTTTGCAATTTTCTGCATCTCAGGTGTCTGCAGATCTGCTACATCTTCCGGACACATATCTCTCTCCGGTCTCTGTGGAGAACCAAGAGGCATAAATCCGATCGGCTGAATATCATGGGCCATCAGATAATCAAAAATTTCCTGCTGCTGGAAGCAGACATGCATTTCCGATTCACAAGCTGCCGGCTTGATCTCCATCAGCGGCAGTACTGCCTCCATTTTCGGAATTGTCATATTGGAAATTCCGATATGACGGATCAACCCTTTCTTTACCAGCTCTTCGCACTGCTTGTATGTATTCATAAACTCTTCCACAGAAAATGGCTTCGAATCTGGATTTCTGGAATCCACATCGCATCCCGGTGCGTGATAGTTCGGAAACGGCCAGTGAATAAAGAACATATCAATATAATCACACTGCAGATCCTGAATACTCTTTCTACAGGATTCTTCCACGCGTTCATGCATATCATTCCATACTTTTGTCATAATGAACAAATCTTTTCTTTCTACCACACCTTCTTCGAATGCCGCATGGAATACCTCTCCGATCTGATCTTCGTTTCCATAACATGCCGCACAGTCAAACATACGGTATCCGCAGCGGATTGCTCCTGCCACTGCATTTGACACCTGCTCCGGTGTAAAACGGTCAGAACCAAATGTCCCCATTCCCACACATGGGATTTCTTCTCCTGTATACAATTTTACTTTCGGCACCATTGCCGGCTGAATCATTTCTGCCATGTTTTGTCCCTCGCTTTCTTTATTTTAACTTTGTTATTTTTACCTCTTTAAAAATGCGTTCCATATCTTCTTTTACAAAAAATCCGGTTTCTTCTCGAAGTGCAGCTGCAGCTGAAATCGCGCTTGCAAGTCTTAAACTTCCTTCCACGGAAATCTTCTGACTCATTCCGACTGCAAATCCGGCAATCATGGAATCCCCGCATCCCACGGTATTGACTGCATCGATTTTCGGAACCTGCGCCTGATAAATCCCTTCTTCACACACCACAAAGGATCCCTCTGCGCCAAGCGAAACTGCCACGATCTCCACTCCGCCTTCATGAATCTGCTTTGCTGCCTCGATCATTTCCTCCAGGCTGTCACAGGACGTGCCTGTCAACATCCGGATCTCATCCAGATTCGGTTTGATCATTGTCGGTTTTGCTTCAATTCCCATGGTAAGCAATGCGCCGCTTGTATCCAGAATCACATTCCGCTTTTCCTCTCTGCAGATTTCCACCAGACGCTGATACGCGCTTCCATCCAGTCCTTTTGGCACACTTCCGGACATTGCTATCACATCTGCCTGTTTTACCAGATTTCGAAATTTCTTTAAGAATCCCTGAAACTGCTCTTCTGTTACTGTAAACCCCGGTTCCAGAAATTCTGTCTGCACACGATTCGTCTCATCCCAGATATTGATGCAGGAACGGCTCTCTGCTTCCAGATGGTAAAACTCACTTTGAATTCCGAAAGGCTTTAATGCCTCCTCAATATAATTTCCCGCATGGCCTCCTACAAAACCTGTGGCAACTACTTCTTCTCCTGCGATTGCTGCAGGTTTTGAAACATTGAGTCCTTTTCCGCCCGGAGTGTATGCACACTCCTTCACACGGTTTACTTCTCCCAGACGGAAATTTTCTACAACGTAACGTTTATCGATTGCTGCGTTTAATGTCACGGTCAGTATCATCTTACAACTATCTCCCCACTCATTTACGATTCGTTTACAAGTAACACTTTTCCTTTGACCAGTCCCGGCGTCTTGAACATCTGAAATGCCTCCTGTGCCTGACTCATCGGAACTTTTTTGTAGATAAATCCCGGATCGAATTTTAACTGTCCTGTTGCAAAATAATGTGCGGTCAGCTCCCACTCTTTTCCCGGAAACGGTGCACTGTAAGACATCCAGGAACCGGTCAGGTGGAACTCTTTCCGGTTCATATTCTCCCACATTGCCGGTGTGAATGTAAGCTCTGCATGTGGTGTTCCGATAAAGCAGACATTTGCTTTATTGCCCGCAAGTTCAAATGCCATATGCATAGTCGGGATCTGTCCTGCCGTCTCGAACACATAGCCATATCCCTTTTTCCCGGTAAGTGCCATTGCTTCCTGCATATAATTTTCTTTCGTTGTATTGATGACTGCATCTGCACCCAGACGTTTTTGCCAGTTCCAGACGCTCCTCGCTGATGTCAAATACCACAACTTTTCTGGAGCCGAAAATCTTTGCCCACTGCATGGTGAACATTCCAATAGTTCCACCGCCTAACACAGCAACATACTGCCCTCCCTGATACTCGTTCTGTAACAATCCGTGAAGGGCAACTGTAGAAGGCTCGAACATAGCGGCCTGCTCATAGGAGATCGAAGAATCATAGACAACTGCATTTTGTTCCGGAATCACCACATAATCTGCATTGCTTCCCTGTTCTCTGGATCCGATAAAGCTATAATGCTTGCAGAGGGAAAAGTTTCCTTTCTGGCAGTCATCACATTTCATACAAGGCTTTAACGGTGCACCGGATACTCTGTCTCCGACTTTTACCTTTGTGACACCTTCTCCGATCTCCACAACATCTCCGGAGAATTCATGTCCAAGTACGATCGGATAAAAGTGTACTCCATTGTGAAGCACTCTCGGAATATCCGAACCGCAGATTCCGGATGCCCGAACCTTAACCTTCACTTCTCCCGGTCCCGGAATCGGCTCTTCATAATCCAGATACTGTACATCTTCATTTGCACAAACTACTGCTGCTTTCATTGTTTCTTTCCTCCTGTCTTTTTCATCAGACTTTTTAATTGTTCATACAGAGCTCTGTATGTCTCATAATTCTTTTCGTGGATTTCCTTATGCTCCACATTCGGCGTATGGACTCTTCCTTTATTGACGGTCTTCTCCACCGCTTCTTCAAAGCTTTCATACATTCCTACTCCGACTCCTGCAAGAAGTGCCGCTCCCAGTGTGGTTGCAGTATCTGATGAGGGGACTTCCATGGTTTTTCCGGTCACATCGGATTTGATCTGTGTCCAGAGGTGTGAATTTGCTGCTCCTCCCATTGCTTTTAACACTTCCACTTTTGCTCCTGCTTCTTCTGCCGCTTCCAGATTGTGCTTCAGTGCATAGGCAGTTCCTTCCATCGCAGCCCGGATCAGATGCCCTTTTTTCTTGCTGAAATCCAATCCGTAGTAAACACCTTTCGCATCCGGATCCCAGATCGGAGAACGTTCTCCGGACATATACGGAAGAAATACAACTCCGTCACTACCCGCCGGAATTACTTTTGCCTCTTCGTTCATCAGATCCAGAGAGCTGACGCCCCTTCGCTTTCCTTCCTCTCGTTCCCAGTCTCCAAATTCCTTTTCCAGCCAGCGCATGACACCGCCGCCTCCTGTAGTTCCCCCCTGAAGCAGCCAGTGTCCCGGCACAACATGGGCTCCGAGGATCAGCCTCTCGTCTGCACAATAATGATCCATGCAGATACTCATCCCCCCTGCCTGCCCGCCTTGCTCCTGTGTCTCTCCATCGTGAAGTACACCGACTCCCAGTGCTGCGCAGGCTGCATCCAGACCGCCTGCCACAACCGGGATTCCCACGCAAAGTCCACTTTCTTTGGCCGCTTCTTCTGTCACGGTTCCGATCACAGCATGGCATGGATAGATTTCAGGAAGCAGATCCTTTGAAAATCCGAGCTCCTCACACATTGCAAAATCCCAAGTCATTTCCTGCATATTAAAGCAATGCAAACCATAGCCCTGAGAAACATCCTGTGTCATTTTTCCAGTCAGCTTAAATGCAATATAGCTGTTTGCCTGTAAGATCTTTGCTGTTTTTGCATATACTTCCGGAAGATTTCTCTGATACCAGACAATCTTAGGCGTTGTATACTATGGCTGCAGGGAGTTTCCACACAGCTTGAAAATCCGATCTTTTCCGATTCTCTCATTCAATTCATCACAGATGTCCTGCGCTCTTGTGTCCATCCAGATCGGTGTATTTGTCAGAACGTTCCGTTTTCATCCACTGCGATGGCTGACCAGCTCTGCCCGTCAATTCCGATTCCCGCAATCTCATCCGGTGAAATCTCAGCTTTTTGTAACATTTCCGGAAGTACCTGGCAGATTGTATTCCACCAGTCCTCCGGATTTTGCTCTGCCCATCCGGGCTTTGGATAATACACCGGATACGTTCCGCTCTGCGCGGCCAGGACTTCTCCTGCTTTATTAAATACAGCGATTTTACATCCGCTTGTTCCAATATCAATTCCTATTAAATACGTCTTCATGTTCTCCTCCAAAACATTCCGAAACGTTTCGGTTTTCGGGATAAAGAAATCGTACACCTTGTCATACAGACAACATGTGTACGGATTTTCCTTCTACAAAACTGGTCTTTAACTTCATTTCTTTCGGAGGCATCTCCCGGGTTGGATTGTCCAGTCTGTCCAATATCAGTTCTGCTACATTTCTGCCGATTTCTTTTGTCGGCTGTGTCACAATACTTAGCTTTGGATTGCTGGCTTTCGCAAACTCGATATTATCAAATCCTATCACTGACAGATCTTCCGGAATCCGGATTCCAATCTCATTGCTTTCGATCATGGCTCCAACCGTCATCTCATAATTTGATACAAAAACTGCTGTCATCTGCGGATTCTGTTTTGCAAGCTCCTTCATCGCCCTGGCACCGCCTGCGATCGTATAATCTCCATGCACAACCAATGAATCCTGTACTTCGATTCCTGCCTTTTTGAACGCCTCTTCATATCCAAGATATCGCTCTCTTGCTGTAAATACATGCTCCGGTCCTGCAATCATTCCGATCTTTCGATGACCTGCCAGAAAAAGTCTCTCTACTGCCGCCTGCGCAGCTCCCCGGTTGTCCACAAGTACACTGTCACATGGAACGTCTTCCAGATTACGATCGATCAGCACAACTGGTTTTCCCACATGTAAAAATCTCTCCAGATGCTTTCCTGATTTGCCGGACGGCATCAAGATCAGTCCGTCCACCCTGCGTCGAAACAAAAACTCTACCGCTTCCGCTTCCCGTGCCGCATCTGTTCTACAGTCACAGATCATCGTTGCATATCCATGATTTCGAAGCACATCTTCCACTTCTGTAATAATCTCTGCACAGAAAATGTTGTTCAGCTCCGGAATGATGATCCCAATCGTCTTTGTCCGGTTTGTCTTTAAACCTCTCGCTACCTCGTTTACCTCGAAATCCAATTCGTCAATTGCCGCCTCAATTTTGATCCGGTTTTTCTCCCGGACATTTCCCCCATTTAAATAAGAAGAAATCGTTGCCAGTCCCAGTCCTGTCACTCTCGCGATGTCTTTCATCGTCGCTCCCATTGATGCTTTCCGCCTTCCTTACTACATCTATGTGGAACTACTGTACCTTTCCTGTACATCCACACATCTTCATTCGCAGTATGGTCTGTTCTTTTACGGCTTTCATTGCTGCAATTCCCAGTTTTTTCGGATCAAAGGTCTCCGGATTCTCTTTCAGCAACTGTTTTTCAGCATCTGTGTATGCTACACGCAATTCTGTCGCAAAATTCACTTTACACATCCCGCGCTGTACACATTCTACCACATCTTCTTCGCTGAGTCCACTTGCACCGTGAAGTACCAGTGGTACAGAAACAACCTTTTTACAATCTGAAACCCTTTCTTTATCCAACACTGGAGTTCCCGCATAAAATCCATGAGCTGTACCGATCGCGATCGCCAGAGAAGAAACACCCGTTCTTTCCACAAATTCTTTTGCCTCTTCAGGATCTGTATTATGATCCGCTTCTGCCTCCAGATCATCTTCTTTCCCGCCTACTTTTCCAAGCTCCGCTTCCACCGGAACTCCATAGGCCCTGGCTACCTCAACCACTTTTTTTGTCAGTGCCACATTTTCTTCAAATGTTTCATGGGATCCATCGATCATCACAGAAGTATATCCGGCTTTCATCGCCTGTACAGCCAGCTCAAAGCTGTTGCCGTGATCCAGATGAAGACAGACCGGAATATCGGTCTTAGAAGCCTCTGCTTTTACAATTGCTGCAAATGTTTCCAAAGATCCATACTTGACCGTAGATGGAGTAGTCTGCAGCATAACCGGCGAGCGCATCTCTTCTGCCGCCGCGATCACAGCTTTTGCCATCTCCATATTTTCTACATTGAATGCTCCCACTGCATACCCACCTTTTTGTGCGTCTGAAAGCATTTTTTCCGACGTTACTAATGGCATATCTCTTTCCTCCTTTTCCTTAACCGAAACGTTTCGGTTTTGTGAGATAATAGTACTATACAAAAAGAATATTGTCAATCTCTTCTGTAAGGAAAACTGAAAAACCGGGACAGAAAAATCTGTCCCGGCGTATATTGGCAACAAAATAGTCGATTATGGCTTATTTATTTATATTCTTCCAAAAGTGCTTAGCGCTGTACACGTCCGGAAGCATCTCCTCCTGCCAGTTTGGCAACTTCATCCATAGAAACCATGTTGAAGTCACCTTCGATGGAGTGTTTCAGGCAGGATGCTGCTACTGCAAATTCAATGGTAGCCTGTGAATCATATCCGCTCAGTGTTGCAGCGATCAATCCGCCGCCGAAGCTATCTCCGCCACCTACACGGTCTACGATATGCATCTTATATTTTTTACTGAAGAAATAGTCTGTTCCGTCATATAACATAGCAGACCAGTTATTGTCATTTGCTGAAATAGATTCACGAAGTGTAATTGCAACTTTCTCAAATCCGAAACGGTCAGCAAGCTGTTTTGCTACATCTTTATATCCTTCGTGATTTACTTCTCCTGCAGTTACATCTGTGTTTGCTGCATGAATACCGAATACATCTGCTGCATCTTCTTCGTTTGCAATACATACATCCACATATTTGCAGAGTTCACCCATTACTTCTCCTGCTTTTGCTTTGCTCCACAGTTTATTTCTGTAGTTTAAGTCACAGGAAATCTTCACATTCATCTCTTTGGCTGCTTTACAAGCTTCCAGACAGATTTCTGCTACATTGTCATTGAGTGCTGGTGTGATTCCTGTAAAGTGGAACCATTCTGCTCCTTCAAAGATTTCTTTCCAGTTGAAATCTTCTTTGGATGCTGTATAGATAGAAGAACCTGCACGGTCATAAATTACTTTAGATGGTCTCTGAGAAGCACCTTTCTCCAGGAAGTAGATACCTACTCTGTCTCCTCCACGTGCGATCTTGGATGTATCCACACCGTATTTTCTCAAAGAATTTACTGCTGCCTGTCCGATCTCATGTGTCGGAAGTTTTGTCACGAAAGAAGCATCAAATCCATAGTTTGCCAGAGAAACTGCTACGTTTGCTTCTCCACCGCCGTATGTTGCTCCAAATGTATCTGCCTGCACAAAACGATAATATCCTTCTGGTGCAAGTCTTAACATAATTTCTCCAAATGTAACTACTTTTTTACTCATTATTATTCTCCTTTAATAATTTTTTATTTCTGTACAAGATGTACTGCAAATCCGGCAACTTCTTCTTTTAAGTAAATTGCTGTAAGTTTTCCGTCTTTGTATTTTGCACTGTCCATATTGAACTCTACGCCCTGAGACTCCAGATAATTTACTGCACGATCTACGCTGTTTGTTCCTACTGCAATGTGTCCTTTTGCTCCAAGGTATGGGCTCTTCATTGCTTCTACAGCACTTCCTGCAAATACAGAGCTGTTTCCGCTCTTCTTCTCGAATCCAAATAAAGACGCGAATGTTCCTGCTGTTTTCTCAGCCTCTTCTTCATTTTCACAGTTGATTCCGATGTGCTTCAGTTCAAATCCGAGCATTGTCATCACTGCTTCTCTTGTGAGCTCTGTAATCTTGTCGAACTCTCCTGCCTCTACCAGATCTCCTTTTACCATCCAGCTTCCGCCGCATGCCAAGATCTTAGGAAATGCAAGATAGCTGTTGATATTCTTTGCATTGATTCCGCCTGTAGGCATGAATTTCATGTTTGTGTAAGGTGCTGCCATGGACTTGATCATATTCAGTCCGCCGGCTGCTTCTGCCGGGAAGAATTTCACAACTTCCAATCCAAGCTCGATTGCCTGCTCTACATCACTTGGATTTGCTGTTCCCGGTGTCACCGGAACTCCTTTTTCAATACAGTATTTTACAACCTTTGGATTTAATCCTGGACTTACGATGAATTTTGCTCCTGCTGCAACTGCACGGTCTACCTGCTCTGTTGTCAGAACAGTACCTGCCCCTACCAGCATCTGTGGGAACTGCTCTGCCATAATGCGGATAGACTCTTCTGCTGCTTCTGTACGGAATGTCACTTCTGCACATGGAAGTCCGCCGTCACAGAGTGCCTTTGCCAAAGGTGCTGCGTCTTTCGCATCATTTAATACAACAACCGGAACAATCCCGATTTTCTGAATCTTTTCTAATACTTCGTTCATGGTCATTCTCCTTATCACTGAATCACGTTGTTTGTTTCACATTATGAAACTACGTTTCGTAATATGAACTCTTTAATTTTGATTATACTCAGTTTCTCTCGATTGTCAAGGTATTCTTCACATTTTTTTACTTTGTTATTTTCTTATTTACTCTTCTTCCCAAACCGTGCTACAATAAGCACTGAATGATATACAGCGCTCTTTTGAGCTCTGACTTTACAGGAGTGAATTTTATGGAAAGAAAAAAACCCAATCCAGGTATCGGAACGTATTTTCCATACCATAGAATGTCTTGCCCGCACCGGTCCGATCGGACTTCTGGAACTGAGCAAGGAATTAAATCTCAATAAAAGTACCGTCCACCGTATCTTAAACTCCCTGATCTGTATGGAATATGCAAAGCAGGATGCGGAGACACTGAAATACAGTCTGACATTTAAATTCTGTGGAATCGCCAACCAGATTCTGGCCCAGAATAATATCATCGATCTGATCCGCCCTTACATTAAAGAACTTGCAGAACAGACCAATGAAACGGTCCACCTGGTCCAACTGGATGGTCTGAATGCAGTATATATTGATAAAGTAGAGGCTTCCCACAATTCCGTGCGGTTAATCTCTATGGTCGGAAAATCAATTCCTTTGTACTGCTCCGGAGTTGGAAAAGCGCTGCTGGCAGATATGAAAGATGAAAAAGTAAAAGAAATCTGGGATCACAGCGAAATTCGAAAGCTCACCGATTACACCGTTGTCGATTTCGTCAAATTTCAAAGTCTGATCGCAGATGTCCGCAAAAACGGCTATGCCATGGACAACGAAGAAAATGAACTGGGTGTGCGCTGTATCGCCGTCTCATTGAAAGGTCTTCACAGAAAACCCTCGTATGCCATTAGCGTATCTGCACCGAAAGACCGGATGGACGATGCCAGAGTGGAACAGTTTACCCATCTGATCCTGGATACCAAACAGCGGATCCAGAATGAACTGGGAAATTAGATCGAATCTGAACTTCACAAAAAATGAGAAAGAACCTGTTTGA
>ENA-OQJC01000657-OQJC01000657.1-human-gut-metagenome-genome-assembly--contig:-NODE-657-length-10021-cov-7.076107_pt1 | contig 10021 bp, 11 predicted proteins | sample MGYA00242600_ERZ504766 | MGnify/ENA primary metagenome ERZ504766 (study PRJEB26092, sample SAMD00036364) | human gut metagenome | host: Homo sapiens | study: EMG produced TPA metagenomics assembly of...
TCCCCGCTACATGAATCCAGAAACTTCATAATCTTATCTAAATACATTTCCATCGTCCTGTCACCGCTGCAGTAGGTCTCATGTCTGGTTCCCGGCAGGTAAACATATTCACAGGAAGTGATTCCTCTGTGATTGATTTTCTCTGCAAATTTTCTCAATGCGTTTACAGATACAAAATCATCTTTTTCTGCCTGAAATAGCAAAACAGGTGCTGACAGTTTCTTCCATCCGCAATATTTTATGTACCAGCTCATTTTTACAGACGCCAGAAGCCATCCATAAGAAGCTGCACTAACCTGGAATTTTTTATTCTCTTTACGCAGCTCATTATATTTTTCAAATCTCGGTCTGGAAGTACATCCACTGGTTTCGAAAGTCTCACTACCATCATAAGGCTTCTGACCAGCCACATAGTCTTCCTTTTTTCCCAAAAGGCACTTCGTCTGTGCAATAGCGATCACCAATGGCCAGGGAACATTTCCGGTAAGCGGGCGGAGCATAGGAGAATTCAATATAATCTTCTGAAACAGTTGCGGTTCCCATGCAGCTGCGATTGTACCAATTGCCCCACCCATGGAATGAGCAAAAAGAACCAGCGGTAATTCAGGGTATGTTTTTTTTATCACATGGCATATTTTCAAAAAATCCCTCACATATCGCTTCCAGGTATCTATATGTACAAGAGATGGATCTGATGTCAGGCGATAACTTTGTCCATGTCCCATATGTTCCGGCATATACACATGATATCCAGCCTTCAGAAAATAATAAATCATCTCATCATATTTCGGCGCTGCTTCTGTAAAACCATGACTGATTATAATCACGCCTTTCGGTTTCTCTGCCAGGTAACGCTGTACATGAATTTTCCCCACTATCCCCGTGTCTTTTGGTGCAGATGATCCTCTGCACCAGGAACGTACCCCTCCTGACGGTGCGTTGCAAGATATGGTTCTATTTCATCATTCATTTTATACAAATATTCATTCTCATGTATTATTTCCATTCGTATGTACTCCTGTTACTTTTTCATAATTCTGTTGCTATCTGCTTTTCACCATTCGATACATGCCTGTATTATAATCTTTACTGGTGCCTATTAATAATCCCATTAATCTTTTTCTCATTATAAAATACCAGTATAATTCCGCCTATACAACAGAATACTGCTGCCCCAAAAGCAGCAACTCTATAACCAGTTCCCTCTGCTGCCCCTATCGTCGAGACTGCTGTAAATATCAACATAGAAATACTCTGCCCAAGTTTAAACGCAAATGTTCTCGCCGCATAAAACATTCCTTCACGATTGCTTCCTGATGTAATCGAGTCGCTCTGCGAAATATCTGCCACAACAGCCTGCGGAAGAATTCCGAAAATCGCCATAGGAAGGGCCGCCACGACTGTCAGGATCAGTCCCTGCACCGATGCCGGAATAAAACTCATTTTTCCCATAAATCCGGTATAAAAATAAGCAAGGCTAAATACTGCAAATGCAAACAAGATCATCTTTTTCTTTCCAAGTTTAGGAGTAAGCTTATTTACCGGAATATAAAATACAAGAGACAACGCTGTCATTCCCACAAAATACAAAGTTGTCATTGTTTCCGGAAGTTTCAAAAGACTGGTGACAAAAAATGGAAGACCTGTCTGAAACATGGTAAGTGCAATCCAGTAGAAAATATCAGATGCCACAAACTTGCGAAATTCTCCATTCTTAAAAGTAGCTGCAAGAGATCCAAAAGCTGACTCTTTTGCAGGAACCGTATCTACATAGTCTTTTTCACGGATACAAAATACCGGCACAAGCATACAGATAAACGCTATAGCCGCCATCAAAGTAAAGGTCATACGGATAGCACCAACTCTGCCAAAAGCAGGAATAAACATCCCCCATATCGTAGGTGCCAGATACGCCACTGCAGTTCCGGCAATAAATGTAAAGGAAATGACTGTGGAAATATTAAGTCTTTCCTGCTGGGTATGTCCAAGTTCCGGAATCAGCGCATTATATGGTGTACAGTACGCAGTAATGGAAAGATAGTACGCCAGAATCATAATCAGCAAAAACACTCCATTGATCCAGCTGTTTTTATTAACCGGTGACCAGAAAACCAGTACTGTAGAAAGCGCCAGCGGTAAAGATGCCCATTTCAGGAACGGAATTCTTCGCCCATTCTTTGACGTACATCTGTCAGATAAAGAGGCGATCATTGGATCTGTAAAAGCATCAAAAATCCTTCCGAAAGCTGTAATTCCGCCAATAATAGTAAATATGCCAAAGACCACCAGCCCCTGTGGAATGAACACTGTCTGTCCCTGACTGATGGCTGTCTTATCCGGCTGATAAAAATATACAAGCCAGTTAGAAATAATCCCGGACAACATCGCCCATCCAAACTGTCCGGCTGCAAACTGCCATATTTTCCCTGTTGTTAACTTTTTCATCGTGCACCTCCAGATTTCAGAACTACTGCTTATTTCTTGCAAGAATCGAACTCTTTTCCAGGCATGGAAGTTCTTCTCCTTCAACAGTCGTCACAATTCCGCCTGCTTCTTCAACAATAAGTGCACCTGCCGCAAAGTCCCATGGAGATAAAATAAGCTCGAAATAAATTTCCGCTCTTCCTGATGCTATGGCACATAAATCAAGTGCTGCAGATCCGCTTCGTCGGATATCAAGGCATTTTTGAAAATATTCGTAAGCTAATTCAAAGGATGCCTTCGCAAGCTCCGTATTATACGGTGATGAACCAAACAAAACATGCTGTTTGCCAGATCATCCTTCGATACATGAATCGCATTTCCATTCATATATGCACCCTCACCGGAAATCGCATAGAAACGTTTCATTTAAGATACGGATTATGCACGACTCCCATATATCTCTTTCCATTTCGAATCAATCCAATAGATACACAGCTCATATGATAATCTTTAATAAAATTGGTAGTTTCCATCAATCGGATCCACCACAAAAATATATTCTGCATTTCTGTTAATCTGGCAATCCTCTTCTTCCCCCAAAAACTCCGCTTCCGGAAGAATCTCAGACAACTTTTTCTTCCAGCATTTTCTGAATTTTGCAATCATACTTCGTAACAAAATTTGCTTTTCCTGCCTTATCCTTAATGCCAAAATTTTCCCTGTCCGCCTGAAGCATAACCTGTCCGCATTTTTTTGCCGCTTCAATTATTTCATTTAATATCGTATGTGGAGTTTTCTCCTTTAGTTCCATATTATCTGTCACCTCTCAATAGAAAATGGTTTCCGTTTTATCAATACTTTTATAATTTCTCATACTTTTCAATCAGACACTGATGTTCTTTTGTCTTCTTGTCATAGTTTATCCCAACCAGCAAAATGTCTCCGGTATAATCCAGAACTGAATCCGGATATTGTTTTCCTAATCTGCTGTAATGCTGTCTTGACATTCTTATTCCATTTAAGTTCTACGACAAGCGCCGGATAACTGGAAACGTATTCTGGTTTTGGAATAAATACAAAGTCTGCAAACCCACGTACCTGTCGGCAGTTCACGAACTGGTTTAAAATAATATTCCATTGAACTCAGATATGCAATTGCAAGTACACTGCTCAAAGAATTCTCATTATTATACTGAATATTCGAAACATACTCTGTATGGATTTTCTCAATTCCCGCTTCAACCGCTTCTTCATCCATGTCCAGCGTAGCCTCCAGTAAATGTTCTGATTCCTGCTGAAAAGTAATCATCTCATTCCATTTTCTACTCTCAACCGCCGTAGTCAGCTCCTGCCGGATTTCTTCATTTGGAACAAATGCAGTTCTTCTGTTCTGGTTATATCCCAGATAGCCAAGATGGATCAAATACGTAAGCACATCATCTTTGCTTTGTATATTCACCGTATCATTTTTGAAAGCAGATGTATTTACTTTAATCGAAGCACCGGAAAGTATTTCAATTATAGCATTTTTCAAACCATTATAATTCATATTGATAAAAGGAACAATTGCTTCATAAGTGAATAATCCGGTGCCCGTGTCCCTGCTGTCCGGTGACAGGAAACCGCAAATCCGTTTTTTAGGAAACCACCATTCCGGTAGTGGAAACCTTTATCATAAATCCTTTAGAATGTAATCATGCACCAGCTGGTGTAAATTCATTCAAAGGAGGTCATGACCATGACCAAGTATCGAGAGATTCTCAGGCTAAAAAGTCTGGGACTCAGTCAGCAGAGCATTGCCGACAGCTGCAATGTCTCCAAGAAAACGGTCAATCGCGTTTTGAAACGTGCAAAGGAATTAAATATTTCCTGGCCACTTGATAAAAGCGATACCGATGCTGTTCTTGCAGAAATGTTTTTTCCTTCTGCAAAGCAAGTCAGATCCAATAAACGGATGCCTGACTACGATTATGTCCACAAAGAATTACTCCGTAACGGAGTCAGTAAGAAACTCTTGTGGACAGAATACATGGAGGACTGTCATGCAAATGGCGAGGAACCACTTATGTATTCCCAGTTCTGCTATCACATCCAGCAGGATGAGCAGAAACGACGTGCTACCATGCATATCAACCGGAAACCTGGTGAGCAGGTTGAGGTCGATTGGGCAGGAGATCCTGCAACAATCATTGATCCGGATACTGGTGAGATCACCAAAGCCTATATATTTGTCGGCGTGATGACTTATAGCCAGTACGCATATGTGGAAGCATTTCTGGATATGAAGCAAAAATCATGGATTAATGCCCATGTTCATATGTACGAATATTTTGGCGGTGTTGCCAGAATTCTCGTACCGGATAACTGTAAAACAGCAGTTGTCCACAATGGTGGCTTTAAAGACCAGCAGATCAATGAAACCTATCAAGAAATGGCCGAATACTACGACACCGCTATTATCCCGGCGCGTGTCAGAGCTCCCAAAGATAAGCCGAATGCTGAAGGGACAGTAGGAAATATTTCTACCTGGATCACAGCAGCTCTTCGGGATGAACAGTTCTTCTCCCTTGCTGAATTGAATTTGGCAATCAAAGATAAGCTGGAACTGTTCAACCAAAGGCTCTTTCAAAAGAAAGAGGGTAGTCGGCGAAGCTTATTTCTTGGGGAAGAAAAACCATTGCTGGCACCATTACCTGCTACCCGTTTTGAACTGAGTGACTGGAAAACAGCCACTGTCCAGTTCAATTATCACATATCTGTGGACGGAATGCTATACTCCGTTCCGTACGAATACATTAAAAAGAAAGTTGATATAAGGGTAACAGACACCACGATTGAAATTTTCTACAACCATAACCGCATTGCTTCCCATCGTCGTCTAAAAGGACGCCCTGGGCAGTACAGCACCATTACTGAACATATGCCGGCAGACCACCAGAAGTATCTGGAATGGAACGGTGACCGCTTCCGTAAATGGGCTGAGCGGATTGGCATAAATACGTACACTGCAGTCAATGCAATATTGACCTCCAAAAGTGTGGAACAACAAACCTACCGAAGCTGTATGGGGCTTCTTAAGCTTGCTGAGAAGTACTCAGATGCGTTACTGGAAGCTGCCTGTAAAAAGGCATTATCCTATACAGCATCACCCAGTTACAAGAGTATTAAAAACCTACTTGTAACCGGCTCAGAAAAACTGGCATCGGAAGCAATCGATACCAAGACCACACATAAAGCACATGGCATCACACGAGGTGCCGATTACTATCGGAGGTAAACACATATGACCAATCAGAGTACAATGGATAAGTTAATAGAAATGCGCCTTACCACAATGGCAGATGCATTCCGCAACCAACTCAATGACCCAAAATTCAAGGAGGTTCCCTTTGAGGATCAATTCGGTATGCTGGTGGATATCGAATACAGCAGTCGCAAAAACAACCGTCTCAAAAGACTGATCAAGAATGCCTGTTTCGATCAGCCGGAAGCGAATATCATGGATATCAACTATACTTCCGGACGCAAGCTAAACAAGGAACTGATTCGCAGACTTGCTACCTGCGAATATATATCTGAACATCGGAATCTTTTTATTACCGGTGCTACAGGCTGCGGTAAAACTTACATGGCCTGTGCCTTTGGCATGGAAGCCTGTAAGCAGTATTACAATACCAAATATATCCGTCTGCCTGATCTGCTTATTGATCTGGAGGTGGCACGGACAGATGGCAACTACAAAAAGGTGATGGCTAAGTATGCCAATCCCGTTGTCCTGATTTTGGATGAATGGCTTCTATTGAAACCAACGGAATCTGAACAAAGAGATATCTTCGAACTACTCCATCGGAGACGCAAGAAATCTTCAACGATTTTTTGCTCCCAGTATGAGTTCGAGGAATGGTACGACCAACTGGGTGGTGATGATAGTCCTCTGGCAGATGCAATCATTGACCGCATTGCTCATGACAGTTATCGTATCAACATTACAAGCATTGATGCCGAACATGATATCTCGATGCGAGAGGTTTATGGCTTGGACAAAACATTACGTGAGTAAACTCGCATAAGCGGTTCCCGCAAGCCCGGACAGACGGTTTCCCGTCTGTCTGACTTGCGGTGTTACCGCACAAGAATATTCACCATCTGTTCCATAAGTATTTCCACCTGCCTTCTGGCTTCCTGATCAATCTGATTCAGGTGTTTCGTCAGCTTTCCAGTCAATAGTGAATATTACGGTGCGGCAGAGCCGCCAGTCCGGTGTGGCGAGAGCCACCTGTCCGGACTAACGGAGCCACCCCATTTTGTTTATTAAGTTACTTTGCCATTGCTGGATCCAGTCCATATACTTCTCTCATAGAGAGGTCTTTAGATGGGTCAACACTTTCAATATCGATCTTATAGGAATCATACGATATACGATCCATGATGGCATCGGCAAGAGTACTTTCACCATCACAGATTTGCTGGTACCATTCACTTTCACGGAACTGAGAACAAAAGATCGTTGAAGATTTTTTTCGTCTTTTATGTATCAGTTCAAAAAGATTCCTGGCTTCAGCTTCTGTCAGTTTAAGAAGCAGCCACTCATCAATGATCAGTACTATTGGCTTGGTGTATTTCTTCAGGACAGTCGAGAAAGTTCCATTGTCCCTGGCAGCCTGTAAGTCCAATAATAGATCAGGAAGCCGTACATACCGTACTGAGTAATAGTGCTTGCATGCTTCCATGCCAAAGGCACAGGCCATATAAGTTTTACCACTTCCGGTTGCTCCAGTAATAAAGATGTTTCGGTATTCTGTAATGTATTCACAGGTTGCCAGACGGTTGATCAGTGCTTTGTTCAGCTTTCGTCCAGAATGGTAATCAATCGCTGCGATGCTGGCATCTGGCTGTTCAAACTCAGCCTGGCGGATCAGCCTTTTCAGACGATTGTTTTTTCGGTTGCTGTATTCGACATCAACAAGCATGCCGAACCGATCTTCGAATGGAACTTCCTTCATTGCAGGATCATCCATCTGGATGCGGAATGCATCTGCCATAGCAGTCAGACGCATTTCAATAAGTTTATCGATTGTACTTTGATTTGTCATGATTTTTTACCTCCATAGTATCTGGCTCCTCTGGTTATGCCGTGTGGTTTTTCTACTTGAGATGATTCTGATCCGATATCAGGTGCATCCTTTATTGCAACCAATAGATTTTTGATACTTTTATAGCTGGGTTTACCGGAATAAGAGAGCGCCTTAGCGCAGACCTGTTCCAGCTTTTCTGGCGAATATTTTTCTGCCAGTTTCAGTAATCCCATGCAGCTTCTGTAGGATTGTTGTTCAATCCTGCCGGAGGTAAGTATTGCATCGACAACCTTACTTGTGTTAATTCCAATCGAATCAGCCCACTTACGGAACCGGTCACCGTTCCATTCCAGATATTTCTGGTGTTCCTGCGGCATATGTTCTGTCACTGTAGAATACTGACCGCTTCGTCCATAGAGTCGTCTGTGAGAGGCAATACGATTGTGATTATAAAATATTTCAACCGTTGTATCTGTTATACGCACATCAACCTTATTTTTGATATACTGATAAGGCACGGAGTAGAACATTCTGTCTACTGCGATGTGATAGTTAAACTGGACGGTGGCTTGTTTCCACTCAGCCAGTTCAAAAGGTGTAGCAGGCAACGGAGCCAGTAATGGCATTTCTTCCCCAAGAAATAAACTGAGTCTGCTACATTCCTTTTTCTGGAATTTACGGGCGTTGTAGGCATCCAGTTTTTCACGGATTGAAGCATTCAATTCTGCAAGAGAGAAAAACTGTTCATTGCGAAGGGCTGCTGTTATCCATGTGGATATCTTTCCTACCGATCCCTCTACATTCGGTTTATCTTTGGGTTTCCGGACTCTGGCCGGAAGGATGGCAAGATTGTAATGTTCTGCCATCTCATGATAAGTTGTGTTTAAGGCAGTGTTGTACCAGTCACTCTTTTTATGATTCACTGCGGTTGTGCAGTTATCAGAAACGAGCATAGGTGTGACACCGCCAAAGAAATCAAACATCTGGACATGAGCTTTGATCCAGTTGTCGGTTTTCTCATTCATATATGCTTTTACAAAAGCATACTGACTGTAAGTTAATACACCTACAAATATCCATGCATCTGTGATTTCTCCGGTGTCCGGATCAATGATGTGGGCAGGGTCACCGGCCCAGTCAACTTCAATCTGTTCACCTGGTTTTCTGGGGATATGCATGGTAGCCCTGCGTTTTTCTTCATCCTTCTGGATGTAGTAGCAGAACTGAGAATACATTAGAGGCTCTTCGCTGCTCATGCGGCACTCCTCACAGTATTCTACCCAAAGAAGCTTTTTGTTTACACCATTTCGCAGAAGTTCTTTGCGAATGTAGTCAAAGTTTGGCATGCGTTTATTCGTTGCCGACTTATCCTTAGGAAACATCAGCTCCTCTAGTGCGCTGTCGGTCATGTCGAAATCCAGTGGCCATGAAAGCTTGATTTCCGCTGCCTTTTTCAAGACCTTAGCGACTGTGTTTCTGGATACACCGCAACTCTGTGCGATGTTCCTCTCACTGAATCCTAAGCTTTTCAAGCGTAGGATTTCACGATACTTGGTCATAACTTACGACCTCCTTTATCTGTATTCACACCAAAGGTGTGTATTTGCAGTATAAAGGAAATATATGTAATGGAGCCCAATAAGGTGGCTCTGAATTACCGGAATATATGGCTCTCATTCTCCGGAATGGTGGCTCTCAAAGTCCGGACAGGTGGCTCAAAGAGCCCCGGAATAATCATTCAGGGCTGGATATAAGCAGGGAATCGGATTTCAGGACTCACCTTAATAAGCATGATGTGATTCATCTTGATATTCAGTGGTTTCTGGCAAATTGTGATAATGTGGATAATGTTGTAGCGTTTATTACGAAATCCGTACAGGCTGAATTGAGAGAGATTTACCCTGGTGTTCTGCCTGAAGAAGAGATAAGTTTGTCGGAAAGTCTTTCGCGTATTAAAAATATTGTTGGACAGAAATTTATTATAATTATTGATGAGTGGGATGTTCTGATCAGAGATGAAGCGGCAAATAAAAAAGTACAGGAAAAGTACATTAATTTTTTGCGGGCAATGTTCAAGGGAACGGAACCGACAAAATATATTCAGTTGGCGTATCTTACAGGTATTTTGCCGATAAAGAAAGAAAAAACGCAGTCTGCATTAAATAATTTTGATGAGTTTACAATGCTTGATGCAGGAGTGATGGCGCCATATATTGGATTTACAGAAACTGAAGTGAAGGATCTTTGCGAAAGATATCACAGAGATTTTGAGAAAGTAAAATATTGGTATGATGGTTATTTGTTGGAGGACTATCAGGTATATAATCCTAAAGCAGTAGTAAGTGTTTGTGTGCGGGGCAGGTTTAGAAGTTACTGGTCTGAGACTGCTTCTTATTGAATATTCTTGTGCGGTAACACCGCAAGTCAGACAGACGGGAAACCGTCTGTCCGGGCTTGCGGGAACCGCTTATGCGAGTTTACTCACGTAATGTTTTGTCCAAGCCATAAACCTCTCGCATCGA
>ENA-OQJC01000661-OQJC01000661.1-human-gut-metagenome-genome-assembly--contig:-NODE-661-length-9986-cov-3.652095_pt1 | contig 9986 bp, 8 predicted proteins | sample MGYA00242600_ERZ504766 | MGnify/ENA primary metagenome ERZ504766 (study PRJEB26092, sample SAMD00036364) | human gut metagenome | host: Homo sapiens | study: EMG produced TPA metagenomics assembly of the...
AAGGCCGGCGATGTTCAGCAGCTGAACGAGGAACAGCTTCCACTGGGGCATCACAACGTAGTCCACACCGTCATTGATGCGCACAGCAGGCGTTTCGCGGTCGTCCGGGCCGAAGGTGTTGTCCACAATCTTACCATAGACAAAGTAGCCCACGATCAGGATCGCCAGACAGAGTAAGAAACTGATCATACCAGAAACCTCCTTTTTCTTTGTGCCGGAATTATGGAAGCATTTTCCATATTTTCCATTCATCCCGGCCAGCTTTCTGGGTCTATGTTAACATATTTTTCATAAAAATGATAATATGCTTCTGGTATGGGGGCATATCAAAGACCATATAGCCGCAAAGTTTTTTAGCCGATGTTTCGTCTCTTTTTCGCTCGATTTATCAGCAAAAAGACAGCCGCAGCGCATAAAGCGCTGCGGCTGTCGGCCAAATTCCTTTGCTTTCCGGTTTTTCCGCATTCCGATGTTTTGCCAGTTCTTAACCGGTTTCGGCGGTCATTTCACGGTCAGCGCCGCCTGCTTGTGCAGCAGCTGCACAAAGGTCTGCTCTTCCGGGCGCAGGGTCCCCCTTTCCGGATAGACCAGAACATCCTTCATGCGCTGGCGCTGGGCCGGGCATTTCCTGAGCACCAGATGGTATTGTTCCAGCGCCCGCTTTGGCATGGGCGAAGCCCACATATAGGCATTGGGCAGGTTCTGTAGGATGGAAAACTGGCTGCACCGCTCATACACATGGATGCGGCGGTTGGGGTTCGTATGCCAGCGCAGGCCGCTGTCCTCACCGCCGGGCAGCTGGAAATCACCGTGCAGGACTTCCATATAGCTGTTCAGCTGGGTGATGTCGGTCACTTCGCACTTTGCCAGCGGGCCTTCGCGGTTGGTCAGCAGCCGGTATTCAAACTCCATCACCGGCTCCCGGTGCAGGCCGTGACGGTCGCAGTAGCGGTGGTAATAATCTTCATCCTCCTCCGCGTAGCGCAGCAGGGCCAGATGATAGCCCCGCCGCAGTACATGGTCCAGCGCTTCCATGGAGCCGGATTCCCGGATATGCACCCGCAGCTGCTGGCTGTCTGCCATCTGCTGCAAAAAAATCCACCGTCGCGTAGGAAGCGTAGGTGGCGTGGGGCAGCACCACCCGCAGCTCCGCACAGCTGCTCTGCCGGCTGCGGGCATCCAGATCCAGCCGGTCCACCTCATCCAGCACCCGCTCTGCCTGCCGGATAAAATGCCGTCCCTGTTCGGTGGGGATCATGCCGGTGGACGAGCGCTCAAAGATGCGGATGCCATATTCCTCTTCCAGATTCTTGAGCGCCTTGCTCACATTGGGCTGGGCCGCATACAGCTGCTTTGCCGCCGCGCTCACCGAGCCCCACTTGCGGATGGCCACCAGATAACGCAGTTCCGTAATATTCATGTGACTGCCCCCTGTTCCAAAAATCATTCCTATTTTATCAAGCCGGGCGGCCGGCTGTCAAGCCAAATGCGGTTGACGCGCCCCTCGCAGAGCTTTATAATAAAAATGCTGTATTTACAAAAAGGAGTTTAGCTGCTATGGAGACTACCTACCGCGTTCTGCGCATTGAAGAGCAGATGTATGGCTGCGAGGAGCTGCCCGCCGGTCAGCCGGTGCTGTGCGATGTCACGCTGGCCGATCCCGCCGGGGAGCGGCGCACCCTGCCCTACCCGGACAAAGAGCTCACCCGCCTTGGCATCGACGAGGGCAGCATGGTCGTCCTGACCGCAGACGGAACGCTGAAAAAGGCATAAACACAGGAGGAACACATGAAAAAGATCAAAACCTCTGCCCTGATCGGTCTGGGCGCACTGGGCATCCTGTTCGGCCGCAAAATGCCCGGCGTGCAGGTCATTGCCGATGAGGACCGCATTGCCCGCTACTCTGCCGAACCGGTCGTCTGCAACGGCGAAGCGTGCAGCTTCCGTTACGTCACCCCTGCCGAGGGCAAACCGGTAGACCTGCTTCTGGTGGCCGTCAAGGCTACGGTGCTGGAACAGGCCATTCAGGACATTGCAAAGTTCATTGGCCCGGACACCGTGATCCTCAGCGTGCTGAACGGCATCACCAGCGAGGAGCACATTGATGCAGCCTATCCCGGCCACACCCTGTGGAGCGTTGCCATCGGCATGGATGCCACCCGCACCGGGCGCACGCTGGTGTTCAATCAGGCGGGCAAGATCCAGTTCGGTGAGCGCAGCGGCGAGATGACCGACCGTGTGCAGGCCGTGGCTGACTATCTGGACGAGTGCGGCATTGCCAACGAGCCCTGTGGGGATATCCTTTACAAGCAGTGGAACAAGCTGATGGTGAATGACGGCCTGAATCAGGCCGCAGCCGCCTTTGATCAGCCCTACGGCGGCCTGCGCCAGCCCGGCGAAGCACAGGACATGATGCGCGCGGCCATGCAGGAGGTCATCCGGCTGGCGAACCTTGAGGGCGTGCCCCTGCCGCCGGACAACGATGTGCAGTTCATCGATGCCATGATGCCCACCTTTAACCCCGAGGGCATGCCCAGCATGCGGCAGGATGTGCTGGCAAAGCGCCCCACCGAGGTGGAGGAGTTTGCCGGTGTGGTGCGCCAGCGGGCCAAGAAGTACGGGATGCCCACCCCTGCCAACGACTTTTTCTACACCCGCATCCGCGAGATCGAGGCGGGATACGACCAGTAAGGAGCTACCCATGCATACGCTTTATTTCACCCGCCACGGAGAGACCGTCTGGAACGTTGAAAACAAGATCTGCGGCATGACCGACAGCCCCCTCACCGAGCGGGGCCGCCAGCAGGCCCGGAAGCTGGGCGAAGCCGTCAAAGCCAGCGGGGTGCACATCGATGAGATCCTGTACTCTCCCCTGTCCCGCGCCGCCGACACCGCCATGGCCATTGCCGAGGCCACCGGCCTGCCCGCCCGGTGTGAGCCGCGCCTGCGGGAGCAGTGCTTTGGCAAATACGAGGGCACGCCCCGCAACGGCGGCGAGTTCCGCGTTTCCAAGACCCACTTCGCCGACCGCTACGACGGCGGCGAGAGCATGATGCAGCTGGCCCAGCGCATCTACAACCTGCTGGACGAGCTGAAGGCCGACACCGGCAAGACCTATCTACTGGTAGCCCACAACGGCATCGCCCGGGTGGTGCAGTCCTATTTCTACGATATGACCAATGAGGAATACGCAGCTGCGGGCATCAAAAACTGCGAACTGGTGGAATATCATTTTGAGTGATATCAGCGGGAAGCAGACGATTTAAAATGCCCTCCGCTTCGCTCTGGGCATCTTTAGCGGAACGATTATTATAGAAAGAAAGCCGGAAAATCTGCGGATTTTCCGGCTTTCGCTTTTCACGGGAGAGGACTGGACGGCAAACGGCAGCGCGGGAGAAAGCAGGCTAGCCTTCTCCGTCAGTTCGTTACACTCACTGCCACCTCTCCCAAAGGGAGAGGCCTTGGCATAGCGGCAAAGTTACTGGCTCGAGTACAAAGCTTACGAGCGCGCCCGCTCCCCTGCGGGGAGCTGCCGCAGCAGCGGCTGAGGGGCCTTGAAATCGGCGGAACACAAAAAATCCTTTAGCGAAGCGACTTGGATTTTTGGTATGGAGCCCATCTTCTTTGGGGTTACTAGGGGCGTGTAGCCCCTAGTTCGTGCCTCCCGCGCCTCGAAAGTAGCGGGTGCTTTTCTGGTTCTCTTTTGGCACGCAAAAGAGAACATACCCGGCGGCGATGCATTTTGCAAAAGGCATCAAACTTTAAACACGCGACCACTCTCTGTGCGGGAAGCATTCCCCGTATCATAAAAATCAGCCTTTATACAGTCCAAACAGCTTGAGCAGCTTCTGCCAGAAGGTCAGGGTCACAGCCGCCGGTTCCGGCTGGGCAGCCGGGGCCGGAGCCGTGATGGCAGTGGTCTGCAGCGCAAACTGCACCGCGCCCACCTCGGTGTTCTCTGCCGAGGTGAAGCTCTGCACCTCCCCGCCGCCGGAAAGACTGTTCAGCAGGCCGTCCAGCTGGGCACCCATGTCGATGCCGGAAACGCTGCTGCGCAGCTCGCCGGTGCCGCCGGTCAGCTGCGATGCACCCTCTGCCAGCTGCGCAACGCCCGCCTTCAGCTGGGCTACACCGTCGGTGTAGGCGTTCAGGCCGTCGTCCAGCTGGACGTACTGGGCGGCAAGCTGGTTTACGCCGTCGGTGAGCACCGAGAGATTGCCCAGCATCCCAGTAAGCACACCGGCCAGCTGACGCACCCCGGCATCAAACTCGCCGTAGCTGCCATTCAGGGTGCTGCTGCCCTCGTGCAGCTGGGCAATTCCGCCGTTCACGGTGTCGAGATAGGTCTGCATGGCATCGATGTTGGCCGTAGACCCCTGCAAAAGCAGGATCACATCCTTGAGCTGCGGCATCATCCACACCATGCCCTGCAGCTGCTGGATGGCCTTGGCGTTGCCCTCCTTCACCACATCCAGATCAAGGCCGTTCTCCCGGAGGATGGCCTTGTAGGCTTCAAAGCTCACCTGCTGCTCCAGCTGTGCCGCGCCCTCATCCAGCCGGGCAATGCCGTCCCGGATCTGGGTAGAGGCATCCAGCAGGGTGTTCAGCTCGTCGGTGGAGGCAGAGATGCCGTTCAGCGCGGTCTGCATCTGGGTGAGGGCGGCACGCACCCGGGCTGAGCCGCCGGTCAGCGCGGTAGAATTGCCGTTCAGGGTGTCGATGCCCGCCTGCACCTGCGCAATGCCGTCTGCCAGCGCGTTGGCACCATCGTCCAGCTGCACGGAACCGCTCTGCAGCTGTTCCAGCATCCCGGTCAGGTCCATATCTCCGAGGTCGAGGTTCAGGTTCAGCCGCACGCCGTTCAGGGAAACGGCATCCATGGCAAAGTCCGTCACATCGGCGGTGACGGTCACGTCGCTGTCCGCGCCCGGCAGCAGGATGTAGGAAAGCTGCTTTTTGCTGCCCACATTCGCCACCGTAGCGCCCGGCGCGCTGATGTTCCGGGCAAGGCCGGTGTCCAGATTCATGGTCACCTGCAGCGCGTAGTCGTCAAAAAAGCTGCCGGTGCAGTCCGGGTTGCGGCTCACCTGCAGCCGGATGGAAAGGGCACCGCTTTTGCCGCCCAGCTCGTCGGAGCTGATTTCTGCCCCGTCCAGCGTATAGGTCAGCTTTACCACCCATGGCAGGGCCGTGGCGGCGTCCATGGTGCCCTCATAATAGAGCTTGCCGTCCTCGGTCACATGCACCGTGACCGTATCGCCGCTCTGCTCCACGGCATCGCTCGTGGTCATGTTGCGCACGGCAGTGTAGCTGCCGTGGTCCGCAACGGTGTCCCCCGCCTGCACGGAAAAGCTGTTCACGGCGTACACGCCGGTCACAACACCGGAGGCCGTCAGGTTTGCATAAATGACCTCTTCCTTGGCAGCGGAGGCTGCTGCAAAAGCTGGCAGACTGCTGCCCGCCAGCAGGCAGCCTGCCAGCGCCAGCGCCGACACCCGGCGCACAAATCGATGTTTCATCTCGGTCAAGCCTCCTTCGGCTGTCTTTCTTTTTTATAATGAGCGGGTCGGCCAGATACAAAAAGCCCGGCAGTGCCGAAAGCGCGATGGCCAGCGACACCAGACTGCCCACGCCCAGAAAATTGCCCAGCTGGCCCAGCAGCTGGTTTGTGGAAATGGCTCCCATCAGGAAGCCCACCACCGCCATGGCGCTGCCGGTGGTGCTGACCGAGGTGGTCACGGCGGACACCGTGGCCGCAACGGCTTCTTTGCGGCCCAGCGTCTCGCGGAACTCCTGATAGCGGTCGGAGAAGAGGATGGCGTAATCCACCGTAGCACCCAGCTGCACCGAGCTGATGATGAGATAGGCAATGTAGAACACGTACTGGCCCCGGAAGTACGGGATGGCCAGATTGATCCAGATGGCGGTCTCGATGCTGAGCACCAGAATGATGGGCAAAAGCAGCTGGCGCTTCATGAGGAGCAGGATCAGGAATACTGCGCCGATGGCCAGCAGGTTCACCTTGACCATGTCGGCCGTGATGGTGTCCATCAGGTCATAGGTGCTCACGCCCTGACCGGCCAGATAATAATTGTCCGGGTAATATTGCTGCACCGTGGCGCGCACCCGCTCCACCAGCGCAAAGGCCCCATCGCCCTCGGTGTCGGCATCCACCGTAAGCACCATGCGGGTGTAGCCGCCGGAGACCAACAGCCCCAGCGTATCCCCGGGCACGAACTCCGGCGGAATGGACGCGCCTGCGTTGTCCACATAGGAAAGGATGCCGGTCACCTCCGGGATGGCGTGCAATGCATCCGAAAGCTTTTGCTGCGTGGCAGTGTCGCCCTCCGGCACCAGTACAACGTAGGTGTCGCTGCGGCCAAAGGTCTCCTCGATGGCGGCGGTGTCCGCACCCAGACGGGTGTTCTCGCCAAACATGTGGGCGGCACCGTAGTAATACTGGTTCGAGTTGGAGGCCAGATAGCTGGGCACCATCAGAATGACCAGCACCAGCGCCATGGGCAGCATGATGCGGGCCACAAAGTGGCCAAACTTGTCAAAGCTGGGCAGCAGGGGCCTGTGGTGGGTCTTATCCATCCACTGATACGCTGCCAGCGTGAGCGCGGGCATAAAGGTGAACACGGTGACAAGGCTCAGCACCACGCCCTTTGCCAGCGCAAGGCCCAGATCCGGGCCGATCTGGAACTGCATGAGCACCAGTGCCAGAAAGCCGATGACGGTGGTCAGGCCACTGGACAGGATGGAGCCGGTGGATCTGCACAGGGCATCCACCATGCACTCCTCCGGGCTGGCATCCGGGTTTTCAGCCCGGCACTCCGCAAAGCGGTGGATCAGGAACACCGAGTAGTCCAGCGAAACCGCCAGCTGCAGGATGCTGCCCGCCGCGTTGGTGACAAAGGAGATGGTGCCGAAGATGAGGTTCGTGCCGTTGTTGAGCAGGATAGCCGCGCCAAGGCCCGTCAGCACCAGCAGCGGCTCCGCCCAGGAATCGGTGGTCAGGATCAGGATGAACAGCACATACACCACCGCGATGGCGGCGATCTTTGCCACCTCGGTCACGGTGGAGTTGGTGGCAACGGCAGTGGAGACCGCCGCGCCCTCCAGCGCGTTGCCCTCCCCGATCAGATCCCGCACGGCAGCCACGGCTTCCAGACGCTTCTCGTCCTCCACCGTCACGGTGAACAGGGCGCAGCCATCCTTATAATAGCTCTCCACCGTGGCGGTGTCCTGCATCTGCAAAGGCACTGTCACATCCAAACTGTCGTCCAGCCATGCAACGGAGGACACTCCATCGATGGCGGCAAGCTTTTCCTTGTACTCCAGCGCCTGCGGCACCGTCACATCCCGCACCATGACCCGCATGTTGGGGATGCCGCCGGTGAAAGCACCGTTCATCACCTCGATGGCGGTGGTGGAGGGGGATTCCGGCGGCAGATAGTCGTTGATATCGTAATCCACCTTTACCTGACGCACAGCGAACACGCTCAGCACAGCCGTCAGTGCAAACACCGCCAGCACCAGCCTGCGGCGGCGCACGATGGCGGTATAAAAACGTTTCATCAAAACAGGAGTTCTCCTTTCCGGATCCATAAAAAACTTTTATCATTCTAACAGGTTTGATAAACGTTGGAAAGAGACAGTTTATGAATTTTGACCCTCGAATGCCGATTTTTTGATTTTTCTGCCTTGACAACAAAAATAAATTCTGATATGCTCTTTTTCAGTTCATCGGAGGACCGTTTTCAACGTAATTTGAAACGGGCCGGATAAGATGCCGTGCAGACAGCGCCCCGCCGGAGGTTTCGTTGCCGTAGTGACGAAGCAGATCGAGGCCGGGCGTGTACTCGCGGACATTTATCCGGCCCGTTTTTTGCACCTTGTGCAGAAAGGAGGACGCCATGTCCAAGCAGCGGATCCAGCTTTCCGATCATTTTACCTATTCCCGCCTTTTGCGGTTCGTGCTGCCCTGCATCGGCACCATGCTGTTCACCTCCATCTACGGCATCGTGGACGGCCTGTGTGTCTCCAACTTTGTGGGCAAGACGGCCTTTGCGGCGGTCAACCTCATCATGCCGCTGCCTATGCTGCTGGGCACCATCGGCTTTATGCTGGGCACCGGCGGCAGCGCCATCGTGGGCATCACGCTGGGCGAGGGCGACCAGAAAAAGGCCGACCGCTATTTCACCCTGTTCCTGCTGGCGGCTCTGGTCTCGGTCAGTGTGTTGGCGGTGCTGGGCATTGTGTTCCTGCGGCCCATTGCCGTGCTGCTGGGCGCAAAGGGGGAGCTTTTGGACTACGCGGTGCGCTATGGACGCATCCTGATGGTGTCACTGCCCACCTTTGCGCTGCAGAATATGTTCCAGAGCTTTTTTGTCACCGCCGAAAAGCCGCACCTCGGCTTCTGGTTCACCGTGGGCGCGGGCTGCACCAACATGGTGCTGGATGTGCTGATGGTGGGTATCTGGGGCTGGGGCGTGGAGGGCGCGGCCATTGCCACCTTTATCAGCCAGCTGGTGGGCGGCGTACTGCCGGTGTTCTACTTCATCGACCGCAGCAACTCCAGCCGCCTGCACCTGTGCAAGACCAGTTTTTACAGCAAAGTACTGCGGGATGCCTGCATCAACGGCTCTTCCGAGCTGATGACCAACCTTTCCATGTCGCTGGTCAATATCCTGTACAACTACCAGCTGCTGCGTCTGGCCGGTGAGAACGGTGTGGCCGCCTACGGTGTCATCATGTACGCGGCCTTCCTGTTCGTGGCGGTGTTCGTGGGCTATGCCGTGGGCAGTGCGCCCATCGTCAGCTTCCACTACGGTGCCCGCAACCACGCCGAGGTGCACAATCTCTACCGCAAGAGCCTGCGGCTCATCGCCGTGGTGGCTGTGACCTTGACGCTGGCTTCCATGTTCATCATCCCCTGTGTGGCGCGCATTTTCGTGGGCTACGACGCGGAATTGCTGGCCCTGACCAGCCGGGCCTTCCGGCTGTATGCGCTGAGCTTCCTCATCATGGGCTTCAACGTGTATGCATCCTCCTTCTTCACGGCGCTGGGCGACGGCGTGACCAGCGCGCTGATCTCTTTTTTGCGCACGCTGGCGTTTCAGGTGATCGCCATTCTCCTGCTGCCGCTGCTGCTGGGCATCGACGGCATCTGGCTGGCCGTCACCGCCGCCGAGCTGGCGGCTCTGGCCGTGAGCACCGCCATGCTCCTCACCAAGGACAAGGTGTTCCATTACCGCAAGGCATGATAAGATCCCCTGCTTTCTGCGAAACGGCGAAAAGCGGGGGATTTTTTTGGTGATTCTGGCTCTGCCGCTGGCAGCAAAATCGTGTTAGAATGGACACAGCCTTTATTCACTTTTTATGAGGAATCATTATGACATTGTTTTTGACCAGCAGCCCCAGCGGCTGCCCCTTTGAGCCGGGGCCGGATATTCCGGTGCTGGACACCCGCAACCACTTTGTGGCGAACCTGCGGGCCGTCTGGCCGGATCACGCCGTGCTGGGCCTTGCCATTGCGGCAGACCCCTATGCCTACGAGCAGAACGACGAGATGTGCCGGGTGTTTGCCCAGAGCTTTGCGAACGCCCACCTGCCCCTGACGGCGCTCATCCCCTGTGATGCCCGCAATGCCGAGGAGATCGGTTCTCTTCTGCCCCAAAGCGGCTTTGTGATGCTGTGCGGCGGGCACGTGCCCACCCAGAATCACTTTTTTGCTCAGCTGGGCCTGCCGGGGCTGTTCCACAACTACCACGGCATCGTGCTGGGCGTGAGTGCCGGCAGCATGAACGCCGCCCACATCGTGTACGCCGCGCCCGAGGAACCGGGCGAAGCCGCCGACCCGCACTACTCCCGCTGGATGAACGGCCTTGGCCTGACCGAGACCCGCATCCTGCCCCACTACCAGTTCATCCGGGATCATGTGCTGGACGGACAGAAGGTGGAGGACATCGCCCTTGCCGACA
>ENA-OQJC01000664-OQJC01000664.1-human-gut-metagenome-genome-assembly--contig:-NODE-664-length-9959-cov-3.939890_pt1 | contig 9959 bp, 13 predicted proteins | sample MGYA00242600_ERZ504766 | MGnify/ENA primary metagenome ERZ504766 (study PRJEB26092, sample SAMD00036364) | human gut metagenome | host: Homo sapiens | study: EMG produced TPA metagenomics assembly of the...
TAAAAAAATGTGCAGGCTCTTTTAAGCAAGGCAAAGGGAGCGGAAAAAGCAGGGCGTATTCGTGGTTGAGGGTCCAAAGATGAGCTTTGAGGCGCCATATGACTGGGTAAGTGCCGTATATATGTCTGAGTCATTTTTTAATGATGACAGGTTTAAGGAAGAGAAGAAGCGTTTTCTTGACAAAACAGAAATAGTGAGTGACTCGGTGTTTAAGAGCATGTCTGACACGCAGACTCCGCAGGGCGTGCTTGCTGTAGTAAAGATGCCGCACTATGATATAGATGACCTGTTTAAGGGGGATAAGACAGAGCTTCTTGTGCTTGAGAGCATACAGGATCCGGGAAACTTAGGCACTATGGTCCGTACCGGTGAGGGCGCAGGTGTAAGCGGCATTATAATGAATCGCACAACAGTGGACATTTTTAATCCAAAGACTGTGCGCTCAACCATGGGCTCACTCTACCGTGTGCCGTTTTACATCACGGATGACCTTCCGGAGACTATAGAGTATGCAAAGTCAAAGGGAGTTTATCTCTACGCAGCTCATTTAAAGGGTAAGTGCTCTTATGACAGACCGGACTACACCGGAGCCTGTGGCTTTATGATAGGAAATGAGGGCAATGGATTATCAGATGAGATAGCTGACATGGCGGACACATATATCCGCATCCCTATGGAGGGAGCTGTGGAGTCGCTTAATGCCGCAATATCAGCCACTTTGCTCATGTATGAGTGCAACCGTCAGAGAAGACTTTTGGGAGAATAATATGCGTATTTGGTTTAAGATTTATACTGACACGCACCTGATGCGTGATATTACAATAGAAAATGACAGTGACGACACACGTACACACAAGATTTTTAAGGCTCTTGAGGATGCCTGCCTTGCTTTTGACCTGGGAAAGCCCATCTGGCTTGACAGCAATGTAAGTGATTTCAAGAGGCATGGAAAGACACGCTTTACGAAGGATAATTTTGTGGAGGATATCGACTTTGATTTTCTCGAGATGCACATCATCGAGGAGGATTAATGCCTCATTATGGATATGATGAGTTATTATTGATATAAGGACGGTCCGCACACTGCAGGCACGGAGCGGCACACAAGTACTCTCTCGTTCGCTACGCTACGCCATTAAGAATCTGTAGGAATTATGCCTTTTGGTTTTCGATGCTCGACGAAACCGGCTTTTATGCGCCGTCCATGGCGCATAACGCCTTGCCCCGGCGTCCATGCCGGTGCATTTCTGGTTGTGAAGCATAATTCAACAGATTCTAAATAGCTTCGCTATGCGCTTACGAGAGAGTACTTGTGTGCCGCCGTGCCTGTAGCGTGCGGACCTGTGCACATACAAAATAAACAACATATAAAATAACCCATATAAAATAACAAGAATAAAAAATATATAAATAATAGGTATAATTTGCCAATCATGCGAATAAATATGCTATAATTGATTAAGAGAGTCTGATAAATATACAGGCGAATAGATCACAGGGAGGTTTTTAATGGAACAAGAGTTTGCGGAGGGCATTGATAGCTGGGAGACTATGATGTTTCTATACAATTCTGCACTGAAAGAGGTCAATACTAAGCTCGAGATACTAAATGACGAGTTTGTTCACATACATAATTACAATCCGATAGAGTACATAAAGTCGCGTATCAAGACTCCTGAAAGCATAGTTAAGAAGCTCAAAAAGGGTGGCTACGAGAGCACCATAGAGAATATGGTCACATATGTAAAGGACATAGCGGGCATCAGAATCGTGTGCTCGTTCACATCTGATATATACCGGCTTGCTGAGATGATTGGCAGGCAGAATGATTTGACCGTCATATCGGTAAAGGACTATATGAAGCATCCGAAGGCGAGCGGCTACAAGAGCTACCACATGATTGTTTCGGTGCCTATTTTTCTTCAAACAAGGTGGTTGACACAAAGGTTGAGATACAGATTCGTACAATAGCTATGGATTTTTGGGCAAGCCTTGAGCACAAGATATATTACAAGTTCGAGGGCAATGCACCTGAGTATATCAGCCGCGATCTGCGTGAGTGTGCAGGTATCGTAGGACAGCTTGATGCAAAGATGCTTTCGCTTAATGAGGCAATCCTTGAGGCCAAGGAGAAGCAGGAGCATGAGAGGGAGGAGAAAATACGAGAAGATGAACATCATTAATGTCGAAAATATAACAAAGTCATATACTGGAAGGAAGCTTTTTTCTAAAGCTTCCTTTTATGTGCAGGAAACGAAAAAATCGGTATCATAGGTATAAATGGTACAGGAAAGTCTACACTTTTAAAGATTGTGGCTGGTGATGAAGAGCCTGATGAGGGAACTGTCACCACAGCAAATCATATAGTGATAAACTATCTGCCGCAGAATCCGGAGTTTGACCCAGACGAGACAGCTCTTGAGCATGTGATGAGCCGTGTGGTTACCTCGCAGCTGGATGAGGACATGCGCTGGAGTATAGAAAGTGATGCAAAGTCACTTCTTATGAAGCTTGATATCACAGATATGACGCAAAAGACCGGTGAGCTTTCAGGAGGGCAGAGAAAGAGGCTTGCGCTTGCAACAGTCGTACTTAAGCCGTGTGATGTACTCATATTGGACGAGCCGACCAACCACTTAGACTACGAGATGGTGGAGTGGCTTGAGGATTATCTGCGCCGTTTCAGGGGTGCAATCATCATGATTACGCATGACCGCTATTTTCTAGACAGTGTCTGTAACAGAATCGTGGAGGTGGACAAGGGACAGACCTACAGCTATGATACAAACTACTCGGGCTTTCTTGAGCTTAAGGCAGCCAGAGAGGAGAGTGAGAGGGCAAGTGAGCGCAAGCGTCAGTCCATCCTTAGAAAAGAAATAGAGTGGATGCAGCGCGGAGCAAGAGCTCGTTCCACAAAGCAGAAGGCACACATACAAAGATATGAGGCTTTGCGAGACCAAAAAGGACCGCAGACAGACGGAAAAGTTGAACTTTCATCGGTTTCATCGCGTATGGGAAGGACAACCATAGAGCTTCATGATATTTCAAAGGCATACGGAGATATCGTCTGTGTAAAGGATTTTACGTATATTTTCCTGAAAAATGACCGTATCGGTTTTGTAGGCAAAAACGGCTGTGGAAAGTCCACACTCATGAAGATAATCGCCGGTTTTATCGAGCCTGATTCAGGTGAGGTAGAGATAGGACAGACGATAAAGATAGGATATTTCGGTCAGGAAGTGGATATAGAGCCTGAGCTTCGAGTGATAGACTATGTGAAAGAAGCTGCAGAGTTTGTGCGCACGGCAGACGGACTTGTGTCAGCATCTGCCATGCTCGAGCGGTTTTTATTCCCACCGGAGCAGCAGTACAGCCCGGTAGGCAAGCTCTCGGGGGGAGAGAAGAGAAGACTCTATCTGCTTCGTGTGCTGATGAGCGCACCGAATGTATTGATACTTGACGAGCCGACCAATGACCTGGATGTCGAGACACTGGCTATTTTAGAGGATTATCTGGATGGCTATGACGGAATAGTCATCACGGTATCCCATGACAGGTATTTCCTTGACAGGATTGCAAAGCGTATTTTTGCATTTGAGGGAGCCGGAAAAATCGTACAGTATGAGGGCGGATACACCGACTATATGAATAAACGTCCACAGCCTGCATCAGGAAAAACCGTATCGGAAAATGCATCATCCACAGGAGCATCCGCTTCAGGAGCACAGGTAAATACTGCATCAGATGGTACAGACTCAAAAGAAGCCCGGAAGAAGAAATCCATGGAAACCTGGGGGCATGAGAAAAAGCTCAAATTTACCTACAAAGAGCAAAAAGAGTACGAGACGATAGAGGCTGACATAGAAAAGCTGGAAAACAGGCTTTCTGAGATAGATGATGAGATGGTAAAGAATGCCACTAACTTTGGTAAGTTAAACGAACTCACAAAGGAAAAGGAAGACCTCGAGGGACAGCTGATGGAGAAAATGGAGCGTTGGGAGTATCTCGAGGATCTGGCGCAGAAAATTGCAAATTTGACATAGTTCAAGTAATTCATTTTTTCTTAGGCTTCAACAGATTAAACAAACTCTGCGGTATGCCAAATCCGAATATGATACCGAGCACGATGGCACCCGCCACCTCAAAGGTTTCAATACCCTTTGAGGAGGAAAGTGCTCTGTCATTCGTAAAAAGATAATATGCCGTGTAAAAAATTACCTGCTCCGGGCACAAGAGGAAAGATACCTGAAAGCAGATAAACTGTCACAGGCATAGAGCGTGCCGCAGCAAAAATGCGCGCCATTATCGTAAGGCACAGTGTCGCGATAAGCGATGGAAACACAACACCCATATCAAACTGAACCATTATATAGTAGATGATCCAGCCAAGCGCTCCTGTAAAACCGCAGTAAAACAGCTCCTTTTTTGGAGCGGAAAAAATAACTGCAAACGATAATGTGGCAAAGAGAGCCACAATAAATTGTATTATAAACTCCATAGCTTAAATCCCTCCAATATATTTCATCACAACAAACGGCAGACATGCTCCCACAGCAACACACACGGCTGTAATCAGTGCATCGAGCAGATGTATTGTACCGGACAGATAATCCCCGTTATATATATCCCTGATAGATGTTGTAAATGCTATTCCCGGAACAAGTGGCATGATAGCTCCTATAATGATTTTATCAGGTAAAAGAGAAAGCCCTGTAAGTGTACTTGCGGTGGCAAGCAGTGTCACAAAAAGACTGGCAAGAATATTGGTTATAATCCTTGTGAACTTATATTTTTTAAGACCAAACAAAAGCACCTGCTCCAGTGAGCCTATAACAAATGCAAAAACAAGTCAAGCCAGCTTCCGCCAAAAAGATAGCAAAAGCAGGCACTTCCGAGTCCACAGAAGAAAATCTGTGCGTTTTTTTTGTAATTAGGAATATTTTTGCACTGCTCAAGCCTGTCCCATGAGTCAATCAGGGAGATTTTCTGGTCACATATGTCCCTTGCGAGCTGGTTTAACGCGCTGATCTTTGCCAGATTGACAGCACCAAGCGGTACGTGGCGCACGATGCTGCAGGCATCTTCCTTGTTCTCATTTGCACTTGCAAATATTCCGTTTGACAGCACATATACGTCAAATTCCTCCACCTCATATGAACTTAGTATATGAACCACAGTGTCCTCCACTCTGTAGATTTCTGCACCGTTTCTGAGCATACAGTCGCCAATTTCCACGGCGAGAGTCAGTATTTCCTTAGTGTATGCCATTTGTTACCTCACTCTTTAGATTAATTATATTTATTTTATGATGTTTGCACGAAAAAAACAATATATCGCACGAAAAATATTGATTTAATTACATGTGTGTATTTTGTGTATAAAATCAAAATAAAATGGAAATTATATACATATGAATATTAATCGAAGGGAGCATGAAGATGCCGGAGCATACTGATACCCCAAAACGAAAAAAATTACTCGTGTATATACGCGCAGAAAAGCAGAAAACAACTTCACCGCAGGCAGGTCTGCATCAATGACATAGCAAGTGTGTATTGTAAATATTCACGCTATGAGGGACAGATAAAGGGAATAATCGTGGATAAGATACGCGGTAAAAAGAGCGTGATATCTGTAATGAAAATAATAGAGCAAATCACGGAAATCTATGATGATGCACAGGTTATAAGCATTGGTGAGCCGGAGGTACTTGTAGAGTATGACGACAACAGCAAAAATAAGATTCTTGAAGCACTAAAGGTTGCAGCGGTGTGTATACTTATATTTTTTGGTCAGCTTTTACAATCATGGCTTTCAATAATGATATTTCGATATCAGGTGTGTTTGAACATTTCTACAAGCAGATAATGGGAGTGGAAAAGCCACAGGTATCGGTGCTTGAGGTGTTTTACTGTATTGGTCTGGCGGTTGGAATCATACTGTTTTTTAATCATATCGGAAAGCGTAAGCTATCCGACGATGTCACACCGATTCAGGTGGAGATGGATAAGCATAATAAGGATACATGGAACACAATAATAGACAAGGTAAAGGAAAAGCAGGATGTTTGAATATATATTGCGTGAAATATTTTTGTCAGTGATAGCGTTTTTGGCAGGGGCAGGAGTGTCAGCCGGTGTATTTGCATTCGTGCTCGTGATAGGAGTGGTGCCGCGTATACTTCGGTGCAGCAGGATAGAAAATATAATACTTATAGAAAATGTCATGATATGTGGTGTGGTGGCAGGTAATATATCATCAGTGCTTGATACGGCATATAATCTGGGCTTTGCAAATATGCCCAAAGTACCTGTAAGCAATATCTGTGGGAATATAATTATTGCAATATATGGATTGTGTGTCGGCATATTTGTCGGCTGTATTGCAGTTGCACTCGCAGAAATACTGCACACATTCCCTATTATATATAAGCGCATGAAGCTTCGCGCCGGTCTTGGGATTATAGTGATTTCTATGGCTATTGGAAAGGCACTGGGAGCACTTTATTATTTCCTGACGGGATTTGTTGCCACTTCATAGGACTCTCTTAAGTTATCTTTAGCTATATCATGTTATACTCTTGAAACAAAAAGCAAATAGGGTATAATGGAAATAACTTGGACTTAGAGGTATTCCAGCTAACTCGGAAAGGAAATAATATGATTACATCAATAGCCAGACAAAGCATCATACTCAAATGCTTACGCCAAAAATCAGTGCTTGTAAGTAACTACGAGCTGTATTATACCGCAGGTCTTGCGAAGAAGTGCTTTGGAATCGCAGTCGATGCCGACATGGAGCCAAAGCAGCTTCTTGAGGAATTGCAAAAACACATTGATAAGGTCTCGCCGGCAGATGAGCAGGAGAAGTATCTCATACATCTTCTTGGCAACTATGAGCCTGATGATACTCATGATGAACAGACTGTGGAGCTGTTTCACATGGGAGAGACCGAGGAGCATATGTGGCAGGTCTCAATTACATAACAGCATCCTTTAGAGAAGAAATAAAGACATGGGAAGAACATCACCAGCAGTCTAAATGCCGCCGTAGAGCTTGCTCTGCGGCGGCATTTTCGTATTCCGGGTCATATTTGAAGCAGTATAGAGGCCTGTCTGGTATCTCTAACCCATTGTAACCTCGACTGTAACATCGTGTCCGGTTCCGTTAATAGCCGGAATCATATTGCCATCAATAGTAGCGCCATCCACGATGAGCTTTGTCACACCCTTTTGTACGTGGGCAGGATTTCTGACCGTAATGTGGTAAGTATTGCCACGGAACTTACGCTTAGCTGTAAAGCCGTCCATAGTGTCAGGAATACAAGGATCTATGATGAGACCATCATAGTCAGGACGGATACCGAGGATGTACTGTGAGACATCAAGGAAGGTCCATGCAGCAGTCCCTGTCAGCCAGCTGTTCTTTGCTTCACCAAAGTTAGGAGCGTCTTTTCCGGCAATCATCTGGCTGTATACATAAGGCTCGGTGCGATGAATCTCGCTGATATCCTCAATGTATGCAGGACAGGTTCGGGTGTATACCTGCCATGCTCTGTTTCCACGGCCGATAACAGTCTCAGCTATAGAAATCCAAGGATTGTTGTGGCAGAAGATGCCGGCATTCTCCTTGTATCCCGGTGGATAAGAAGAGATTTCACCAAGCTCCACATGATATCTGTGGTAAGGCGGCTGCAAGAGCACGATGCCATATTTAGTATCAAGATATTTCTCAACAGACTGCATTGCCTTAAGGCAGAACCCTTCATCCTTTCCGATTTCAGCGATAACACAAAAGCCCTGTGGCTCAATAAAGATTTTTCCATCCTCACATTCCTTGGAACCAATCTTGTGCTTGTAGTGGTCGTAAGCACGAAGATACCACTCGCCATCCCAGCCGGCATCCATGACGGTCTTTTCCATCTGTTCAATAGCCTTTTGGGCTGTATCAGCCTCGTCGCAAAGTCCCTTGTGTCTGCAGATTTTTACATAGTCTTTTCCATATTTTACAAACATGCCTGCGATAAAAACAGATTCGGCATTAGGTCCTTCAGATGGTCCAAAGGTCTGGAAGGACTCGCCAGGCTCCTCGGAGAAGCAGTTTAAGTTCAGACAATCGTTCCAGTCAGCACGTCCAATCTGTGGCAGACCATGAGGTCCGAGATGATTGATTGTATAGTTGAAGGAGCGGCGCAGATGCTCCATAAAGTCAGTTGCCTTTGAAGGATCGCTGTCATATGGTGTTGACTCGTCAAGAATAGAGTAGTCGCCTGTCTCCTTGATGTAAGCAGCGGCAGCAGCGATAAGCCACAGAGGGTCATCGTTGAAGCCTGAGCCTATGTCAGCATTGCCCTTTTTGGTGAGAGGCTGGTACTGATGATAAGCAGAGCCATCCTCAAACTGTGTGGCTGCAATGTCGAGTATTCTCTCCCTGGCTCTGTCCGGAATCAGATGCACGAAGCCCAGCAGATCCTGGCATGAATCCCTAAAGCCCATGCCTCGTCCGATGCCTGATTCAAAATAAGAAGCAGAGCGGCTCATGTTAAATGTCACCATGCACTGATACTGATGCCATACATTTACCATGCGGTCAAGCTTTTCATCCGATGAAGAGATACTAAAGTGACCAAGCAGCTTATCCCAGTAAGCCTTAAGCTCTGCTAAAGCAGCGTCGGCTTTTTCGGTGGTGTCAAATCTTGCAAGGAGTGCATCGGCAGGAGCTCGGTTTATGATTCCGTCTTCAGCGCGTCCAACCCATTTTTCGTTCACAGGGTTTTCTACATATCCAAGTACAAATATATATGTTTTTTCTTCGCCCGGCTCAAGAGCTACCTTCAGGTGATGAGAGCCGACAGGAGCCCAGCCGCTTGCAACAGAGTTCTTAGACTGATCATTTACTACAACGGAAGGCGCGCTGTTTTCGCCGTAGGCACCTAAGAATGAATCCCTGTCTGTGTCAAATCCGTCAACAGAGGCATTTACAGCATATACAGCATAGTGATTGCGGCGTTCTCTGTATTCTGTCTTGTGGAAGAGCTGGGAGCCACCGGCGTGAATCTCAACCTCTCCGGTAGAGAAGTTACGCTGGAAGTTGGTCATGTCATCCATGGCATTCCACAGACAGAACTCTACATATGAGAAAACCGAAAAGTCTTTTTTCTTATCAGATGTGTTTTTTAATGTGAGCTTATTGATCTCGCAGGTAGAGCCCATAGGAACAAAGTCGGTAAGCTGAGCCATTAAGCCGTTTTTTACTCCTGTGAAAACAGAATAGCCCATGCCATGACGGCATTCGTATGAGTCAAGCTCGGTCTTAGAAGGCATCCAGCCCGGATTCCAGATTGTGTCGCCATCCTTTATATAGTAGTAGTGTCCGTTGCTGTCGTATGGCACGTTGTTGTAGCGGTATCTGGTGAGACGCAGAAGCTTTGCATCCTTATAGAAGCTGTAGCCACCGCAGGTATTTGATACCAGAGAAAAGAAATTCTCACATCCGAGGTAGTTGATCCATGGTAACGGAGTCCTTGGAGAGGTGATGACGTATTCTTTGTTTTGATCATCGAAGTGTCCAAATTTCATATATAAAATCTCCTTTTTTATTAAATGTACGCAAACGTTTAAGCTACTTATATATAGAAGTATATAATGCGGATATCTAAAAATCAAGCATAAAACAATAAAAAATAATGCTTTTATGACATATATACAAAGAAAACTGCATATTATAGTTAAAAATGCTGATGAGATAATATCACTTAAGTAATTATAATTGTATAATAATTAAGACCAAAAGAGTAATCGTTTAAATACATAACATGACACTATACAAAATGTACAATAAAAAGAATAAATAATAAAAAGCAGTCCGGTGGCTAAGCGGATGCTTTTTTATATTACGTTCAAATTTATTTTTTAAAAGGAAGGAGAGTTAATTGCCTCTTCCGGCAATCAACATATGAA
>ENA-OQJC01000665-OQJC01000665.1-human-gut-metagenome-genome-assembly--contig:-NODE-665-length-9956-cov-3.140096_pt1 | contig 9956 bp, 8 predicted proteins | sample MGYA00242600_ERZ504766 | MGnify/ENA primary metagenome ERZ504766 (study PRJEB26092, sample SAMD00036364) | human gut metagenome | host: Homo sapiens | study: EMG produced TPA metagenomics assembly of the...
GAACACGGAGCTCGGGTCGAACACTTCGGATACCACGCTGTCGAGTTCCTTGGCGCTGGCCAGATCATGGCCGAACGGCTTCTCGATGATCACGCGGCGCCATGCGCCCTCGGACGAGCGCGACAGGCCGGAGGCGGCCAGCTGCTTGGCGACCTGTGGGAATGCGCGCGGCGGCACCGACATGTAGAAGGCATGGTTACCCTGCGTGCCGCGGTCGCGGTCAAGCTCCTGCACGGTGGCGCTCAGACGCTCGAAGGCCTCCGGGTCGTCGAACGTACCCTGCACGAAGCGGATGCCGGCGGCCAGATTGCGCCAAGTCGACTCCTTGAACGGCGTACGGCAATGCGCCTGGACGGCGGCCTTGACGAATTCGATGAACCGTTCCTGTGTCCAGTCGCGGCGGGCGAAACCGGTCAGACCGAAGCTCGGCGGCAGTAGGCCACGGTTCGCCAGGTCGTAGACGGCTGGCAGTAGTTTCTTTTGTGCCAGATCGCCCGTGACACCGAAAATGACGAGGCTGCATGGGCCGGCGATACGGGGCAGTCTGAGGTCGCGCGAGTCGCGCAGGGGATTGCTCCAATTGGGGGATTCACTCATAATGTACAAGGGTAGTCGCCGGCGGCTATCTATCGCTAGAGGCGATATGCGATTTGGGCTGCGATTTGGGCCACATTGCGTGTGCTGTGCCGTGCGTTGGGCCAATCGCGTACGCAAACGTGTACGCAACGCCGTAGTTGAAATATCCCAAAACGGTGTGTATTTTAGAAGAGTTGCCCCTTTAGCTCAACGGTTAGAGCAGCGTCCTTTTAAGTCGTGGGTTGTGGGTTCGAATCCCACAGGGGGCACAACAAATCCTCGGAATCGCAATGGTTCCAAGGATTTTTTTTGTTTCGACCAGCCTGGCTCCTAGAGTGGTGTCCCATGTCATGCACCACGATTCTTGTCGGCAAAAATGCCAGTTACGACGGTTCCACCATCATCGCCCGCGATGACGATTCGGGCTCGGGCCGTTACGATCCCAAGCGCTTCGTCGCTGTCGCCCCCGACGACCAGCCGCGCCACTACCGCAGCGTGCTGAGCCATGTCGAAATCGAACTACCGGACAATCCTTGCCGGTACACCATCGCACCGAACGTGCTGAATAATCGTGGCATTCTGGCCGAAGCCGGTGCCAACGAACACAACGTGGCGATGAGCGCCACCGAAACCATCGCCGTCAACGAGCGCGTGCTCGGTGCGGACCCGATGGTCGAGTTGCGGCCGGCTGTCGGCGAACCGGACAGCACCGATTATCAGGCCGAGCAGCCCGGCGGTATCGGTGAGGAAGACATCATCACCCTTGTGCTGCCGTATGTCGCCACCGCGCGCGAGGGCGTCGCGCGGTTGGGCGAACTGCTCGAAACCTACGGCACCTACGAATCGAACGGCGTGATTATTTCGGATGTGGACGAGATCTGGTACGTCGAGACCATCGGCGGCCACCATTGGATCGCCCGCCGAGTGCCCGATGACTGCTATGCCACGATCCCCAACCAGCTCGGCATCGACGACTTCGACCTCGCCGATGCGTTCGGCGAGCAGCGCGAATACCTATGCAGCGCCGACCTGCGCGAGTTCATGGCCACGCATCACCTCGACCGCACAATGGGAACGCCGGTCTCTTCCAACGGCCGTCACGCGCATAGCGCCGGATTCGGAACAACCGTTGCCCTTCCCACCCGTTTCAACCCGCGCAAGGCCTTCGGCACCGCGACGCCGAAGGACCATATCTACAACACGCCGCGTGCCTGGTACATGCAACGCCGCCTCAACCCCAGCGAGGACTGGGATTCGCCGGCCGCCCGCTACACGCCCGAATCCGACGACATCCCGTGGTGCCGCGTGCCGGAAGACAAGGTGAGCCTCGAAGACGTTGATTTCCTGCTGTCCTCGCACTTCGAAGGCACGCCGTACGACCCGTACGGCACGACCGGCACGGCGGAATCGCGCCACCGTTACCGTCCGATCGGCGTGAACCGCACCGGCCATATGGTGGCGATTCAGGTCCGTCCGTATGTGCCGGCGGCCAATCGCACGGTGATGTGGGTATCGTTCGGCTCTGGTCCGTTCACCGCCGCCGCGCCGTTCTACGCGAACGTCAACGACACGCCTGCCTACCTGCGCGACACCACGCCCGAAGTCTCCACCGGCAACCTGTATTGGACGAACCGCCTGATCGCCGTCGTGGCCGACGCACACTGGTATGAGACGAACCGGTTCATCGAAGGGTATGCCGAGGGCGTGCGCGCGTTCGGACACCGGCTCATCGAGCGCACGGATGAGCAGTTGCTTGCTCGAAGCGATGCCGAATCGACGGATACGAATGCATGGCCGCTCGATGGCGGCCACGGCGATGAGAAGGATGTGCAGGGCGTGGCGGATGTGCTCGAAGCGGCCAACGACGAGATGGCCGACTACCTGCGCGAGCACACAACCAAGCTGCTGAACGACGTGCTATACACCTCCAGCAACCTGATGCACAACAGCTTCGCGATGTCCGACCGTTGGGCCGAGTAGCAAAACCTCGACTGGGGAGGTAATAGGGATGCCCTGCTGATAACGCGTCAGCAGGGCAAAACCACAATCCGAATCAGTTAAAGCCGACGATGCGTTCGGCGATGAGATAGCCGTTGCGCACGATCCAGCGGCCGGTTTTGCCGGGCAGATTGAGCGCGCGGGACATCAGCTGCGAGCGCACATCCTTGCCGATGGCCGGCGAATAGGCGTCAATCGCATCCCACAGCTCGGTTTTCTTAACGTAGTTGGCCGGATCGCGCGAGAGAATCAGGAACACCGAGGTAACGCACGATTCGATCGCCAGGAAGTGAATCATGTACCGGTACAGCCCCTCCGGCACCGTACCGCGTTCGGGCGTGGCCTCGGTCATCAGCCGATTGACGAGCCGCAACTGGTCCACACGCTTAATCATCACGTCGGTCTGCACGCTCTGACCCTCGCGCCCGATGAAGTAGTGGTAGAACGGCACATCGAGGTACTGGATGCGCTTCACCCACGGGAACGGCTGGTACGAGTAATAGAAATCGACGTAGAACGTATGCTCCGGCAGCTTCAGCCCGGAATCGCGCACCACCTGCGTGCGGAAGGTGAGCGCATGCATGATGATGTACTGCGCCAGACCGAACTTGCCCAAGTCATCCCAGCCGAGTACACGGCCGGCCTCCATCACACGGCGGAAGTTCACTACGGTCTTGTGACGCTTGGCCACCTTGTCATACACGTAATTGGTCACCAGCATGTCAATCGGTTCGTCGGTGTCATGCTGTGCACGCAACGTGGCCAGAACCGTGTCGATGGCCTGCGGGTCGACCCAATCATCCGCATCCACCACTTTGACGTACATGCCGGTCGCCGCCGCGATACCCGGTGTTCACCGCGCCGCCGTGGCCCTTGTTCTCCTGATGAATCGCGCGTACGGCGCCCGGATTGGTGCGTTCCAGTTTGCGCGCGTACTCCAGCGTGCCGTCTTTCGAACCGTCGTCCACAATCAGCACCTCGAGGTCGCTGATGTCGCTTGCCGAAAGCAGCGAGTTCACGCAACGGTCAAGGTAGGACTCCATATTGTATGCGGGGATCACAAAGGTGAGCGTCTTTGCCGTGCTGGCCATGAAAGTCTTACGTCCTCACATATTTAGTCGTTATGTTCAGTTTCCTGTTCAAACCGTAGCACTTCGCCTCCCGACTCGGCAGAGTGTTGCGTAACCTGTGCCCCTGAACGCATGTTCTGCAACCCTGAATCTTCCCCGGTGGCGTGCTCGGGATCCGATTGGGCAGAACTCGTCTGGTCTGAATCCGGGCTGCCGGAATCGGACTCGCGCTTGGCTCGGCGCTCGGCCTCCTTCCGCGCCTTGGCGCCCTCAAAGAACAACTGGGGCTTGGAGTCAAGCCGGCTCAGGCCATGCCAGGCCAAATCCACAATGTATGCAGCCAGCTGCTCCTTGCTCACCTTTGGCCGGTCGGCCCAGTACTGCCCGGTGAATACGGTCATGCCCACCAGCATCTGCGCGTAGTACGGCACGCCCTTGGCAGACAGCTTCTGCCGTTTGAATGTTTCGGAAAGAATGTCTTCAACGCGTACGGCGATGTCTCCCATCAGCGAGCTGAATGAGCCGGACGGGTCGGTGCTCGGCGAGTCGCGTACCAGTACCTGGAACCCCTCGGCATTCTCTTCGATATAGGTGAGGAGCGCAAGCGCCGTGCGTTCCACAATCTGGCGCGGGTGCACGGTCGGATCGTCGAGCGCGGCGGTCAGCGTACCGGTCAGCGCGCGCATCTCACGATCCACAATGACGGCATACAGGCCCTCTTTGCCGCCGAAATGCTCATACACAATCGGCTTGGAGACTTTGGCGTGCGCGGCGATTTCCTCCACGCTTACCGCTTCGAAGCCTTTGGCGGCGAATAGCGAGCGTCCGACTTCAATCAGCTGCTCGCGGCGCTGCAGCGACGTCATACGTGAAGAATGTGCCATGCGGTTCAGCTTAAGTCGCCGGGTGGAATTGTCGGCCTGAGACTGCCGAATTCGTAGGGGATTCCATCTGCGGGCTAGACTTGACAGGTATGGATATGAATACTGTGCTCGCCGTTCTTGGCGTGATTGTGGCGGCGGTTATCGTAATCGCCCTGAGCATCTGGTTGGGCAAGTCCCGCAAGCGCGATTTGGATCGTGCGATGGGCAAGGTTGCCCCCGACAACAAGAAGACCCGCGACGCCAAGGCCGCCGCCGACGCTCGGCTGGCCGCCGAAGCCGAGGAAGCTAAGGCTGCGACTGCCGCCGAGCCGGCCAAGTCAGCCGAATCGGCCAAAGCCGAGCCTGCGCCAGCCGCGCAGGCCGAACCCGAACCGGCAGCTGCGCCCAAGCCCGAGTCCCAACCTGCCTCCAAGCCCACTCCCGCCAAACCTGAACCCCCCGAATCGGTCGGCTCTCGACTGACCCGACTCAAGGCAAAACTTGCCAAGTCCGGCAACCCGTTCGGCAAGGCCCTGTTCGACATCCTCGCCAAAGACAATCTCTCCGAGGCCGATTGGGAAGACGTCGAAGACACACTGCTGCTTGCCGACGTCGGTGCGGATGCTTCCGCCCAACTGGTCGATGACCTGAGAACCGACGCCCGCATCACTGGTAAAGCCGACCCAGCCGAAGTACGCGCCACGCTCAAGGAGAAGCTGCTCGATCTGGTCGGTCGAGATACGGACCGCCGCCTCAATGCCGAAAAGCCGGGTGCCGCCAAGCCCAGCGTCATCATCATGGTCGGCGTCAACGGCACCGGCAAGACCACCACTGCCGGCAAACTGGCTCGACTGTTCGTGGCCGAAAACAAGCAGGTCATGATGGGCGCGGCCGACACCTTCCGCGCGGCCGCCGCCGACCAGCTCGAAACCTGGGGCGCACGCGTCAATGTGCCCGTCGTCCGCTCCGACAAGGACGGTGCCGACCCGGCATCCGTCGCCTTTGAGGCATCCGCCAAGGCCAAGGAAGCGAACGCGGACGTGCTCATCATCGATACTGCCGGCCGACTGCAGAACAAGTCGAACCTGATGGACGAGCTCGGCAAGATTCGCCGTGTTACCGAAAAGAACCTGCCGGTGGATGAAGTGCTGCTTGTGCTCGACGCCACCACCGGCCAAAACGGCATGGCCCAGGCCAAGGTGTTCGCCGAAGCCATCGGCATTACCGGTGTGGTGCTCTCCAAGCTTGACGGTTCCGCCAAGGGCGGCATCGTGATCAGCGTGCAGAAGGAGCTCGGCGTGCCGGTCAAGCTCGTCGGTCTTGGCGAAGGTCCGGACGATTTGGCACCTTTCGATCCCGAAGGTTTCGTGGACGGCATTCTCGCGTAGACGGTCGAGCTCTCCTCAGTCTCGCTTTGCTCGACAGCTCCCCTCAGCGAGGGGAGCCCTGCGTCCGTCCACGTTGTGGGCGCGGGAAACGCCCGCAACGCACCAAACCTAGCCCCGAAGCATATTCGAAACATGATTCGGGGCTTTCCCATATCCGTTGGAATCATGCCGGAATCAGCCCATCCGATGCCAACCTAATTGTCAGGTGCGCTTAACAATCGCGTAACTTGCCGTAACGAAACCAAAACGAGACCGGCTTTTACTGACGAACTGTTAGCCCCCACAAGGGGGACGGCATTGTAGAGACAAAGTCGACGCCGGCCGCGCAAAGCCCCCGGTGCCCTGAACGAAAGAGAGGGAGGTAGACATGGGAGCGATTGATTCCGGTAACACCGCATGGATCCTGACATCCGCGTCCTTGGTTTTCCTCATGACGCCTGGTGTGGCGTTCTTCTACGGCGGTATGGTTCGTGCCAAGGCCGTCCTGAACATGCTGATGCTTGAGGCGGCCGCCCTGTCGGTCACCATGATTATCTGGACCCTGTGGGGTTGGTCGATTGCTTACGCCGGTTCCGACATCGGAGGCATCTTCGGCGACCCGGCCAGCGGCTTCCTGCTGAAGGACTCCATGGTCGCCCAGGACGGCGTGTTCACCGCCACCGGTCTGAACGGCAACAACTACCCGGTTTCCGTGGACGTCGCCTTCCAGGTCGCTTTCGCGATGATTACCGTCGGCCTGATCTGCGGCGCCATTGCCGAGCGTGTGAAGTACAGCACCTGGATGATTTTCGTGGCGCTGTGGGTCACCTTCGACTACGCTCCTATGGCCCACATGGTCTGGAACGGTGGTCTGCTGTCTGCTGACGGCGCCATCTCCAAGGCCATCGGCGCGGCCGCCCACGATTTCGCAGGTGGTACGGTCGTCCACATCAACGCCGCAGTCGCCGCCCTGATCATCGTGCTCATCATCGGCAAGCGTAAGGGCTTCGGCACGCAGCCGTTCCGCCCGCACAACGTGCCGTTCGTGATGCTCGGCGCCTTCCTGCTGTGGTTCGGCTGGTTCGGCTTCAACGCTGGTTCCGCCTTCGCCGCCAACGGTACTGCTGGTTACGCTTGGGTTTCCACCTCCGCCGCCACCGCAGCCGCAATGCTCTCTTGGGGCTTCACCGAGAAGATTCGCTCCGGTCACTACACCGCCATGGGTGCCGCCTCGGGTATGGTCGCCGGCCTGGTTGCCATCACCCCGGCCGCCGATGTGGTCTCCCCGCTGTGGGCCATCGTGATGGGTGCCATCGCTGGTGTCCTGACCTGCCTGGCCTGCGGTCTCAAGTTCAAGTTCGGCTACGATGACTCCCTCGACGTCGTCGGCGTGCATGGCGTTGGTGGTTTCACCGGCACCATCCTCATCGGCTTCTTCGGTGAAGGCACCGGTCTGCTGGCTGGTGGCGACTGGAAGCAGCTCGTCGTTCAGCTGGTCATCGCTCTCGTCGCCATCCTCTACTCCGCAGTGATCACCGCGATCATCGCCTTCGCTCTGGAGAAGACCATTGGTTGGCGCGTCACCGAGGCCCAGGAAGTCGGCGGCATCGATCTTGCCGACCAGGGCGAACGTGCTTACGATTTTGCTGGTACTGCCAGCTCCGTTCTCAAGGAGGTGAAGTGAAATGAAGCTGATCACCGCTATCATTCAGCCCCATAAGCTCGACGATGTCAAGGAGGCCCTCGCGGCCGCCGGCGTGCACGGTCTGACCGTGTCCGAGGCCAACGGCTACGGCCGCCAGCGCGGCCACACCGAGGTCTACCGTGGCGCTGAATACACTGTGGACCTGATTCCGAAGATTCGCGTTGAAGTGCTGTCCGATGACGCGGATGCCGAAACGCTGGTTGGTGTGATCATCAAGTCCGCCGGCACCGGCACCATCGGTGACGGCAAGGTGTGGGTCGCTCCGCTGGACTCCGTGGCCCGCGTGCGTACCGGTGAGACCGGTTCCGCCGCGATCTGATAACACAGACGTCCATGCTTAGAAGGGGATGGACTGCATAGGAAACGGTCCCCGCTCGCCGCGAATTGACGCCGTGCGGGGACCTTTTTGGCAATGAAAGATGAAGCAATGACTTCAGCAGTCGATGGCTTGAAACAACGATTCATGGATATGAGCCAGCCGGATGACGACGGCGTCTACCGGAATGGTGCGACCAAGCGCAAAGCCCGCACGGAACTGGCCATGCAATGCCTCACTGAGCTGTGGAATGCGGCCTGCAAGGATGTCTCTTTCCCCGTGCCCGACTCCGGCATCGGCTTCGCCGCGGTAGGCTCGCTGGCACGTGGCCAACTGGGCCCCAGCTCCGACCTCGACCTGGTCATCATCTACGAGCCTCGCACGTTGAGCGACCAGCAGCTCAACGAGTTGGCCAACAAACTCTGGTACCCGCTATGGGACAGCGGTCTGGACCTCGACCACTCCATCCGCACGCGCGCCCAATGCGAGGAAGTCACCGACCATGACCTTCCCGCCGCCATGGGCTGGCTGGACGTGAAACCCATCGCCGGCGACACCGCTCTGATCACCACCACCGCCACGTCCATCCTCGAACGCTGGCGCAAGGCCGCCCGCAAGCGCCTGCCCGAACTGCTCGACTCCGCCAAAGCCCGACTCGACGAATTCGGCCGGCTTCAATACGTCAATCAGCCCGACATCAAGGAGGCCCGTGGGGGTTTGCGCGATTCGGTGCTCGTCTCCGCGCTCGCCGCCTCATGGCTGGCCGACCGCCCGCACGGCATTTACGACGAAGCTGTGGAACGTCTGCTCGACGTACGCGACTGCATCCATCTGGTGGCCGGCAAGGATACCAACCTGATGCTGACGCCCTATCAGGCCAAAGTGGCTGCCATGCTTGGCCTTGCCGATCCGACTTGGCCCGAAAACGAGCGTGCCGCCTACTCGATCGACGATCTGCAGACACTGCTTGCCCGTATCGGTCGGCGCATCTCCTTCTCGCTTGATTCCACCGCTTCCCGCGCCGAACATTCGCTGACCCACGAAAAGCCGCGATTCGCGTTCTTCCAGATGTTCTCTCAGCGCTCTGGTGGCAAGCGCGAAGCCCCGCAATTCGACGTGGTGGTTCCCGGCGTGGCCAAGCACGAAGGCGAATTGGTGTTGGCGCCCGGTGCCGAGCCTGCCAAGGATGCCAAGCTGGCGTTGCGTATGGCCGTGGCGGCCGGCGAATTCGGTCTTCCCATCAACCCGTCTACCTTGGTTAATCTGAAGCGCTGCCCGATTCACGACAACCAGTGGGATGACGAATCGCGCGAGCTGTTTATCCGTCTGCTTGCGTGCGGATCGAATCTTATGGAAGTGTGGGAGAGCATCGATTTCGTGGACATTCCGGGTCGATGGATGCCGGAATGGCTCGGCGTCCGCAACCGTCCGTCCGCCTCGGCCGCCCACCGGTACACCATCGATCGGCATATGGTGGAGGTCACGTCGCGTCTGGGGCGCGAGACACCGTCCGGTGGACGGTACGATGACGATCATTTCGAGGCATTGCTGTTGGCCGGTATCACCCACGACATCGGCAAGCGCGCGTTCGTGGCCGATCACGCCGCCGAGGGTGCCCGCCATGTGCCGGTGATTTTCAAGCGTATGGGCTACGCGCCGGACATCGTCGACTGGGCTACCGTGCTGGTGCGTGAGCATTTGACGCTATCCGAATTTGCCACGGGTAAGGACCCCTATGATCCGGCCGTGGCGGAGGAGTTGGCCGACCGCTTGCACCACGACAAGATGCTGCTGGATATGCTGTTCGACCTGACCCGCGCCGACGGCTCCTCGTTGGGGGCCACGTCCGTGAGACCATCACCAAGCAATACGGCTAGGTCCAAGTAGGCGCGAACAAATACGTCCGCGGCATGTATTCCGCCGCCCGCGCCGCGATGTAAACGGTAATCGCCCCAGCGCTTCGTGCGGCCGATACCTACTTACATCCATTGCGTCCGAGCGCACGCGCAGACCCGTTCGGACAGACCGCCGCCCACCCATGAGCACCACGTTGAACGCGGC
>ENA-OQJC01000667-OQJC01000667.1-human-gut-metagenome-genome-assembly--contig:-NODE-667-length-9951-cov-3.480761_pt1 | contig 9951 bp, 10 predicted proteins | sample MGYA00242600_ERZ504766 | MGnify/ENA primary metagenome ERZ504766 (study PRJEB26092, sample SAMD00036364) | human gut metagenome | host: Homo sapiens | study: EMG produced TPA metagenomics assembly of the...
ATAGTGAGTATAACAATAAATCATTGAAAAGGGAAGTGATGAGATGCGTATTTTTAGCAATGATGTTATGGAAGTGCTGATTAATAAGGGTTTAAGAGAATTTAGAAGTGATGGTTGTTTTGACTATAATGAAGCTTTAGCGGCTAAAAATCACATGAGTCATTAGAGGCTTATCAAAAACACCTTTGGTTCACCTTGATGGATTAGCAAAAAAATTACAAATTTCCAATATCATGGTTAAAGATGAATCGAAACGATTCAGTCTTAATGCATTTAAAGGTTTAGGTGGCAGTTATGCTATGTTTCGTATTATCTGTGAAGTTCTAGGTTTAGATTATCAAACAGCACAACTTAAAGATTTATTACAAGATAAATTTAAAGCGACCTTACAAGCGATTGAGTTTGTTACGGCAACTGATGGGAATCATGGTAAAGGTGTTTCATGGGCAGCCGGTAATTTTTTGGTTGTAAAGCACATGTCTATATGCCAGCCGGTTCTCAGGAAGTTCGGGCCGAGGCCATTAGAATGCGGGCCCTGCCGATGTTGAGATTACAAAGTTTAATTATGATGATACTGTTAGATTTGCAAAGAGCCAAAGTGAAGCAAACGGTTGGTATCTTATTCAAGATACTGCTTGGGACGGTTATGAAAAAATCCCAACTTGGATTATACAAGGTTATTTAACTATGATTCTTGAAACGGTTGAAGAGTTGGGAACTAAAAAATTAAACCAACCCATGTTTTTTTACAAGCCGGGGTCGGGGCTATGGCTGGCGGTGTAGTAGGCTTTTTAAGTGATTATTATAAAACAGATAAACCGATAATTGTAATCGTCGAACCGCAAGTAGCTGACTGTATTTATAGATCTAAGCTGATTGATGATGGCGCGATGCATTCTATTGAAGGCTCGCCTTTTACGATTATGGCCGGCTTGAACTGCGGTACACCGTGCAAAGTAACCTGGGGTGAACTAAGTAATCTGCCTGACTTTTACGTATCTTGTGCTGATAGTGTAGCAGCTTGTGGAATGAGAACATACCATAAACCGCTTTCCGGTGATGCTCAAATTATTTCAGGCGAATCAGGAGCAGTAACAATGGGGGTTGTAAAAACTATTTTAGCGGATGAACGTTACAAGTCATTGAAGGAAAGTATGCAATTAAATTCGGATTCTAAAATTTTACTCATAAATACTGAAGGTGATACGGATCCAGAGAATTATGAGGCTATTATTTCCGGAAAATTATTCAAAGAAAACTGTTAGATCTTCTTATAATAGGTTGGTTAATAGATAGAGGGATAGGTATGAATACGATGAAACGGGAGTTGACTTTTTCGTATGCCGCATTTGTAATGGGCGTATGTTTTGCTTTCATTATGATTCCGGCTGCTGTGTTTGGAGTTAAAATTCATGTTATGTTTGTACTATCGTGGCTAATTGCGATTCCACTTTGTATGAGATTGGGCTATACCTATAAAGAGTTACAAAGTGGGATGTTGGACTTTATTCCTAAATGCATTATGCCGGTTCTTTTAATATTAATTATTGGTGGATTAATTGGTGCTTGGTGTGCCAGTGGTACCATTGCTTATATTACGGCTCTAGGGTTAAAAATGATAAATCCTCAATATTTTTTAGCAACAGCGTTTGCGATTACCTTTATTTGTGCTTGTTTTACGGGTACAAGTTTCGGTACCTGTGGGACAATTGGGGTGGCCCTTATGGGGGTTGCGGCCGGCATGGGAATTGATACCTATTGGGCCGCCAGTGCTATTCTTTGTGCTGCCGTTATTGGTGATGGATTGTCACCTTTATCTGATACTCCTAATGTTATTGCCGGTGCAACGAATGTAGATGTTTTTAAAAGTGTAATTTTTCAGTTGCCTATGACAATTCCGGTTATTCTTATATCCTTCGCATTTTATGCGTTTATGGGGGTGTTTGGGGATGTACCGATGGCTGATACATCGACTATAAGCAATTTAGTTATTGCCATCGAAGATAGCTACAATTTAGGTGTATGGTGTCTTATACCGGTGATTTTGGTGTTTGGCTTGTTGATTTTTGAATTTCCGGCGATACCGGCCATTTTAATTGGTATTCTAAGTGCTATAGGTGTGGCTGTAGTATTTCAAGGGCAAAGTATCGTAAATACTGTTAGTGCGGTATGGGGCGGCTATCACTTAGTTTCGGATAATAAATTAATTGAAACTTTATTCAGTCGAGGCGGCATTTCGAGTATGACGGGAACAGCAGTTTTAATTATCTTCTCATTTGGTTTATTTGGAATACTAAAGCTATGTAATGTACTGGATGTATTGGTAGTTCCACTAACTAAGAAAATTAAATGTCGTTTAAGTGGAGTTGTATGCGTAATTGTATTGGGATTTTTGGTAAATTTCTCATCTTCGGCCAGTTTCTCTGAAGTTTTTACAGGCAATATTATGACAACTGTTTATGATAAAGCAGGTTTGAATCGCTTGGATTTAACACGGGCTGCCACTGTTGGATGTTTAGTGTTCTCTATGTTCGTACCGTTTACAGTAATGTGTGCTACCGTTACCGGCTTTTTAGGTGTAGATCCGGTTGCGATGTTTAAATATTATGTCAGTATGCCACTTTATTTAATCGTTATATTGTTGATTACAGGGTTTAATTTGGATAAATCTTTATTGGCTAAGATGAGTAAAAGTTAGGTATAGCAACAGGTATTAATTTCGATTGGGTATTTGACAGTCTGTTCTTGGGAGGTAATTTATCATGGAAAATCAATTAGCGAAAATCTTTACATCTATTGATGAACATAAGGAAGACATGGTACAGGATTTAAGAACGTTTGCTGATTTAGAGGGGCACTTTGAAGAAAAAGATAATGTATTAAAAGCCAGAACGTGGTTGCAACAGCAGTTGGAAAAAGAAGGTTTTGCGTGTAGATTCAGAGAGGTTGCCGATGACCGTTGTGGTATTATGATTGCCGAGTTAGGGATGGATCGACCGGGGAAACCGATTATATTTTCCGGCCATTGTGATACAGTACATTATACCGGTAGCTTTGGCGGTGAAAATCCGACTGTCATTAAAGACGGGAAAATTTTTGGACCCGGTGTGCTTGATATGAAAGGCGGTTTAATTATTGCATTATATGTTGCAAAAGCGTTAAACTTTATACAGTATAAGGAGCACCCGATTAAACTTATTGTTGTAGGTGAAGAAGAATCCGATCATGTCGGTAATGACGGCGATAAAATACTAACGGCTGAATCAAAAGGGGCACTCTGTTGTTTTAACATGGAAACCGGTCAAATGAATAATAGTTTATGTACTCAGAAGAAAAGTCAATTTACCTATTATTTGAGTGTTGACGGGGTAGGTGGTCATGCCGGTAATGATTTTTTGAAAGGTCGTAATGCAATTAATGAAGCCGTGTATAAGATTCAGAAAATTATTGAACTCACTGACTTATCCGTAGGAACTACGGTTACAACGGCAGTTATAAAGGGTGGTGGGCACACCAGTGGCATTGCAGATCATTGTGAAGTCGTGTTCGATGTGCGAGTGACAAATGAAAATGAAGCAAAACGTATTATGGACTCTATGTATGAAATTACTGATGAAACGTTTATTGAAGGAACAAAGTCAAAGTTAACGTATTACCGCGCTAAATTATTGCCACTTCAAGAAACCAAAGAAGCGATTCGTTTACTAGACTTTGTTAATACAGTTGCCAAAGATAACGGTTTTGATGAATTTGGGAAAGTGCATTTAGGCGGAGCATCCGATGCCGGAAATATGGCGGCAGCCGGTATTCCGGTTTTAGATAACTGCGGTATCATCGGTCAATATGCACATAATAAAAAAGAATATGGCATAATTGATTCCTTATACTCTAGAGCTAAAATATTTGCAGGCACTGTTTTGAAAATTAAGGAGTTCTAGTTGTGGAACTTTCAACGGATATACGTTTTTGGTTACCGGCGTTAGTACCCATTGTATTTCTTTTAGTAGCGATTATTAAACTGCGGTGGCGGATTGCGAAGGCGTCGGTAGTCAGTATGAGCTTGGCATTGCTGATTGCCGGGTTGCTTTTCGGATCATCACCGTTAGCTTTATTATTTGAAACCGGTAAGGGCGTTTGGAACGCTGCCACCATATTGCTCGTGATTTGGCCGGCTATTTATTTATATGAAATAACTTGTGAAGTTAAGGCGGTTGAGGCGATTCGTACAGGTATTCAACGGATTACAAAACACGAACTATTGCAGATTTTAATATTAGGATGGGTGTTCCCCAGTTTCTTACAGGGGATAACCGGCTTTGGTGTTGCTGTGGCGGTGGGAGCGCCGCTGTTATTGAGTATTGGCGTAAGGCCGCTGTACAGTATTGTCATTGTACTGCTGGGCCATTCTTGGGGCGCTACGTTTGGGACCTTGGCGCTTGCTTGGGAGGCCTTGGTTCAGCAATCCTCGATGAATGGCAACGAACAAGTGTATGCCGCCTTTTTGGCGGCGGCTATGATTTGGATTTTTAACTTTTTAGCGGTGCTATATATTTGTTGGTTATATGGACGAATGAGGGCAATACAATCTGTTTGGCCGGTAGTAGTTGGCTTGTCGCTTGTCATGGGTGGTGGCGAATTATGGCTTGCCACCATTAATCCAACAATTTCCTGCTTTTTACCAACCGCTATCGGTATGGGCTTAGTGTTTGTGGTGAGTAAAATTCCAAAGTATAAGCAACGATGGTATAATACGGACAGTCCAATTATGATGCGGCTTAATCAAACTGAAAGAGCACCGTTGAATGACACGCCGGCAAAGGTCACTTCCGGACGTACCATGTCGTTTAATCAAGCTTTTTTGCCATACTATCTGTTGATTGGCATTACCGTATTATGCTTGTTAGTGCCACCGATTTACAATGCTCTCAGTGTCTGGAAAGTGGCGCTCACGTTTCCTGAGACGGCGACTGCTTTTGGCTATATGACTAAGGCGGAGCCTTATTTCAGCCCTGTGCAACCCTTAACGTATGCAGGTACGTTCTTACTTTTGTCAGCGCTAAGTAGTCTTTGGTACTATGAAAAAAAGAATTTTTACCTAAATCAGCGGTAACGGCTATTAATAAACGTACTTTTGAAAAATGTAAGGCGCCTACCATAGCGATTACCTGTTTGATTGTCATGGCTAAATATATGGGCAGTAGCGGGCAAATTTATGTGCTTTCAACGGGGATTGTTGAATTGCTCGGTATTTACTATGTTATCGTATCGCCGTTACTGGGCATGATCGGGTCCTTTTTGACGGGCAGTAATATGTCGTCCAATATATTATTCGGCAATTTACAAATGCTGGCGGCTAAGGCGCTGGGCATAAATCCGGCTATTACGGCAGCGTTGCAAACTACCGGCGGCGTGCTTGGCAATTCCTTTTCGCCGGGCTGTGTGATTATGGGTATTGTCACAACCGGTTTTAACGAAGGTGAAGATAAAATATTGAAACTTATGATGCCGTTTACTATTGCGCTGGCTGTTATATTTGGTTTGTTAGGCTTTATGCAGTTATTGTTGTAAGTTTTGTCCTATAACCCTATAACCCTATAATCCTATAATCCTAAGCTTTGGATTCAGATAACACAAACCCCCTCTCCGTGCGGATGCACAGAGAGGGGTTTGCTTATTATGCAGCTGATTTCCTAGAGAGAGTAGTTATTTTAATGATTAATTGCACACATTGGTCACATGAAACGCGAATATATTAATCATTTAAATTGGAAAAATCAACTGTAATACCGAGTGCCTTGGCTACGCCTTCGCCGTAAGCCGGATCACATTGGTAACAATGTTTAGCATGGCGTTCTTGAATTTCTTTAGAAACGCCGTTCATAGCACGTGCTGTATTTTCAAATAAAAGTTGTTGTTTTTCCGGAGTCATGAGACGGAACAATTTGCCCGGTTGGGTGTAGAAATCGGAATCGTCTTCATAGAAATCGTATTGGTAAGCAGGGCCCGTAATATCGAGCGGTGGTTCTTTGAATTCCGGTTGGTTGAGCCATTCGCCTTTAGTGTTTGGCGCATAGCCGATGGTAGCGCCGTGGTTACCGTCAACACGGCCGAGACCGTCGCGATGGTACATGTTAACAGGGCATTTAGCGGCGTTAACAGGAATCTGATGGTAGTTAGTGCCTAAGCGGTAACGCTGTGCGTCAGCATAGGAGAATAAACGACCTTGTAACATTCTGTCAGGGGAGAATCCGATGCCCGGAATTATGGTGGACGGAGCAAAGGCAGCTTGTTCAACGTCTTGGAAGTAGTTTTCAGGATTGCGGTTCAATTCCATGACACCAACTTCGATGAGCGGGAATTCGCTGTGATACCAAACTTTAGTGAGGTCGAACGGATTGTATGGCATTTCTTTAGCCTTTTCTTCCGTCATAACCTGGATGCACAATTTCCATTTCGGGAAGTCGCCTTTTTCAATGGCGTCGAATAAATCCCGTTGATGGCTTTCGCGGTCGCCGGCTACCACTTCGGCTGCTTCTTGGTCGCTCAAGTTTTCAATCGGTTGTTGGCAAACCCAGTGGAATTTAACCCAAACGCGTTCGTTATTGGCGTTGATTAAGCTGTACGTATGGCTACCGAAACCATGCATATGGCGGTAGGAGGAAGGGATACCACGGTCACTCATAACGATAGTAATCTGGTGGATGGCTTCCGGTAAGCTGGTCCAGAAGTCCCAGTTAGCTTCGGCATCACGCAAGTTTGTTTTTGGATTACGTTTTACGGCACGGTTCAAATCAGGGAATTGCAATGGATCGCGAATGAAGAATACCGGGGTGTTGTTACCAACGAGGTCCCAGTTGCCTTCTTCGGTGTAGAATTTAACGGCAAAACCGCGAATATCGCGTTCGGCGTCAGCTGCACCGCGTTCCCCGGCTACTGTGGAGAAACGAACGAATAAATCGGTTTTTTTGCCAACTTCTAGAAAAAGTTTAGCTTTAGTGTATTTAGTGATGTCATTAGTTACAGTAAAAGTACCGAATGCACCGGAACCTTTAGCATGCATACGTCTTTCAGGAATTACTTCACGAGCAAAATGGCCTAGTTTTTCCATGAGCCATACGTCTTGCATAAGGACAGGACCACGTTTGCCGGCCGTCATAGAGTTATTATTGTCCGGTACGGGTGCACCAAATGCGGTAGTCAATTTCTTTTTGTCACTCATTTTCCTATTTCCTCCTTAGTACCTACTAACTTTTCGATTGTTTTGAATGTTAACGGATAATTATTATCCATTTATACTATTATTATAACGTTAAATTTCGAAATACACAAGATTTTTTTATTAAAAATATTATTAAATTTGATGAGATAATAGCTGTAAATGCAGCTATTATCTGTAATGATTAAGCTATGTAATATAAAAGATACTTTACAATTTTTTGATATATTAATATGAAGTGAAGATGCTATATGATTGTTTCACGCATATATTTTGGACTAAATGGAGCTTTTCGGTAATATCTATCATAAGCGGAGACGTATCGCGGTTGATAATAAGTAGCTGACAATAAACGGCACATAATATACTTTATTAATGAACGGACGGTTCCTTTTCTTATTGAATTTTATATGATACTCTATACTTATAATATGCTTGTAGTATGAACATATCATTATTGACAGTGTATTTATTAGCTGGTTTGACGGAGACTTTATAAGGAAGTTTTAAAAGGAAATTACTACGAATTTCAAGCAAGAATTCCTACTAGAGATTTTTACCAAGAATTTTCTCGGAAATTAATAGATGTTTAAAAAGAAACGGAAGATTACTCATATGAAATATATACTGAAAAAAATGACGGTACTCATGGTGCTGGTGGGCTTTATCAGCTTTATGACGGCTGTGTCATTTAACGGTGTTGAGGCTAAATCGGAAAGACTTATGATTCAAGGTGACCACGGCGCCTTGTCGACTGTGTTGCAAACACCGGACAAGGTTCAGAGTTATCCCTTGGTTATTTTGATGCACGGTTTTTCCGCGAGCAAAGATTATAAATTACTGGAATTGACGGCGGAATATTTAGAAAAAGCGGGGATTGCTTCCATTCGCTTTGATTTTAACGGGCACGGTGACAGTGAAGGCCGTTTTCAAGACATGACGGTGCCGAATGAAATTGAAGATGCGAAGAAGGTCTATGCGTACGCCAAAGCGTTACCGGGCGTTACGAATATTTTACTGGTCGGCCATTCGCAAGGTGGTGTGGTAGCCAGCATGTTGGCCGGCGAGTTAACGGAGCAATATGGCAATGATGCGGTGAAAGGGTTGGTTTTATTGGCTCCGGCCGCTAATATCGTAGATAAAACGATTGGGGGAGCCTTCTTTGGTGTACAGTTCGACACGGATACTATGCCGGAATACATTGAGTTGCCTAGCGGTTTACACGTAGGCCGTGATTATTTTAAAACGGCTTATAGTCTGCCTTTGTATGATACGGCCAAGCTGTATACGGGGCCGGTGACTATCATTCAGGGAAAGGAGGATACGGTAGTGCCGCCACGGTATGCGCAGCGTTTTGTTGAAATTTATAAGCATAGCACGCTTGAAATCGTGGAGGGCTATGATCATGAGTTTTCACAAAATATGCCTGCCATAGCGCGCGGGATAGTGCAGTCCGTGCAGCAAGATGTAAATCGTACGGATGATACGGATCTGAAGATTAATAGTTATCTCAACGAAATTCGGTTGTTTTTTGAAAAGATTATTGAAGTGCTCGATAAGGTGAAAGCATTTTTAGCGGGGTTAAGCTAAGTGTAGACATGTGAGAAAAGAGCTGTTTTTCTTCTGTTGTTAACTATTATTCCTATAATTTTAATGGTATAATATATCTATTACACAAAAACAAATGTTTAACAGACGCCGGGGGATGAAAGTGCACTTATATAAACGTTGTTTTGGTGCAATGAGAGATTAGAGAATTTTTTTACAAAAGAAAAGAGGAGAGAGTATGAGTTTAAGATTGTGGGAACAGGTGGCGGCTTGGAAGTCGCCGAAGTATCGCTTTGTGGATTTGACGCATGAACTAAGTCCGGAAACACCGCATTGGTGGGGTTTTAAGCCGCTAAAAGAAACGACTTTGTATGATTATCCCGAAATAAAAAAGACGGTGACACTTGGACGGAAGCGCCTATGCAGATTAAGGAATACACTGTCGTAGGTCAGTACGGTACGCATGTGGATGCACCGATTCATTTTGATCCGAAGGGGCGTACGCAAGAGCAGCTTCGTGTTGATGAAATGGTATATCCATTGGTTGTTATCGATAAATCCAAAGAAGTAGCTGAAAATCCGGATTATGAATTATCCGTTGAAGATGTGTTGGCCTTTGAAGAACAGTACGGCCGTATTCCGGAAGGTGCGTTTGTTGCCTTTAGAACCGATTGGTATAAACAGCCGGCCGATGATTTTCAGAAAAAGGATGCCGACGGCAATCCTCATACGCCGGGCTGGACGATTCCCACATTGGAGTTTTTGGTAAAAGAACGTAATATCGGCGCCATCGGTCATGAAACGGCCGATACGGATGCGGCGATTCGAGCATTCCAACCGGATTCCCATCCGTTGCCGGCTGAGCAGTATATTTTGTCGCAGGATAGAATTCAGGTGGAAGTGTTGGCTCACTTGGATGAGTTACCACCGGTAGGAGCCGTTATCTTTGTAACTTTCCCTAAATTGAAAGGCGGTACCGGCTTTGCGGCGCGTTGCTTCGCCTTGGTAGAAAACGAATAAAATCAGATTGGGTTCTTACATCTTAATAAATGAAAAGAAGGGGGCTGTAACGAAATACACCCCTAAAAACAAGAATGCGGTTTGAAGATACGAAAGTGTCTTCAAGCCGCATTCTTGCTATATTTGTATAAGAAAAAAGGCCCCGAAGGGCCTTCTTTGTTGGTATA
>ENA-OQJC01000672-OQJC01000672.1-human-gut-metagenome-genome-assembly--contig:-NODE-672-length-9850-cov-3.042991_pt1 | contig 9850 bp, 12 predicted proteins | sample MGYA00242600_ERZ504766 | MGnify/ENA primary metagenome ERZ504766 (study PRJEB26092, sample SAMD00036364) | human gut metagenome | host: Homo sapiens | study: EMG produced TPA metagenomics assembly of the...
AAACCTCTTCTGAATCCGCCAGAAATATTCGGCATAGCTCTGCGTACTTCGGTTCTGATTGCTACCGCTCCAGTTCCGAGGCTCTTGCTAGAGCGTGTTTGAAAATTGCTACCGCCGCATCCATCGGATGTCTTCTTGCAGTACTATTCCAACTGCAGACACCAACTTCTGCCGGTATTATTCGCCATCTTAAGCCTGCAGAATACACGTTGGTTTACCAACTACCGGTTTTTGGTACTGCACCTGTATGCTCGCCCAGTCCGTGCACTCCCGCACTCCTGGTCAACGAACTGCTTTTGCTTCTGACCGGAACTTCCTGTGGGATTCTGATGAATCTCTACATGCCCGGAAATTCAGCAAAAAATCCGACGGGCACAATCCGAGCTGGAACAGATATTCCGGAATACATTCCACCGGATCGCCCGTGATATTGTGATGGACAAACAATTCCCGCTGCACCTTTTTTTGATCTGTCCGATCTGGATTTGATTTTAAAGAAACTGGAAAAAGAGGCGCACGAAAATCAGGGAAATACATTACTGTCAGATGAACAGTATTTTGTGAAATATGTAGAAATGACGAAAAAAACCAGAAGCTGGTAGTTGAAAAACTCTGTCAGAATATCCGACTTTTACATGATGTTCCGATTCAAGCGCATGCCATCTCTCATTTTATCGAAGATGTCAGTATAAAATTTCATGAATCCAATAATACACAGGAACTGATGCAGAAACTGACCGAAATGCAGACTTCCATGCAAAAAGAACCGCTTCCAGTGACAAGAACCGAGTTTGAAAACCGTGCAGTTCTCTATCGAATTCTCTACGATCTGGAAGAACTGATCACCATTAAAAAGCGATTCATCGAGACTTTAACTCCTGATGAGATCAAACGATTCTGGAATACCAGTCAAAACTGTTGTCAATAGTAGCAGTTTTGACTGCACCCATCTGGGAACAATTCCTGTTTCATACGATCCCGGAATTCTCTTTTCATTTCCGCTGTTTCCAAAATCATAAGCGCTTTTTTCAACCGGATGATATCCTGCTGCATGAATTCTGTATAATTTCCTCTGCCCACAATCTTCAAATATGTAATTCCCGCTTTTTGTAGGTCGTACAGCGCACACAATCCACATCCACCTGCTCCTGTACGATAGTTTTCCACATCCAAATCCTCGTTTTCCACTTCATCTGCTTTTTGATTTGACAGTTCCAGAACGCCCTTACACTTTTTGTTCAACTTCCCCACGCGATATGGAACCCGACAGAGATGCCCCAGTTCATCACAGTGCAGCGAATTGCAGAATCCTCCACTGAAATGGCACAGTTCATTTAGGACAAACGCCTCGTACTCGATATTCTTTTTAGATTGGAAATACAGGATTTCATATCTTCTACTGTATTTTTGCGGTGAAAGATCACCCTGCAGATTTCCATTTCTTCCAGAAAATCTGCCATCTGGCTGTTGATCTCTCCAAATTCTCCGCTCAAATGGATCCGACAGGGGATCTTCTGACTGCGGATATACAAAAGCAGCGCCGGATCTGCCACAATGATCGTATCAAATCCTGCCTGATGGCATTGTCCAATGATCTCCCCCACAACAGGATACTGCTCGGGTGTATAAGATAATGAGTTGAACGTGATGGCTACCGGCACCTGATAGTATTTCCTCATATTTCCAAGAATCTTCAACTCTTCATAAGAACCGATCTGCACATTATAAGCGCGCACTTCTCGTCTGTTTAATGGATTTAGCACTCCATATTTTTCTGCCCACGCAAATGGAACATACCCGCAGAAACATTCATCTGCCCCTGCCTCCACATACATTGGATAATCATCCACACTTCCAAGCCCTGCTGTAATCTTCATCTTCACGCCTCACTTCTCACAATAGGTTTACCACAATCCGGTCAATGCCTTGTCTGACAGATTGATTCAGATACTCCATCTCTTCCAGACTCGTTCTGTCATATCCAAACAGTGTGTTATACTTTCCAAACATCTCCAGATGCCTGGGATATAAAAATACCAATCCCCTGCAGTATCCGGGGCACTGTTCTACAGATTTCTGTCTGCCACGGTCTCCACATGCGCACTTCGCATACAGTGTACAAAACTGTGCTGTATTGGTCTGAAAAAACGGTAGATGTAGGCTATGTTTTCCTTTTGGAATCACGATTTCATGTCCGCAGGCTTCCAGTTCATACCGCTCAATCTGGTTCTCTTTTAAATATTGCTGATAAAATTCACTGTTTAAATTGGTCTCCTGAAAGCACTTTGTTTCCTCTTTCAGATAACGGGACCGATTGTCCTTTTTGTACCGGTTCAAAAGAATACCCAGATTCAGTTTCACACAGTTTTGCGTTTCCTGTTTCCATTTACGGATCAGATGTGCGGTGCCCCAGTCATTTACTGCAATCTCATTCGGCATATATTCTTTTCTCTGTTCCAGAAATTTCAGCAATTCTCTGATTGAATCTATCTGACTCTCTTTGATCCACGAAAATGTCAGTGTCACTGAAATTCCTTCAATTTTTGCCTTTTCCAACATGGCATGTAATATGTCATTCTCCGGAAATAAATGAGGACAAAACGTATTGCCTATATAAACACGTTCCACCGGTTTCTTCGCAATCGGATGTTCCTGCAAGCCCCATTTTTTCCTAGTATTTTTCTGCAAATGTTTCCATCGGTTCCCTTAGCCACGCTTCATATAACTGCGGAGTATCCAACTCCAGAGCCAGCTCTACATTTTCACACAGCTTCTGCCCTTTTGCTTTCTCTGCTGCCTCCTGAAACCACTCCTCTTTCTGCTCTTCCAGAGATTCTGCATAGTCTTCATCCAGATGAACAGGGTAATCCGTGTATGCTGCCGCGACTTCCCCGTCTTCCCCTGTCATTTTCAAAGAAATATACTTCCAATAATCAGCAAGTAATTGACGCACATATTTTTGATAGTCTTTGTCTTCTGTCAATACCGTATATTCTGTAAAAAATCGGCTCTCCTCCATTTTTTTCATCCGGTCTGCAGGAATCAGAAGCTTCTTATAGCACCCTCCATTTTGCGAAAAAAACTGCAGCCAGATTTCATGGATTTTCTCAGCCTGATTTGCCATCCGAAATACAAATCCGTTTTCTCCCAGCTGTGTGATGCGCACTTCCTGTCCATCGACAATTCCTGATAACAGACCATAGGGAATCATGGAAACTGCATTTTTAATCTGCATTCTGTGTCCTCCCAAACCTTATTCTTAGTATAATGTTACTTTAGCCGATTCCACTTCTATTTTCAATCATTTTGTACAGTTTTCTCATCTGAAATAGCCTTTTTCTGCCTGTCAGCAGACTACAATTTTACATTGACTTTATTCCGGCAACAGGACTTACAATCAACATAAGATAAAGAGTTCCTGGCTATACTATGGAACATAATGTTTCAAAGAAAGGATATGATTTTATGGACAGAAAAATAAGAATCGCACAATACGGATGCGGAAAAATGAGTCACTATCTGATGCGATATGTTTTAGAAAAAGGCGGAGAACTGGTGGCTGCCTTTGACATGAATCCTGCAATGATCGGTACGGATATCGGCACTCATCTTGGAATGGAAAAACTTGGCATAACGATCAGCGATGCTAAAGATGCTTCTGAAATTTTAAGCAAAGAAAAACCAGATGTATGCATTATCGCAACCCGCTCCACTATGGCCGAATTAAAAGAAGCATTTTCTGTATGTGCACAAAACGGAATCAACGCGATTTCTACCTGCGAAGAGGCACTCTATCCGTGGAACTCTTCAAAAGAAATTACAGAAGAACTGGATGCACTTGCCAAAGCCAACAACTGTACATTGTGCGGAAGCGGATACCCGGATATGTACTGGGGTTCTCTGATCACAACTCTGGCAGGATCTATGCATCGCATTACAAAAATCTGCGGAAGCAGCAGCTATAATGTGGAAGACTATGGAATTGCTCTTGCAGAGGGCCATGGCGCCGGATTAAATATCGAAGATTTCGAACGCCAGATCGGAGCATATAATAATCTGGATTATCACCAGACCTTGCAGGCAATTGATGAGGGCATCGTCGTTCCATCTTATATGTGGAATCAGAACGGATGGCTCTGCAGCCAGCTCGGTCTTCACATTACTTCACAGACACAAAAATGTGTACCGATCACGCACGACGGAGATTTGTACTCCAGTACGCTGAATATGACGGTAAAAGCAGGGGATGCTACCGGAATGTCCGCCATCGTTACAACAGAAACAGAAGAAGGAATCACACTGGAAACACAATGTCTCGGTTATGTCTATGGTCCTGAGGATTTTGATAAAAATGAATGGAGCTTCCACGGTGAACCGGATACAACGGTGATCGTAAATCGCCCGGCAACAGTGGAATTAACCTGCGCCACACTGGTCAACCGCATTCCAATGTTGATCGATGCTCCTGCCGGATATATTACAACGGAAAAAATGCCGGTCAACCACTATCTCACAAAATCCATGCATGAATATGTAACCGGAAAATAATTTTATGTGCCTGCACAGCCCGCTTTTTCACGAAATCCGGGCTGTGCAAGCACAAGATCCAGAAACGCTTTCATCTGTGGTGTCATCCATTTGTTCTTGTGATACAAAAGCTGATGGTACATCTTCACTCCCGGCAAATCCGTCCGTATCTCGAAAAGGACACCTTTTTCTATTTCTTCTTTCACAGTAAATTCCGGCAAAAATGATATCCCCATCCCCCGCTTTAGCAGATTGATAATCGTTTCTGTATTGCCGATCTCCAAAACCGGTACAATCTCAATCTCTTTTTCTGCCAGCATCTGCTCCAGTTCATATCGATAGGCGGCTCCTGTTTCCGTGAGAAGAAATGCCGCTTTTGCAAGATGCTGTATCAGATGAATATTACTTTTTTGTGCAAATACCCTGTCTGATGTCACAAAAATCGTATCTTCTACTCTTTCTGCCGCACACATCCACTGTGAACTGTAAATTTTCTTATCCAGCGTGAAGATCAGATCAATCTCATCACTTTTCGCCAGATCCATCAAATTTTCTGTAGCTCCGGACTTAATGATCACTTCAACTTCCGGATACAGTCTGTGATATTGAAGCAAAAGTTCCGGAAGCAGTGCCGTACAGGTAGATTCCACGCCGCCGATCTTCAATGTTCCTCTTGTCGTATGCTCTTCCCCGGCAAATGTCAATGCTTCATTTGTCACACGCATGATCTCACTTGCATAGCCAATAAACTCCTGCCCTTTTTCCGTCAGATATACACGCTTTCCAATCCGCTCAAACAGCTGTGTTCCCAGCTCTTTTTCCAACTGCTGTATCTGAATGGTCACTGCGGACTGGGAGTACCCCAGCTGCTCTGCTGCTTTGGAAAAATTCTGGGTGCCTGCCACTTTTAGAAACGTCAAAATATTTCTGATTTCCATCCGTCTCTCCTCATTAACATTTTTAATATATTATATGAAATCTATGAATTTTACATATATGTAAATTTAGTGTAGACTATCAAACGAAATGAGTCAAGTAATTAAGAAAAAGAGGAATACCTTTATGATCGGAACCGAATATATTTTAAACAGTACCCAGTTGGAAGAGGCCATCAAATCATTTGTGCATGATTTTTGTGCAGAAAAACACGAGATCCACGATCAGCCTGTTGTTGTTGAAGCAAAGGAACATCAGGAGGACAAAATCAAACAGATCAAAATCCCGGAAAAAGGACGCCCGGTAAACGAAGTTGTCTCTGAAATGATGAACGAAGTGTACCGCTACCGCGGAGATGCCAACCATCCACGTTTCTTCAGTTTCGTCCGGGACCGGCTTCTTCGGTTTCCTGGCTGGGAGATATCATGACATCTGCTTACAACATTCATGCCGGCGGAAGCAAACTTGCCCCCATGGTCAACTGTATTGAACAGGAAGTGTTAAAATGGCTGGCAAAACAGGTCGGATTTACCGAGAATCCCGGAGGTGTCTTTGTAAGCGGAGGGTCTATGGCAAACATCACCGCTCTGACTGCCGCCCGGGACAATAAGCTAACAGATATCAATCTCCATCTGGGAACAGCTTATATTTCGGATCAGACACACAGCTCCGTCGCAAAAGGACTGCGCATCATCGGAATCACGGACAGCCGGATCCGCAGAATTCCGACAAACTCCCATTTCCAGATGGATACGACAAAACTGGAAGAAGCCATTGAAACAGACAAAAAATCCGGCTATATCCCGTTTGTTGTCATTGGTACCGCGGGAACCACGAACACCGGAAGTATAGATCCACTTACAGAGATTTCCGCACTTTGTAAAAAACATGATATGTGGTTTCACATTGACGGGGCTTACGGTGCTTCTGTACTGTTAAGCCCGAAATACAAGTCTCTGTTAACTGGAACCGGGCTTGCTGACAGTATCAGCTGGGATGCACACAAATGGCTCTTCCAGACGTACGGATGTGCTATGGTTCTTGTAAAAGATATCCGTAACCTGTTCCACAGCTTCCATGTAAATCCAGAGTATTTAAAAGATCTGGAAAATGACATCGACAATGTCAATACATGGGATATCGGAATGGAACTGACCCGCCCTGCCCGCGGCTTAAAACTATGGCTGACTCTGCAGGTGCTCGGAAGTGATCTGATCGGATCTGCCATTGAGCATGGATTCCAGCTGGCAGTCTGGGCCGAAGAAGCTCTGAATTCAAAAAAAGACTGGGAGATCGTCTCCCCTGCACAGATGGCAATGATCAACTTCCGCTATGCCCCAAAAGATCTGACAAAGGAAGAACAGGACATTTTGAATGAAAAGATCTCCCATCGGATTCTCGAAAGCGGTTATGCAGCGATTTTTACTACTGTTCTCAATGGAAAGACCGTACTTCGAATCTGCGCGATCCATCCGGAAGCAACACAGGAAGATATGCAGCATACGATCGATCTGTTGGATCAGTATGGTCGTGAAATTTATACGGAGATGAAAGGCTAAGAAAAAGAACCATGAAAATAGTGGGAAATTCCCATCACTTTCATGGTTCTCTTTTATCTCTTCACAAAGTATTCCTCATACCATACAAGGAATGTATAAATTGTCCACACTTTTCTCCAGTTATCCGAGTTTCCTCCGATATAATCCTCAAAAATCGCATTGATCTCATCCAGATTGAAGAATTTGGCTGCCATCTCGCTGTGGAACTTGTCACGCACATCCTGATTGTATCGCTCATCCGCCATCCAGATACGGATCGGCACAATAAATCCAAGTTTCTTGCGGAATGCAATTTCTTCCGGAAGCACTTTTGCTGCCGCTGTACGGAATGCGACTTTGTTCTGCTCCTCGTTGACTTTATATCTGGACGGCATTCTGGATGCAATGCTGAAAATTCTGGTATCAGTCAGAGGCATCCGAACTTCCAGTCCTGCTGCCCGGCTCATCTTATCCACGTTCAGATAAATATCTCCTTCCAGCCAGATCTGAATATCTACATTGGACATCTTACTAAGTGGATCCAATCCTTCCATCTCCTCATAAATACTTCTTACGAGTTCGATTGGAAGCACATCGGGATCATAATGTTTCAAGATTTTCTGCTTTTCATCCTCTTTCATGATGTTCGTATTTCCGACATAGAAATTCTTCAGATTCTCGCCGTAGCGTTCTGCATTTCGATACATATTGTATCCACCGAAGAATTCATCCGCACCTTCTCCGGAATAACAGATCTTTGTATGCTTTGCAGTCTCTCTGCATCCAAGTGCGAATACAATTGCCGAGGCATCTCCAAGCGGCTGTTCCATGTTGTACATTACATCCGGCACAATACCAAAATATTCCTCCGGTGTGATCACACAACGCTGGCTCTCTCTTCCAAGAAGCTCTGCTGTCTGTCTTGCAAGTCCGGATTCGTCAAATCGCTCTTCTTCATATCCGCAAGAATCTGTTTTCTGCACATCTGACATTGCCAGAACATACGAAGAATCTACCCCGCCTGACAAGAACGATTCTGCATACTCACTCTCTTCTTTCACTTCCGGCATAATCTCTGTCAGTGTGTTGTGAATCTCATCAGCCCAGTCTTCTAATGTTTTAGTCTCATCCGGGTGGAATTCCGGCTTCCAGTAACGGGTGATCGCAAGTTTTCCGTCTTTCCAGATCAGATACCGTCCCGGAAGAAGCTTTTTGACACCTTTAAAAAATGTCATCTCTCCTGCAACATAGGTAAGGCTTAAATATAACTGCAGCATCTCTTCGTTTAATTCTTTTACAAATCCCGGCTGCTCCATGATCTGACGGATGGTTGTCCCATATAATAATTCACCATCTGCTGTCTCATAATAATAAAACGGCTTTGTTCCGAACTGATCTCTCAAACAGAATAATTCCTGTTTCTCATCATCCCACAAGGCAAAGGCAAACATCCCATGCATATGGTCTGCCATTTCATTTCCCCATGTCTCATATGCTTTGATGAGAATCTGTGCTTCTCTGTCCTCTCTGGATAAAGAATGATCGATCCCCAGTCGTTCGCAAAGCGCTGACCAGTTTCGAATGTGTCCGCTGTATTCTTTCACGTTTATCATGTGTATCCCCTCTTTTCTTATAATTTCAATAAGAATATTCGATCGGCCGGTATGCCGATCCTGATTTTCTGGTTCCTGTTTAGTTTACCACGATATGAGCGATTCAGCTATGATTTTTTGCTGAAACTTTCCATTGCTAATATCTTCTTTTATATCCCTTATCGGACAAAGTCCGCCCGTCGAAGGCCTGTGTTGGGGAATGCCCGGATGGATATACACTTTGGAACATATTTTATTAAATTACCTTATTTTCAAAATAGCATTCCGATAAATACGATGGATTTTCATAATACATACTGCTATTATAATCATCAATTTTAGGACTGATAAATGAATTGTACACCTCTATCAAAGCATCTATCGTTTCAATCCCGCTCTTTTTCGCAACTTCTTTTATCAACCTTTTATATACTTTTCCTATATCCCAATGAGACGGAATCGAATAACTACAATCTTTCACATTATCAAAATTTCCCGATTCAATATCGGCTTCTCTAATAAAATCATCGCTCACTCGCTCTATATTGTCACTATGATACACATCAGCCAAATCATAAATTTTTTCAAGTCTTTTTTTCCCAAAGCATTCACAACATCCGCTCTTGTATTCCGGGTTTTACGCGCAATGTAGTCAATTAAACTACACGTAAAAAATAGATCATTGTCTTTTGAGTATTCTCTGCCCCTGCTATCCTTCATTACGAAACCTCCTCAAATCCTCTGTACTCAAGACATTTTAATGACTCTTCTGTACAAAAATTAATTTGATGTGTTGGATATTTAAATTTTGCAAGCACCCAAAACTGCTCTCTGGTAATAACTCCGTCTATATAATCCGATATATAATTATAAATTTGATCATCTGCCATTGCTCCAATTACAATATCATATCCATGAGTCTTTCCACTTCTACACTCAATAATAAAATCCAACCATTCATCCGTCATATCTTTAAATTCTTTATTTCAAAGCCATATTCAATCGCACTTCATAAATTGATACAATTCCCACATCATAGCGTCTTGCCCAACGTTGTGCTTGTTCTTTGATCACAGTACAATAAAATCCTGTACCAAAATCTTTGGTATTTCTTCCTATACGAATTTGTGGATGCTCAACTGCCATATAACCACCATGATATACAGTCATTTTTGCCATCAAAACACCTCTTTTCTACCCCGAATACTTTAGTATGAAATCTTAGTTATTTTTTATGTTAACCCCTGAAATACTACT
>ENA-OQJC01000676-OQJC01000676.1-human-gut-metagenome-genome-assembly--contig:-NODE-676-length-9836-cov-4.449171_pt1 | contig 9836 bp, 7 predicted proteins | sample MGYA00242600_ERZ504766 | MGnify/ENA primary metagenome ERZ504766 (study PRJEB26092, sample SAMD00036364) | human gut metagenome | host: Homo sapiens | study: EMG produced TPA metagenomics assembly of the...
CCTGCTTTCGTAGCTATATCCATAATGCAGGGCAGTCTCGTAGATATTCTTCAGTATCATCCCTGTAAATACCGGAATATCCGGCAGACCAATTCCCAGTACTCCCATCCCAATCCCGGATCCAGGTTGGGCGTTCTGGCAAAGCCGCTGGACGGTACGGAGCGTCTGCGGCTGATGCACGGGATGCTGAACATGGATGGAGCCAACAAGTTCCACTTCAACTGGAAAGACCTTGTGCCCAGTGGTCTGTCCGTAAAGGATGCCATTGCACCCACCGCCTTTGCCTTCAAAAACTCCCGGACGTTCCAGATGGGCGGCATCTTTTGCGCTGCCAGCTTTCTGAGCATCACGGCTTCCGACATCAGCGACCAGCTTTTGAAGGACTTTCTGGACATGGATTCGTCCCAGATTGTCACCATGCACATTCAGAGTGTCGATCAGAACCGTGCCATCAAGACGGTCAAGCGCACCATCACCGAACTGGATCGCAGCAAGATCGAGGAACAGAAGAAGGCAATCCGTGCCGGATATGATATTGACATCATTCCGTCCGATTTGGCGACCTACGGCAGAGATGCAAAAGCCCTGCTGAAGGAATTGCAGAGCCAGAACGAGCGGATGTTCCTTGTCACATTTCTGGTGCTGAACACCGGGCGCACGGAACAGGAGCTGGAAAACAATGTTTTTCAGGCATCCAGTATTGCCCAGAAGCACAACTGCAACCTGTGCCGACTGGACTACCAACAGGAACAGGGGCTGATGAGCAGCCTGCCGCTGGCAGACTGTCAGATTGAGATTCAGCGAGGGCTGACCACCAGCAGCACTGCCATCTTTATCCCCTTTACCACACAGGAACTGTATCAGTCCGGCAAAGAAAGCCTGTATTACGGTCTGAACGCCTTGTCCAACAACCTTATCATGGTGGACCGGAAGAAGCTGAAGAACCCCAACGGCCTGATCCTCGGCACCCCCGGCTCTGGCAAGTCGTTCAGCGCAAAGCGTGAGATCTGCAACGCATTCCTCGTGACGGACGATGATATCATCATCTGCGACCCAGAATGTGAGTACGCTCCGCTGGTGGAGCGTCTGCATGGGCAGGTCATCCACATCAGCCCTGCCAGCACCCAGTATATCAACCCGATGGACATCAACAGCAACTACTCGGAGGAGGACAACCCGTTGGCTTTGAAAGCCGACTTTGTGCTGTCCCTGTGCGAACTGGTGGTCGGCGGCAAAGAGGGCTTGCAGCCGGTGGAAAAGACGGTCATTGACCGCTGCGTCCATGTGGTCTACCGCAAGTATTTCGAGAACCCCATCCCGGAAAATATGCCGCTGCTGGAAGACCTCTACAATGCACTGTTGACGCAAGACGAACCGGAAGCCCGCCATGTGGCGGCTGCGCTGGAAATCTACGTCAAGGGCAGTTTGAACATTTTCAATCACCACACCAACGTAGATATCAATAACCGCATCGTCTGCTTTGACATCAAGCAGCTGGGCAAGCAGCTCAAAAAGCTGGGTATGCTCATCGTGCAGGATGCCGTGTGGGGGCGTGTGACCGCCAACCGCAGTGCCGGAAAATCCACCCGGTACTATGCAGACGAGTTCCATTTGCTCTTGAAGGAAGAGCAGACTGCTGCTTATTCCGTTGAGATTTGGAAGCGTTTCCGTAAGTGGGGCGGCATTCCGACAGCCCTAACGCAGAATGTCAAAGATCTGCTGGCAAGTCCCGAAGTATCGAATATTTTTGAAAACTCGGACTTTGTGTATATGCTCAATCAGGCCAACGGAGACCGGCAGATTCTCGCAAAGCAGCTCAACATCTCGCCCCATCAGCTTTCCTACGTCACTCACTCTGGTGAGGGCGAAGGGCTGCTGTTCTTCGGCAACGTGATCCTACCCTTTGTTGACCACTTCCCGAAAGACCTTGAACTCTACCGCATCCTTACGACCCGCCTTTCCGAAGTTGCGGAGGCTCAAAAGCATGAGTGAGAAACAGCCAAAGCTGAAATTTGAGGAAGACAAGGAGCGCACGGCCACGCGCTCTCCTCCGAAAAAGTCCAAAGTGGAGCAGTCTAAGCCCAAAAAGCAGAAACTGAAGCAGGATGCAGACAAGGCAGCGGAAAAGGCGCAGCACCTGCGTTTTGGCAAAGCAGAGATCACCCCGGATGAAGCATCCCGCATGACAAAGCAGCAGAAACGTGCTATGTATGCCGCTGCCGCCGCCCGGTCTGCGGTGCATCGGGAGGTTGACCAGTACGAGGACGATAATGTGGGCACGCAGGCTTTAAGCGAGGGCGAAAAGGCAGCAGGAAATGTCCGGGATATTTCCAAGAGCATCTATGCCCGGAAGCTGAAAAAGAAAGCCAAGATGCAGGGCAAGAAGGGTGCCAAAACCGCACAATCTTCCCCACAGAAGCCGACTGCGGCACAAGATGCAGGCGCATCCGGCACCGGCGAGGGCGGCTCCAACTGGCTCTCCCGATGGCGGCAGAAACAGGACATTCGGCAAAGTTACTATGCCGCCGCCCATTCGGGCACAGCGGCGCAGACCGCAGGCGGCAAAGCGGCATCCAACGGTGCATCTGCCACCCGATCCGGCGTGGAGCAGGTCATCGACAAAGGAAGATCGGTGGTCAGCACCGCAGTCAACGGCATTGCCAATTTTGCAAAAAGCAACGCGCACGTTCTTTTGATCGTGGGCGTTTTTCTTTTGCTCTTGCTGCTGGTCATGTCGGCATTTTCGTCCTGTTCCATTCTGTTTTCCGGCACCACGCAGGTATCCGGTCAGACCATTTACACCGCAGAGGACCGGGACATCCGGGGAGCCGAAACCGACTACAAGAAGCTGGAAAAGGAACTGGATAAGAAAATCAAACGCACCCCCGCCGACCACCCCGGCTATGACGAATACCGATACCATCTGGATGCTATTGAACATGATCCTTGGCAGCTCACTTCGTTCCTGACTACTCTTTATGACGACTACACCCGCAGCGAGGTGCAGGCAAAACTCAAGGAGACGTTTGCCAAGCAATACAAGCTGACCACATGGGTGGAAGTCCAGACCCGGTACCGCACGGTAGTGATGATCGACATTTTTACTGGCATCCCCTACACCGTGCAAGTCCCCTATGAGTATCGAATTTTTCACACAAAGCTGGTGAATAAAGGGCTGGAGGTCGTTATCCGGGAGGAACTGGACAACGACCAGTGGAAACGCTATGAGATCTTTCAGGATACGTTGGGTGGTCGGCCATATCTGTTCAAAGGTGGACTGCCGCCCGGTGGCTCCGATGGCTCTGGCGCGCCGGGCATTGATTATCAGGTTCCAGCGGAAGCCTTGACGGATGAGGAATTTGCCGCCATCTACAAGGAAGCCCAAAAGTATGTGGGTACGCCCTATGTGTGGGGCGGCTCTACCCCGGAAACTGGCTTTGACTGTTCAGGCTACGTTTGTTGGGTCTACAACCAGAACGGCTACGATGTGGGACGCACCACCGCCAACGGCCTGTGGAACAAGAGCCAGCACATCAGCGAAGCCGAAGCAAAGCCCGGTGACCTTGTTTTCTTCGAGGGAACGTATGATACTCCGGGAAAAAGTCATGTGGGCATCTACCTTGGAAACGGGATGATGGTGTCCGCCGGCGACCCCATCAAGTACGCAAACATTCACTCGTCCTACCGGCAGAAATATCTGTCCGGTTTCGGGCGGCTCTCAAAATGATTGGAGGAAAACATGAGCGAAAAACTCGATAAGCTGCGCGCTTCTCTGGAAAAGGAAAGGGAGCGTCGCATTAAGATCAACACTCGCATTGAAAGCCTTGAACGACGGATTCAGGAAGCAGAAGCTGCCGAGGTGAATGAGATGGTGCGCACCGCCAAGGTTACGCCGGAACAGCTTGCCGCCCTGCTGCGCCAGTCTGCAACTTCCACTCCGACCCCGGCTGCGTTGTCCGCAGTCGGTGCTACGTTCAACAAGGAGGAATCTGATAATGAAGATGATGAATAAGTTCTGTGCCCTGATGTTGTCGGTGGCACTGTGCGCTGGCATGGCGGCTCCTGCTTTTGCCTATGGCGGTGAGCCTACGGAGGAAGTGGAACAGCCTGTCCTGACTTCTACCACCGATGAAGAAGATGTAGTCACCGTGACCGATGAGGAAACCGGTGCTCTGACCCCGGAGGGCAACCTGACACTGGTGGACGATTACCACACCAATTATTCCGATGGCAGTGGTCAGCAGTTCATTACGCTGGTGTCGAAGTCCGGCAACACATTCTATCTGGTCATTGACAGGAATAGTAAAGGGGCGCAGACCGTCCATTTTATGAACCTTGTGGATGAAGCCGACCTGTTGGCTCTGATGGAGGAAGAAGATGCGGACGCTTATACCGCCGAAAAGGAAGCGGCGGCGCAGGCTGAACAGGACAGGCTGAAAGCCGAGGAAGAAGCCAAGAAAGCCGCAGAAGAAGCGGCGGCATCCGGCACGGAACAGCTCAAGGAAAACAAGGTCACAAAGATCGCATCCGGCTTTCTGGGTGTGGTCGTGCTGATTGCACTGGCGGCAGGCGGCGGTTATCTCTATATCAAGATGAAGGGCGTAAAGCCTGCGTCCAAGAAAAATCAGCCGGACCCGGATGCGGATTATCACGATGAGGATGAAGATACGCTCCAGCTGCCGGAGGATGATGGTGACGAGGACGAAGAAGTGGATGTCAACGAGGATTATGAAGCGGAATCGGACGATGAACCTGTCTGATTAACGCAGCGTTGACCGGTGGGGCGGCTGAAAAGCCGTCCCCTTTACATAGCCAAATGGTTGGTGGGTGAACTGTTTTGAGCTATGAAGCTATGGACTCTGTAGGCGATATCTGATAAAATAGAAAGTAAGAACAGCTCAACAACTCGGAATTTTACCATCCAGCATCTCTCAAAAATAATAGGCATATTTTCATATAGTGTTGATTAAATGTCTATAAGTGCTCATATTCTGCGCATTTTGATCTGCATTTATTCATATCTATAAATCATCAAATACGTATTTATATTGGTATCTGGATTTTCGCCCTTCACACCCGTTCTCGTACGATCATGAGTGCATACCCCAGCAGGTTCGTTCCGTGCCACTTTTTCACGTCGAGTCGATCTGGGTCCTTCATCGATAAGCCGATGCCCCAGATGTGGTCCTTGACGGCGCACTCTGCGAGGATGGCGTCGCCGGTGGATTTGAGCTGAGCCTTCAGGTCTTCGTTCTGCTCAAACTTTGCGAGGAGGCCTTCGTAGACGAGGATCTGGCGCATGCCGTTCCATCTGCTTTCATCATAGTTTGAAACCTGGCGGCCCAGTTCCTTGATGCGGCCGACGTCATCGGTTTTCAGGATTTCTGCGGCGACCTTCTCGTCCCGAAAGCAGCGCGCCTTCTGGTACATCATGTACTGCTCCATGGATGAAAACCGGATGCCGTCCTTTTCGAAATCCGACCGATACCAGTTACTCAAATATCCGTATTCCTCATCCGGGTTGTGAAAGCCGATGATCTGCTTTGTATTCATAATCCGTTCCTCCTGTCTATATGCTGCAGATGGTTTTCTGCACTATGATCATAGCACTGTTCTACGCAAAATTTTTCACATCATACGCCTGATTTCGGCTGTCTTTATATAAATCCGTACTTTTTTCCCAGGTTCTCGGCTACCTGGGCGCCGGTTTTGCACTTTCCATCTGCGATATCCTGTCTCGCCTCCGAAAGCTGACTCAGCATCTCCTATTTACGGATGTTCTGGTAGTACCGGACCGGTTTCCCGTGCTCTTCGGCGTACTGGATTTCCGAGCGGGTGCTGTCACCGATGTAGCCGCCGACGTTGATGACGTAGATTTCGTCAGCCATGTCGATTTTCCGTTTGTGCATGTCGTCGAGCATTTCCTTCGTTTTCGAGAGGGTTCCTTCGTCCATGCCGTCCCAGACTTCCTGATCGCCGGCGTGGCCGAAGAGCCCGACGCTGATGACGATATAACCCGCAAGCGTCAGCCGCTTCTGGGCATCCATGAACTGCTCTTTGAAGCGGGTGCTGCCACAGAGCGTGACTACTTTATATTTTCCTACCATCTATCTTTCTCCATACTTCGCTCAGCAGTTCTTCCACTGCCTGTTCAACACGTTCATCTGTATCGTCTTTTAATGTCAGAGCCAGCGAGAGCGCGTCAACGCTATGTCCAGTAGCTAAAATCCGAGGATCGTATCTCCACATTTCTACCGCCACCTGAGTCTTCGAATCCTGAAGTCTGTTTGTCATAACGTTTTTCCATTGAGATATTTTATCTGTCGCATAGCACTCGACGGCTGGTGCGCTCAGCATCGAATATTCTGCCAGTGCCGAATATCCGCTTACCAGCATATCCGCCCCAATATACTCCTTCGGAACATAGACCGTTCGCTTTACCGGATTCAACAGAGTCTCTTCCGCTTTCTGAAACAGCACTTCCGGCGGATCTTCGGACAGCAGAATTTTCTGCACACCAGCTTTCTTTATCTGCAACAGCCCCATCTCCTCCAGCTGTCTCGATGCTCTCGATATAGACGTAGCTGTCAGCTTTAAATCCTTCGCTGCCTGGCTCGACGGCAGTTCTTTCGTGCCGCCGTAAATAAAATGCAATAAAAGCAGCTGCGCCGACGGAAGCAGATCTTCTCTTGGCTGCTTCTCCGCATCGCACCGCTCCTGCAAATACACGCTCATAAACGGCAGATAGATTTGTTTTCCATCTACGATAAACGGGACCTTTTCACGAAGCAGATATTCCTTTTGACGATAACTGAGTTCGTTTAGCACCAGCACGACAGGCAGGTTCTCTTTTTTCTGTATACGGGCAATATGCTTTTTCAGCACTTCGATCTGCTCCAACTCTGTCTTTGGATAAAGAAAAATCACTTTCTGTCCATCCATGGATACCTTCTGTAAACGATACCTTACAGCTATATAATTGGGCAGATGGTCAAACTCTGCGCGCTGAACTGTCGCTTTTAATTCCCAGAACTTTATAGAGATATTCCATATGTTCTCCTTCTATTTAACTCTATTTTTGTATTATAACTTTGTTTTAAGTTAAGTTTCGATATTAAAGTTAAGATAATTACAAAAAAATCATCAGGAAGCGGAAATATCATAAGAATAATTTAACACCATGGCACCTTCTTTTTCCTCTCAGATTTCCGTGCTCTGCCACTTTTATGAGCGTTCTTTTCAGTATTTTGCCACTTTCATGAGGGAATAATCCGTGCTTCATTACACTTTCATGAGCGAATTTATGCTGTAATATGACATTTTCATGAGGGAATTGGTGCTTCGATGCGACGTGAGGAGGTAGTGGGCGGAGGCATGGGCGCGATAAAGGCAACGAGTGCGAATGGGTGGACGCGACGTGAGAAGGTGGAGGGTGCGGACGCGTGGGCGCGGAGTGAGCAGGCGGAGGGCCGAGACATTGGCCCGGGAAAAGTGAGCAGAAATATACGAGTGTCAACGGGAGGGTTTTATGGTACAACTAAAAGTAGTTTTTTGATGGAGGTGCCTATGGAGCCGAAGGTCAGTATCATCGTGCCGGTGTATAACGCGGAGAAGAGTCTCGCGCGCTGTGTGGACAGTATTCTGAATCAGGAGTTTCGGGATTTCGAGCTGATCCTCATGGATGATGGAAGTAAGGATCGGTCCGGGGAGATCTGCGACGGATATGCGCGGGCGGATGCGCGCGTGGTGGTCGTGCATAAGGAGAATACGGGGGTGTCGGATACGCGAAACCAGGCGATCGCGCGGGCGCGGGGTACGTTTCTGCAGTTCGTGGACAGTGATGACTGGCTGACGGCGGATGCGACGAAGCTGATGGTGCGGGCGGCCGAGGAGACGGGCTGCGACATGGTGATCGCGGATTTCTATCGTGTCGTCGGAGAGATGGTGTCGCGGAAGGGGGATATCGACGCGGACCAGGTGATCGGGCGTGAAGCGTTCGTTGGCTTCATGATGGAGAACCCGGCGGACTACTACTATGGGGTGCTGTGGAATAAGCTGTACCGGCGCTCGCTTGTGGAGGCGCACGGGATCCGGATGGATGCGAAGCTCAGCTGGTGCGAGGATTTTCTGTTTAATCTCGAGTATGTGCGCTATGCGACGACGTTCTATGCGCTGCGGACGCCGGTCTACTATTATGTGAAGACGAAGGGTTCGCTGGTGAATCAGAAGATCAGCTTCGCGCGGACGGTGGAGATGAAACTCGCGATGTTCGAGTGCTACAACGACTTCTTCAAGCATGTGCTGGATGAGGATGCGTATGAGCGGAAGCGGCTGCAGGTCTATCATTTTCTAGTGGATGCGGCGAAGGATGGTTTCGTGTTCCCGACGACGATTCCGGGGACGCAGAAGCTCGGTGAGGAGCGGAGCCAGGCGCTGCAGGAGGTGATTTCGGAGGATGGGATCATCGTGGAGAAGTACCGCGACCGGAAGCTGCTCGAGCGCTATCTCGAGTCGGTGGCGCTGAAGTATGATATGACGCTGGCGGAGCTGTCGCTGCTGCTGTATCGGAAGGACGCGGGAAAGGCGCTCACTCGAGGGGCTGAAGCGCAGATGCCTGCGCGGGAAGATGCCGTGGAGGCGACTGATCGAAAGGATGCCGGAAAGGCGCTGAGCCGGAAGGATCTCGCGGAGCTGATGCATATGAGCCGCGGGGATCTGCGCGCCGCGCTGCAGAAGCTGGTCTCACGCGGGATGCTCGAAGTGGTCGACGTGCCGAGGAAACGACGTGAAGCGGCGGAAATAGCCGAGGCGACCGGTCTTTTCGGAAAGCGTGGCGAGGCACAGGATGCAGACGCGAACGGAATGACGAAGAAAAAACGCGAGCCGCGGATGATTCGTCTCGAGCTGCTGCCGGCGTCGGATGCGGTGCTGCAGGATATCGCGGCCGCGGAGCGTGACTACGAGCAGGCGAAGTTCCGGGGATTTACCGAGGACGAGCTCCGGCAGTATACAGCGCTCGAGCGGCGTGTGCAGGAGAACGAAAAGCAGATACTGCAGAAGTGAGGATGGGCAGACGAACACCATCAGCGATGCCTGGCGATGAGTCAGCGAGGGGCAGAATGCGTTGCGGCGAGGCACAACGCATGCGCGGAGTGATGATGTGGAGGGCCGAAACATGGGCACAAGCGAGTAGGAGGCGGTGACTAGCCGCCGTCCTCTCACACCACCGTGCGTACCGTTCGGTACACGGCGGTTTCAACAGTTGACGTGCATAGACTGATAAGCTGTGGCAAGATCATAAAAGCCCCAGTTTGTAGACCTAAAACAGAATACCGTTCCTTACATAGCAGTCATGCGCTTCGGTGCCTGGCTGCTAATTTTTTTGCGAAAGGAGCAGTATCGAATGAAGCTTGTATTAGCAGAAAAGCCCTCGGTGGCCATGTCCTACGCAAAAGTCCTCGGTGCAACCAGCCGTCAGGACGGTTATCTGGAGGGCAACGGCTATCTGGTAAGCTGGTGTGTTGGGCATTTGGTAGAGCTGGCTCCACCCAATGTCTACGATGCCAAGTACGTCAAGTGGAGCATTGCAGACTTGCCCATCCTGCCGCAAAAGTGGCAGTATCTGGTGTCTGCGTCCACCAAAAAGCAGTTTGGCATCCTGCAAAAACTGATGCACCGCTCGGATGTGGATAGCATCGTGAACAGTTGCGATTCCGGCCGGGAGGGAGAACTGATCTTCCGACTTGTCTACCAGCAAGCAGGCTGCAAAAAGCCCTTTTCTCGCCTATGGCTGTCCAGCATGGAGGAAAACGCCATCCGGGAGGGCTTCGCCCACC
>ENA-OQJC01000677-OQJC01000677.1-human-gut-metagenome-genome-assembly--contig:-NODE-677-length-9814-cov-2.841540_pt1 | contig 9814 bp, 8 predicted proteins | sample MGYA00242600_ERZ504766 | MGnify/ENA primary metagenome ERZ504766 (study PRJEB26092, sample SAMD00036364) | human gut metagenome | host: Homo sapiens | study: EMG produced TPA metagenomics assembly of the...
CGGTTTCGTCGTCGGGTCAGGGTGTTGACGGATTCGGTGACGAGCAGCCCTTGCCCACAGCCATCGGAGTGTTCGGAATGGTGCACTGGATATGGATGTCCGAAGAGTCAACGGATTCGCCGTCTTCGGTGGCGGAACAGGTCCTTGGTACTTCTTGAGATTCCAGCCGGCGGCGATGGAGACGACGATCTTGCCCGGCTTGGCAAGTTCGTCGGCCAGCGGCTTGACAACGGCGGCAATCTGGTAGGGCTTGATGGCGATGATGACCACGTCAGCGGCCGTCACCACTTCCAGCGCATTGCGCAACGGGCGCAAGCCAAGTTCGGCGGTGGTCTTCTCAAGCTTGTCGTAGTGGGCGGCGCAGGCGACCATCTGGCCGCCGGTGACCACGCCCGCGTCGACGAAGCCCTGGGCGATGGCCTGGGCCATGTTGCCATATCCGATAAAACCGATGGTGAGGTTCTGAGTCATACGTTTTCCTTTCGTGCATGTATACAGAGCTCCCTCATCAGAGGGAGCTTGCTTCCTTGAGTCAGAACAGTTCTTCGAGGTCGCCTCGGTTGAGGGCTTCGGTGTAGAGGTGCTTGAAGACGAGCGAGCCGTGCAGACCGTCATGCTCGAATTCGTTGGTGGTCCAGTAGTGGCTGTTACCCACGCGGCTCAAGGTGTCGAGCTGCATACCGGAATCGACATACATGTCGTCGAAGTAAACGGCGGCCTGCAGCGGCACCTCATTGCGGGCCAGCTGGTCTTCGTCATAGATCACGCCGAAGTGCGTGTCTTCCATGAGCAGGTCCATGGCCGGCCTGAACGGGCGCAACGCAGACTCCTGTTCGAACATCCACGGGAACATGGCCTCGCCGGTGAAGTTGAGCGGGCGTTCATCAGCACCGAATTCGGGCTTGCCATCGCGCACGCGCTGGGCGGCCCAGCGAATCGGCTGTTCCATCTCACCGTTGGCGTAGATGAACTCCTGCAGCGGCCAGTACAGCGGGCGCGACGAAGTGGCGTTCATCACCTTGGTCAAAAATTCGTCAGACAACGGCGAGTCGGCAGAAGCGGAACCATCGCCATCAAGGAAGGCGTCGTCAAGAATCCAATGGACACGCTCGAAGCTCGGCTTCATGCCAAAATCGGATCCCAAGCACTGGAAGCGTTCGACGGTGAGCGGGTCGCCGTTCGGCATCAGCGGGAAGCCGTGGGCGGCCATGCCGGCGATCACGCCAAGTCGATGCTCCACATCGGTACCAGCCATCGGATTCAGTACCGAATCGGTGAGTTTGCCAATGAATTCGGCGACTTCCGCAGTAGTCGGCAGCTTGTCGGCGATGGCAGCCACGCGCTCCTTGTCCTGTGGGTAGCGCTCGTAGAACTGAGTCGTCTTGCGCACCATGCGCGGGAAGGTATGCTCGTACACTTCAGCGGCGTCGGCCGGCACGTGCGGGATGCCGCCGGTGGTGAAGCTGGCGATTACGCCGGCCGGGAACAGGGACAGTGTGGTCAGGGTCAGGAAGCCGCCGTAGCTTTGGCCCATCGTCACCCACTTGCGGCCACCGAATTCGGTCAGGCGCAGATGTTCGAAGTCACGCACGATGGAATCGGCAAGGAACTTCTTCAGATAGTCGGCTTGGGCTCGTGCGCCGGCCGCGGCATCATCGTCGTGCGCGGCGGCGATGCGGGCCATGACGTGCGTGTCCACGCGCGAGGAACGGCCGGTGCCGCGCTGGTCGGGCAGAATCACGCGGAAATGCTTGGTGGCCTCTTCAATCCAGCCATCGGAGGTCGGGCTGTTCAAACGCGGGCCGGCACCGCCGGGACCGCCTTGCAGGAAGATCAGCAGCGGCAGGTCGTCATGCACATGTTCGGGCGTGGTGACCACGCGATAGAACAGTTTGATGGTTTCCCCGTCGAACGCCCGCCCGGGCTCGTGGCCGGTCCAGTCGAGCGGAACATCGATGGAATGGTCCTCTATGGCCAGTCCGGGCACGTAGTATTTGCTCAGCATTGTCATGGTTCAAGACTCTAGTCCATAAATCCTCCTGAAGAGTGATACCGGTTCGTCGCCGGACACGCTAGCCTTGTGCGTTATGGAGATGATGGCGCGCGTGAGGGCATGGTGCGCACGGGAGTCGACCCGCACACTGCTATGGGACACGTTGCTCGCCGCGGCGCTGATCGCCGGTTGCGTGCCGTTCAACGGCGTCACCAGCCCTGATTCGACGGGCGGCATATTGTTTCCCGCAACTCAGGCATCGATGACGCTGTGGTCGCTGCCGGTCTTCGTGCCGCTGATGCTGCGCAGGTATCGCCCGGAGCCGGCGGCCTGGCTGTTCGTGGCGCTGACCATCACGCATCTTGTGCTCGGCCCGGCGATCACGTATTTCGATTTCTACGCCCTGATCATGGTGTATTCGGTGATTCTGTACGGCAGTCCCCGACATTCCTGGCGGTTCATTGTCACGGCGTTCGTCATGGGACTGGTCGCGGCGACGGTCTGGTCGGTGTCTTTCAACGTGGGTCCGCTGTTCGCCGGACCTTCCTCCGGTTCGCGCACCATCCGCGACGGCTGGCTGGCCGATGCCATCACGATGCCCACATGCCCGGCGGTCACCGGCGTCGTGGGGGCGAAGCGCCGCCGTCAACTGCGGGGCCGAAGATGCTCGCTGACGTCGGCATGGAGGCGGCGCTCATCGAATCGAGCGTGCTGAGCGTCATCATCATGGCCTTGTGGCAGCGAGCGCGCAAGGCCACGCTGGCGGCCATGCGCGAGCGCAACGCCTCCATTGTGGCGAAAGAGGCCGAGGAGACGCGCATCGCGGCGCTGGCCGAACGCGCACGCATCGCCCGTGATATGCATGATGTGGTGGCACATACACTCTCCACGATTATTGTGCAGTCGGATGGCGGCCGGTATGCGGGCGCGCATGATCTGGCCGTCGCCAAGCATACGATGAGCACGATTCGCCATGAAGCGGAACGCGCGCAGCGTGATATGCAGCGTCTGTTCAATGTGTTCGGTGCGAGCGGCAGTACCGGATATGCCGACATCGATTCGCTGTTTGATGGCCATCTGGTGGTTTCCCGGCATATGACCGGCAAAGCGCAACCTGACCGGCTGTCCGCCGACGCGGAAACCGCCGTGTTCCGTCTTGTGCAGGAAGCGCTGACCAATACGCGCAAACATGCGGGCGAGGGTGCTAAAGCCACCATCGATGAATTCTGGTCAAACGATGTGCTGTCGATTACCGTATCCGATAACGGCCGTGGCGCGGCGTCTGCAGCAGACGGTCATAAGCCCGGATACGGATTGGTTGGTATGCACGAACGCATTGAGTCGTTGGGTGGCAGCGTGCAAGCCGGCCCAGGGCCGAATGGTGGCTTTATTGTGGCGGCTACGATTCCGCTCTCCCCTGCCGCCCCACAGTCTGGCACCGATACGGAGGATCCGGTGCTAACCATTATCTCGCGTATACGAGGATTGATGGATCGGGCGCGCCCCAAAGTACTCGACCAAGGAGATACGCGTGAGTCGAACTGGGTGGGTCGATTTGCGCAGTGGACCGAGCGGCACTATCTTCTGATGGACGTTATCGCCACTATCGTGCTGATTGCGCTATTTGATTCCGCCACGTATGGCGATTTGCAAATGATCGGCAATGCCCCGTATTCGCCGAACCGCGTGCTGACTATAACGCTGACGATTATTATGCTTTCGCCTTTGGCGTTCCGCCGCCGCTTCCCAGAGGGCAGCGCACTGGTCATGGCGATTCTGTCCGCCGTGCAGCTGCTGTTTCTGCCATCCATCCTGACCGTCAACATGTTCGCATTGGTGTCCGTGCATGCCGCCGTACTGTATGGCCGCGAACATGCGTGGCGCTGGGTCAGCGTGGCACTGGTTGCGGATTCGTGGCTGGCCGGCATCAAGATAATGTCCGGCTGGAACGGCTATGGGATGCTGATTCAGATGCTGCTGCCCTTCAACGGCGAATCGGCGATGTCCCGCTGGCTGCTGGTGCTTTCCGGTCTGATGCCGGGTGGCGTGGTTATGCTGTTTGGCTTTGCCTGCATTGCGATGGCCCGGTGGAGCCGTTCACGCGGTTCGAACGCGCTGGTGCTCATGCAACGCGAGGAAGCGCTCAAGGCCGAGCAGGATCGGCAGAAGGTGCTGGCCGCCAATCTGGAGCGCAATCGCATCGGCACGGCCATGCAGGCCGAGGTATTGAATACGTTGGAATCGGTGATCACGCAAGCCGATGATGGGCTGGCCATGCTGAACTCCGAACCGGCTCCCGATAGCGAGCAGATCATCGCCGCGTTCACGGTCATCGGGGAACGCGGGCGTGCGGCTCTGGCGCACATGCGGCAATTGCTGACGGTGCTGCGTGAAACCGGATTCAGCGACGAGATGCATGAAGGCGCACAACCCGACATGCAACTGCGACCGGCTGCTCCTCTGTCCAGCCAGATGAGGCAGGCGGAATCCACATCTCAGACGGATTCGTCCACGAACATGAACTCAGGGAACAATCAGGGTGTCCATGGAGCGGCGCTCCGATAGGAAACGGATACAGTGGAGAGCATGAACGAGAGCAGAAGCATTCGCGTGATTATTGCGGACGACCAGGAGCTGGTGCGTGCCGGTTTTGCCATGGTCATTGGTTCGCAGCCGGATATGGAGGTGGTCGGGCAGGTGCCCGACGGCGCCCAAGCCGTGGCGTTGGCGGAATCCCTGCATCCCGACGTGGTGCTGATGGATGTGCGCATGCCCAGCATGGATGGCATTGAGGCCACGAGCCGTATTACCTCGCTCTCCGCCGCGCCGGGCGACGCGGCCGATTCGGCCAGTCTGGCCGCCGACGCGACCGTCTCGGCCGAATCGGCTGACGACCGGCCGACGCGCGTAATCATTCTGACGACGTTCGATTTTGGACGAGTATGTGATGGCGGCCATCAATGCCGGCGCCTCGGGCTTCCTGCTCAAGGACACCGAACCGGAAACGTTGCTCAATTCGATTCGTACTGTATTCCAAGGCAATGCGATTATCGCGCCTTCCGCCACGAAGCGACTCATCGAAAAGATGATGCAGGACGGTTACGCGCAGCATGGTTCGTTGGGTGGAGAAACCACACACTCCGGTGCCGTGTACGGTTCCGCCGGCGGCGTCTCTGGCGGTGCGGCCGGCAACGGTGCTGGCTCGATGACCGGCATCCCCTCCCCTGCCGGAGCCGCTTCCGACGGTTCCAATACGTCACGCCCGGCATACACCGATCCCGAACTGGATCTGCTTACCGACCGTGAACGCGAGGTGCTGGTGGAGATCGCCCATGGTCTGAGCAACCAGGAGATCGCGGACAAGCTCTTCATTTCTCTGCCCACCGTCAAAACCCATGTGGCACATATTCTGGCCAAAATCAACGCCCGCGACCGCGTACAAGCCGTAGTCTTCGCGTACGATAACGGGCTGGTGTAACAAAGCTCCCTCTGATGAGGGAGCTTATTGCCCTACGCCTCGGCCAAAGCCTCGACGGGTGGCGTCTTGACGGCTCGGCGGGCGGGAGCCACGCTGGCCAGCAGAGCGGCGAGCGCGGCGACGCCGAGCACCACACCGTTGGTAGCCCATTCGAACGGGAACACGGTGTCGCCGTACAAACTAAACACCATGTAGGATCCGAGCCAGCCGAACAGGGTACCCAGTACCACTCCCACCACGCCGGAGACGAGCGAAAGCAGCAACGCTTCCACCGCCAGCGAGCGCCGCAGTTGGCCGCGCGTCATGCCGATGGCACGCAAGGTGGCGGATTCGCGTGTGCGTTCGATCACCGACAGACTCAGCGTGTTCGCCACACCGACCAAGGCGATGAGCACAGCCACCGCAAATCAAACCGACCAACAATGCCATCATGCCGTTGATCATGGTCTCCCATTGAGTACGTTCGGCCACCGGACCGGTCACGGTAACACCCGCACTGGCGGAGAACACATTCTGCACGTTGGTGAATACGTCGTTCAACGCAACACCCGCGCCTTCGGCGTCAATGCGCATAAGCATGATATGCCCGTCGGCCTTGATCCCACCGTTGGTGAAGTGGCTGGCGTCCACGAAGGCGACCGCGGCGTAGTTGGAGGCGATGCGGCGATAGTCCACCTTCCGCGGTTTGAGCGTCAGCGTCTGTGTGCCGCCGGATTGTCCATTGCCGTTTTCGGCGCTGCCGTTCGCATCATTGCCGGACGGACCATTGGCGGCATCGGCTTGTGCTTCGGCCGCTCCAGCCGTGAACGTAACGCTCTTGTCCAGCGGAATATCCTTGCCTGTAGCGGCGGAATACTTGGGCATCAGTACGGAATCGCCATCAATGGTTACGCCGGACAAATCGGAGCGCACCACCTTGCGCAGCGCGTCGACGCCATCCACGCCCACGACCAGCACACTCAGGCTCTTGCCGTCGGCATCCTTCATGGTCATCATGCGGGTCGGCGCGTAGACACTGCTCTGAACGCCCTTGACTTTGGCTGCCTCGCTGGCCTGTTTGCCAGTCATATCGGTGCCAGCGGCAATCATGTCGACGCTGTAGCGCGTGGTCAGCGCCTCGTTCATGGTTTGCTTGGCGCTGGCGGCACCGGTGGCGATGGTGGAGACCAGCGTCACGCCGATAAGCAGTGCGGCACCGGTGGCGGCCACGCGGCGCGGGTTCTTCTGAATGTTCGCATGTGCCACTTTGGCGGACGGACCGGCCAGTGCAACCAGCGCGCCCACGCCGCGCATGAGCACCGGTAGCCAGAACGTGGCGGAAAGCACCAGTCCAAGGAAGATCAATGCACATCCGATGATGGCGGCGAGCAGCACCAGCGGATACTGCTTGTCGGCCATTGAATCACGTCCGGCGATGTTCTCGGACATCTGCCATACAGAGAATGCGCACAGTGCCACGCCGGCCACAATCAGCAGCATGGAAATCACGGCGCGGACCACACCGGCCCGTCGCGTGTCGGTCAGTTCGATGGGTCGCAACGCTTCCAGCGGGGTGACGGCGGTAGCGGAACGCGCAGAGCCTAGCGAGGCAATCACCGTCATAATGATGCCGAATGCCATAGGCACCGTGAACACCGGACCGGATAGCACCAGTCGCATGGTCATGCCGGTGGCTTTCATCAGGCCCGACTGGCATAGTGCGGCCATGAGTCCGATGCCCAGGCCCACTCCCAGTGCGGAGGCGATCAGTCCCAGCACACCGGCTTCAAACAGCACGGAGACATACAGCTGGCTTTTGTTCGCGCCGATGGTGCGCAGCAAGGCGAGTGTGCGGCGGCGCTGTGCCACGAGCACTTGGAAGGTGTTGGCGATGACGAGTGCCGCGACCAGCATGGCAAGTATGCCGAAGCTCAGCAGGAAGATGGTGGTGATGCTGGTTTTCGCCCGAACTCATGCTTTTTGTACGGATTCCTCGACGAGCGCGGCACGGGATTGCACGCTGAAATGCTTAGGGAGGCAGTGTGCTGACCTGTTTTACGGTGGACGCCGCAGCCGTGTCACTGGCATCGTCGATGTCGAGATAGACGAGGTAGACAGGCAGGTTGCCGAAATCGTTGCTGCCGGCCATCGCGGTAATAACGTTGTCGGAAAGCACGGAAGCGCCACCGTAGTAGGCGTAGGCACCGTTCGGGTCGTCGGTGAGGCCTACCACGCGCACGGTCATGCCGGAGTCGACGGCTATGTCGACACCGTCGGATGAGGCGGACGCACCTGACGCGGCATCGGAATCACCGTCGTGCGAGCTCGTGCCATCGGCGTTCTGGGCCGACTCATCACCAGCGTCACCGGTATTACCGGCCGAATCGCCGGTCTTGCCCGCATACTGCGCCGCCTGCGAGTTGACGGTCACACGGTCCCCTACCTTGACGCCAAGCTGGTCGGCTACGGACTTGGTCAGGGCAATCTCGTTGCTGTCCGCCGGCTGGTCTCCTTGCGTGATGGTGACCGGCAGCAGCGTACGTTTTGCGGCGGTGGTGATGACGTAGCTGCTGGCATGCTTGTTGCCACGGGTTACGGTCACGGAACCCGCGTAGCTGGCGCGTGCGTCCTTGACGCCTTCGGTGGCGCGGATGCGGTCAAGCTGGAAGTCGTTAACCGTGCGCGTGTAGATGTAGTCCTGGTCCTTATCGGTCAGGTCCTTGCCGCCATCCGGGCTGATCACGTAGTTCGCGCCGCCGAGCTGGGCGGTGTTCTGGGCGGCAAGCGCATCGTTCATCGCGTTGCCGAACAGGAGTAGCGGCGATGAACGCAGTGCCGATCAGGATGGCGATGCCTGCCGGAATCAGCATCCTGGCGCTTTTCTTCATAAGTTTCAGAGTGATGGAAAACATGGGGGTGTCCTGTCTCTCGCTTTCCGTCTCAGCGAGCGTGCTGTGCGGCGGCACGGGCATGATGCATGGTGCCGGTTCTCCCAGCTGGGGGCAATGGAGCGTCGGTGATGGGCAGGTTGGGCACATCCTTTACGCCGGCAAGACGGGCGAGCGTGTCGGCGCGTGTGCTGGTGACGGCAGCGCGCGTGGCACGTTCGCGTTCGGCCATAAGCAGATCGTTCATCGTTTCGGCAGTGGGATTCGCCTCGTCGGCCACGATCTGTCCGTCGGCGAATACGATGGCACGGTCGGCGTAGGAGGCGGCCACCGCATCGTGCGTGACCATGACGATGGTTTGGCCAAGCTCGTTGACCGAACGCTTCAGGAAGCCGAGCACTTCGGCGCTGGAAACGGAGTCGAGGTTGCCGGTCGGCTCGTCAGCGAACACCAGCTTCGGCTTGGTAATCAGCGCGCGGGCGATGGCCACGCGCTGCTGCTGGCCACCGGACAGTTCATTCGGTCGGTGGTTCAGGCGCTGCTTCAGTCCCAGGGTATCGACGAGCAGGTCGAACCAGGCGTGGTCGGGCTTGTCTCCGGCGAGAGTCAGTGGCATGAGGATGTTCTGTTCGGCGGTGAACATCGGCAGCAGGTTGAAGCTTTGGAAGATGAAGCCGATCTGGTGACGGCGCAGCAATGTCAGCTGGTCATCGTTCATACGGGTCAGGTCCTTGCCATCGAACATGATGTGGCCGCTGGTGGCCGAGTCAAGGCCGGCCAGAGTGTGCATCAGCGTGGATTTGCCGGAGCCGGACGGTCCCATGATGGCGGTGAACCGGCCTTGTTCGAAGGCGATGTTGACACCGCGCAACGCGTGCACCGCGTTGCTTCCGGACCCATAATCCTTGACGAGGTCGATGGCTTCGATGGCGGTGTTGCCGGCTTTGATGACGTCCCTGATGTCCATGGAAGTTCCTTTCTTGCGAAGTTACTTCCAAAATACGAAACAATCGTATGCGGCGACATCATGCGCTGGTTTGAAATCGGCCGTTCCCCGACTCATCCTTGAGTATGAGAACGGCTTGGAATCAGAACATCACGGAATACCGTCTCCGAACGGAAAACGCGTCAATCGCCGAGCAGCACACCTTCATGCGGCGGCTCAAGCCAATACGACTCCTTCTCCACACTGACGGTGGACGCCCACCAGGTCTGTTCCACGCCCGGCAGGGAGCGGATGGACTCATCCACCACTCGCCACAGATCCTCGTCGGTGTCGGCGATGATCTCGATCAGATAATCGGCGCCGTTCAATCCGACGCCGCTCATCGCATACGTCACCTCATCGATCGCCAGCAGCTGTTCGGTGTCGAGCCGATAAGGCGGTTTCACACCGAGGCCGAGGAACGCTTGACGGAATCCACCCAAACGCATGGGGCTGACGGTGGCCATGATGCGCATCACGCCGGATTCCTC
>ENA-OQJC01000682-OQJC01000682.1-human-gut-metagenome-genome-assembly--contig:-NODE-682-length-9780-cov-3.686315_pt1 | contig 9780 bp, 8 predicted proteins | sample MGYA00242600_ERZ504766 | MGnify/ENA primary metagenome ERZ504766 (study PRJEB26092, sample SAMD00036364) | human gut metagenome | host: Homo sapiens | study: EMG produced TPA metagenomics assembly of the...
GTGAAATACACATTAACGTTCGGTAAAGTTTATTGTACCCTTTTTTTTTACTATGTTAAAATGAAAGAGTAATATTCAGTCATTTCGATGGAGGTTAAAGACACATGATTCAACGGTATACAAGAGAAAAAATGGGCCATATTTGGAGCGAACGCAACGAATTTGACCAGATGTTGGAAGTGGAAATCTTAGCTTGTGAAGCACAGGCAGAATTGGGAATTATCCCTAAAGAAGCGGCTAAGGTTATCCGTGAAAAAGCGAACTTTGATGTAGAACGAATTCATGAAATTGAAAAAGAAACGAACCACGATATTATTTCTTTCGTAACCGCTGTCGGTGAATACGTTGGCGAAGAAGCTAAATACATTCACCTCGGCCTTACATCTACGGACGTAAAAGACACAGCACTCGGTGCTATGATGAAACAGGCTTGTGACATCATTTTGGAAGATTTACATCAATTCCGCGATGTACTTCGCCGTCGTGCCGCTGAATTTAAATACACCCCAATGGTTGGTCGTACCCATGGTATTCATGGTGAACCTACCACTTTCGGTTTGAAACTTTGCCTCTGGATGGCTGAAATTGAACGTGATATTGAACGTTTGGAACATGCAAAGAAAAATGTAGCCGTTGGTAAAATGTCCGGCGCCGTTGGTACTTACTCCGTTAACGATCCGTTCATTGAAAAATATGTGTGTGAAAAACTCGGTTTGGAACCGGTAAAAATTGCCACTCAGGTTATTCAACGTGACCGTCATGCTGAACTTTGCAGCATCTTGGCCATCATCGCCAGCACTTTGGATAAAATTGCTCTTGAAATCCGTCACTTACAACGTACGGAAGTGCGTGAAGCGGAAGAATACTTCAGCCCTAAACAAAAAGGCTCCTCCGCTATGCCTCACAAACGTAACCCAATTACTTGTGAACGTATCTGCGGCTTAGCTCGTGTGGTACGCGGCAATGCGCAGGCTGCTTTGGAAGACGTGGCTTTATGGCATGAACGCGATATTTCCCATAGCTCTGTTGAACGTGTAATTTTACCGGATAGCACGATTACTGTTGACTATATGCTGTCCTTGGCTATTAAAGTTATCGACAAATTGTTGGTATATCCGGAAAACATGATGAAAAACTTGGAATTAACCGGCGGCTTGATCTTCAGCCAGCAAATCTTAACAGCCCTTGTAGATAAAGGTGCTGTTCGTGACGAAGCTTACCGTTGGGTACAACGTCATGCTATGGCTCGTTGGTTGGAAGGCAAAGACTTCAAAGCCGGCCTTAAAGGTGATGCGGATATTAAAAAATATCTTACCGATGAAGAAATCGATCACCTCTTCGACCCACATCGCATGTTGAGACATGTGGATACGATTATGGCAAGATTCGGATTATAATAAAATAGCGCGAGATATATAAACCCCGAGAAGCTCCTCATCTAAGGCTTGGTTTCTGCAAGCAGAAAAGACCCTTAGATAAGGACTTCTCGGGGTTTTTCCATATAACCTCGCGCTGTTTCAGTTAGGGGTAGGGTCCTTTTTTCGTAGAGCGTCGACGCTGTTTTAGTTATGGGGAGAGGGAGAGAGGTGGTTTCTGCAAGCAGAAAAGACCTTTAGATAAGGACTTCTCGGGGTTTTTCCATATAACCTCGCGCTGTTTTATTAAAGGGGGAGGGGGAGATTGGGTTTGCAAGTAGAAAAGCCCCTTAGATAAGGACTTCTCGGTTTTTTTTATATAACCTTGCGCTGTTTCATTTCTCTTCTCTCCGTCATAGTGAACGGTGCGAGGTGCTGAGCGAAGCCCTGAGAGATCCGCGGCTGATATGAGATGATAGAAAAAAGTGGCGAGGTGGTATCGCGGTAAAAGGGTCTTCCTTCAAGCCTTTGGACGTGATACCTCGCCACTTCTATTTTTATTCAGTTGAGGAGCTTCTCAGGACTTCTTCATTCCTCCGCCGTTTTACTTAATTCCTTCTAATGCTTGTTTTTACTTTCTTTACCAAAACTCAACACTACGAGTGCAATGATGACGAAGACAGAGGCAAAGAGGTAAAAAATAGCGTCCATATGCATTTCATGGGAGAGGAGGAAACCGACTAAAAACGGGGCGATGATGCCACCGATACGACCGATGCCGGCGGCCCAACCGGAGCCGAGGCCACGGATTTCGGTAGGATATAATTCCGGTGTGTAAGTGTAAATAACACCCCAGGCACCTAAGTTGAAGAATGACATGCAAATACCGGAGGTCAATAACATGGCTTCCGAGGTGGCATGACCAAAGAAATAGCTGCTGATGCCGCTACATAATAAATAGAGCGATAAGGTATAGCGACGTCCGATTTTATCAACTAAATAGGCTGCTGAAATGTAGCCCGGGAATTGTGCTATGGTCATGATTAAGAGGTATTCGAATGATTTTATAATGGTAAAACCTTGTTGATAGATTAACGAAGGGAGCCACATGAAAATGCCGTAGTAGCTGAAAACAATGCCAAACCAGGTAATCCATAACATGCAGGTACGCAAGGCATATTGTTTGTTCCAAAGAGTGCCAAGGGTAGGTCGAGAGTCGTTGGCGGTTAACATAGTTAAATCGTCTTTGGTGCAACGCGTGAGAGGAACCTTGGTAGCTGCCTCTACTTGAGCGATGGTTGCGTTCAGTTGGTCAAGTTTTTGCTGTTTAATCAGATAACGTAAGGATTCCGGCATGTGGGAGCGAATGACCCCGGTATAGAGGGCCGGTAAGGCCCCGATGGCAAGGCCGATACGCCAACCGTAAATCGGAATGATGAGATAGGCGATGAGGGCCGCTAAAAGCCAACCGATAGCCCAGAAGCTTTCCAGCATGACGATGAAACGGCCGCGGGAATCTTGCGGTGAATATTCGGTAATCAAGGTGGCTACTACAGGGAGTTCACCACCGAGGCCAAGGCCTACCAATAAACGACAGACGAGCAAAAACTCGTAGTTAGGCGCCATGGCTGACAGGGCCGTGGCAATACCGTACAGTAACATGGTCCAAGTAATGATTTTTTTACGACCTATATGATCCGCTAAAGCACCGGCCAATACGGCGCCGATGGCCATGCCCAAGAGACCTACACTGCCGAGCATACCGATTTCTGTGCCCGTGAGATGCCATTCTTTGGTTAATAACGGCATGATGAAGGAAATAATGCCCGTATCCATGGCGTCAAAAGCCCAGCCGATGCCGGCAATGAGTAAAAGTTTGTAATGAAAGCGATTAGGTTTCATCGTGTTCAATTCAATTAATAATCATCGAGTCATCCCCTGTTTCTAATACCTAAAAATAAAAGTATACAGTTGAGCAATGTGTATACTTTTTAACTATACAGCAATAACTTTCAGATAGCTAAGGGACTTTTTTTAGAAAAAAGTAAGCAAGATGATTATATAGAAAAAACACCGGACAGTTATGCGTCCGATGCTACTATTATGTGTAAATCCTGTAATGCTTTGATGATGTGATCCATTATGTCGGGCGTGGGTGCTTCAATCAGATGGGTGTGGAGACCGTTGTTTAATCGGGAGAGCAAACCGCTGGTAGAATCTTTCTGTTTGTTTAAAAAGGCCTCAATATCGTCGTCTGTTTTGATTAACAAGGGGGCAGTGAGCGTCCCGTACACGTCGTGGTTGACAGATACATTGTGAACCAGGCCACCCATGGCGACAATTGTGTGTAATTCCGTCACTACATCCTCCGGCTTATGACGGCAGGTTATGGTGCGTAAAACGCCCTGCGTTGGCCCTTTGCTGATTTCGTATCCTTTTACGGTGGAACGAATCGGATAACCGGCGGCACGGAGAGCGGCCATGTCGTTCACGATTACCTGTCGTGTAACCCCGTAACTCTGAGCTAATTCATCACCCGTCAGCGGTGTCATACTTTTATTTAATATAGTTATGAGCTCTTGGCGTCGTTTTTCCTTTTTCTTCATGGGTTGGATCACCTTGCTATGAGAATACATAGGGAATTGAAATATAAGGCTGTGGTAGTGCACGGCCACAGCCTTTGCTAATTTATAGAATAACATTCAAATACTTACTGCTATTTTCTATTATTTTAGCTCATTTTATAGATTCATGCACTATAGTGCCATAAAAAAAACCTACCTCCCCCGGCCATCATAAACAACGATGAGAGGCTTTAAGCGATGGCCGAGAGATCTGCTGTTGTATGAGCGGTTAAGAACGAAGCGGCGAGGTGTGCGTAAAGGTCTCTCAAGCACCTCTTAGCATCATAAACACGACGAGAGGTCTTTGGGAGAAAACGGAGAGGTCCTCGGATGAGGGTCTTTTTGCGAAGCAAAACCAAGCCTTAGCCGAGGAGCCTCTCCGTTTCCCATACCTCCGCCGTTTTACTTGATGCACACTTTTCAAAGGTATGTTATAATAAATTGTATGATAATGTCTCTATTTTTAGTTTTAGAATTAGACTTTTATAATTCAAATTTTAGAGCAGGCCATACCACAACTGACACTATGTGATACAAATGGAGGTTTGAATATTATGGCAACTAGTATGGTTATCGGAACCCAATGGGGCGATGAAGGAAAAGGCAAGATCGTAGATTATTTAGCAGAACAGGCGGACGTGGTTGTTCGCAGTCAAGGCGGCAACAATGCAGGACATACCGTAGTAGTTGATGACGTAGCATTTGCGCTTCGTTTATTGCCTAGTGGGATTTTATATGACAATAAAATCAATGTGGTAGGCACCGGTACAGTTATCGACCCTAAAGTTCTTTTAGGTGAAATTGAAAACTTGGAAAGCCAAGGCAAAAGTGCTAAAACATTGCAGATTTCCAATCGTGCTCATGTAATTTTGCCATATCATAATCGCTTGGATGAAGCGGAAGAAGCCTCTAAAGGCGCTTTATCCATCGGTACGACCAAGAACGGTATCGGCCCTTGCTATGCAGATAAAGTAAATCGTATCGGCATTCGCATCTGCGATTTGATGAACGAAGAAGTTTTCAAAGAAAAATTACAATATAAATGTTAAGATTAAAAATAAAATTTTGCGCGAAGTATATGGCGCCGAACCGGTAGATTACTATGAAATTTTAAAAGATTACTTAGAATATGCCGATCGTTTACGCCAATATGTACAAGATACAAATTACAATGTAGTATCTTACATCAAAGATGGTAAAAAAGTGTTGTTCGAAGGCGCTCAGGCAACTATGCTTGACCTCGATCATGGTACTTATCCATTCGTTACGAGCTCTCATCCTATTTCCGGTGGTGCTTCTGTAGGCGCCGGTGTAGGTCCTAATTATTTGAAAAATATCGTAGGCGTAGTTAAAGCGTACGCTACTCGTGTAGGCGCCGGTCCATTCCCATCCGAACAATTGAATGAAATCGGTGATTTACTCCGTGAAACCGGTCATGAGTTCGGTACCGTAACCGGTCGTCCTCGTCGTTGCGGTTGGTTAGACTTGGCTGTAGTTAAATATGCAGCCGACCTTAACAGCCTTGATTATTTGGCAATTACCCGTCTTGATATTTTGGACAAATTGCCTGAAATTAAAATCTGTGTAGGTTATACTTTGAACGGCGAACCGGTTAAAGGATTCCCGGCAGATTTACAGGTATTGGAACAATGCGAACCGGTATATGAAACGTTACCTGGTTGGCAGACAGATATTAGCGGTATTCGTCATTATGATGAGTTGCCTGAAGCGGCTCGTCGTTATGTAGAACGCATTTCGGAAGTAACCGGCGTTCGTCTCGGTATCGTATCCGTAGGCCCTAACCGTAAACAGACTATCGTGTTGGAAGATGTATTCGGAGCCTAAGAGTTCTCGTATAGTTTTTTTGCATGATAGCAAAATGAAACAGTAAGTAATTTAGCCACTGAGTTAATTCGTTGACTCGGTGGCTTTTTTCGCAGTATTGCTGAGATATAGCTTATAATTAGGTTTCTTTTTCACCCTTTGCTAAACCGGATTTTACAATTTATAAACTTTTTATAAACTATGCGTTTTGGTAATAACTTTGTGTTAAAAAGACAGAAATTATGGTAAAATAAAAGATAATGTGAGAAATTAACACACTCTGTAAGAGAAATATAGTTTGGTAAGTTGTAAACAAGTAAAAGGAGATATTAACAGTGGATTACCTGATTTCATTTTTGGAGACATACGGCTATGCGGCCATGTTTATTACGATGGTATTGGAAAATGCCAATGTTCCGATTCCCAGTGAGATTGTGTTGGGCTTCTCGGGGTATTTGATTGCGCAAGGCGTATTCGAGATGAATATGACCATGATTGTAGCTACGGCTGCCGGTGTGGTTGGCTCTATTTTATCCTATTGGATGGGGGAACATGGGGGCCGTCCGTTGCTTAGAAAATATGGTCGCTATATTTTCTTCAATGAACATAAATTTGAAATGGCTGAGAAAATGTTTAATAAATACGGCGGTGCTGCGGTGTTCTTTGGCCGTTTGTTGCCGGGGATTCGTACCTTTATTTCTTTCCCGGCCGGTATCGCCCGTTATCCGATGGGGCGTTTTATCATTTGGACTTTACTCGGCACAATTCCTTGGACGATTTTGCTCGTATGGCTCGGCGTAAAATTGGGTGAACATTGGCAGGATTTGATTGAGTACAATCATGAATTCTTAGTTATTATGATAGTTGTTTTTGCTATCATTGCGGTCTTCTTCGGCATTCGTTACTATCGCAACAAAAAAGCGCAAGCAAGATACAGACGGTGTAAATTCAGTTGCTCATGACTCGAAGATTGAAACCAAAGAAGAGGCAGACCTTACGGATGAGGCAACAACCGAAATGAAAGACAATGCTGTGCAGGATAATACAACACAGCGCTAAGGAGGGATTAGATGCGACTTCATCGCTTGAGCGTCATTTGCTTCTTAATCGCCTTCGCCATGTTTGCTATCGGCAATGGCAGTTTGCCGATTACCGATCCGGTTGAGTCGAACTATGCATTGACAGCTAAAGAAATGGTCATGTCCGGCGATTGGTTATCGCCACAGATTTATCATGAATATTGGTATGATAAGCCGATAATGATTTATTGGCTTATTGCGTTAAGTTATAAAATTTTCGGCTTTTCCGATTTTGCTGCTCGTTTTCCGGCCGCTTTATTCGGGGCCTTGTCGGTAGGGTTCTTCTACCAGGTAGTGCGCAGCATTTCCGGCCGTCGTTTGGTATCGCTGTGGAGTGCCATGATTCTCGGTTCATCCCTTGAATTCTGGATTTTGGCGCGAGGCATCGTAACGGATATGGTGCTCTTGTGGGCGACTATCGGCACCTTGGCCTATGCTTATCGCGGGCTTACGGAACGCCGCACCTTGTTTATGGTGTGGGCATACCTTTTTGCGGGCATCGGTGTTTTGACCAAAGGACCGGTGGCACTCGTATTGCCGGGGATTTTGCTCTTGGTATATGCCGCTGTAATGCGTTCGGGCCGTATGCTTCGCTACATCTTTTCGTGGCAAGGCATTTTAGCCTTTTTAGTTGTCGTTATGCCTTGGTACGGCTATATGTACATGACACACGGGCAAGACTTTATTGATGGTTTCTTGGGCCTTCATAATGTGGTGCGCGCCACCCAGTCGGAGCATCCGGAAGCTAATCATTGGTGGTATTACTTAGTTATGTTCCCGTTGGCTTCGTTGCCGTGGACAGGCGCCGTATTATACGGTATGTATTACGGTTGGCGTTTTAAACAGCCGTTCTATATTTATTCCATGATTATGGGGTGGGGGACATTATTATTCTATACGTTAATGGCCACTAAGTACCCGACGTATACATTTATCAGCTTGGTACCGTTTAGCTTTTTAGGTGCTTTTGGGGTTGTAAAAATATTGCGTCCCGGTCGCCCGCGTAAGTTGTCTTGGCTCATTATGGGGCCGGCCTTCTTCTTGTGGCTCGTTTTGGGCGTGGCCAGTTTTTATGTGCCTTGGGGCTTCTGGTACTTGTTGTATGTACTGATTGTAGTCGGTTTTATTTTGACCGGCCTGATGTATTGGAACCAGAAACGCTATATGCTGCCGGTAGTAGTTACTTTTATGACTATGGCCATTGCAGGGCTTGTTATTCATGAAGGGATACAACCGCTGGTAGAACAACGCTCATCGGTAGCTTATGCACCTGTTGTGGCTCAGTATGACGGCGATATCTATTATTATGGTGACTATAGTGCGTCGCTCGTGTATTATACGGACAAAGAAGTTACTAAAATTGAAGACGATGCGTTACCTAATAAAAATAAGGAACGTAGTAATGCTTGGGAAGGTAAAAACAAGATGCCTGCTCAAACGGTAGAAGAAGTGACGGAGCGTTTTCAGGCGGCCCTTAATAATGAAGCACGAGTTTTACAAAGTGTAACGAATGATAAGGGACAAGCAACCCGCTTGCCGATGGGGAAAAATCCGACGGAACCGATGCCGATCGATAATCCGGTAGCGCTTCATGCGCTGATTCTTGTGCCTGAAAAGTATCGGGGACATTTTGAAAAATCTTCGTTAGCGCCAATGGTGAAATTGTTGCGCGTTGAGAATAAGATATTTATTTACGAAACACGATAAACAATCAGTTTGTTAACTATATTGATTGGCGGATTTTTATCAAATTGTTATAGCAGGAAAGATACATGTCAAAAGTGTGTTGAATGCGTGTTAAATGTGTGTTAAATGTGTGTTAAATGCCGTAGAGGAGGTTCTATGAAAGATTCAATTAGTCGGTTTATAGATAAACTGGCAGCTTATGAAGGCTCTGATACGGTATTTAATCCGTGGCGTGATTACGATCCGGCCCTCGATGTATCGCAGGCGGCGCCTCAGTGGCGACGGGAGCAATTAGAGAGTTATTTAAGAGCACGCTTAAAACAAAGCCGTTATCTTATTGTGGCTGAAGCCGTAGGCTATCAGGGTGGGCGCTTTTCCGGTATTGCCATTACCTGTGAGCGCATGCTCCTCGGTTTTCATAATGATGTGAAACCCGCTATGATTTTGCCGGACGGCATAGGCAAACGGACGAGTCGTGCCGATAGCCCATTGTTGCTTAATAATAAACAACGCTTGGAAGGGTTTAACGAACCGACGGATACGGTAGTATGGTCAGCTCTTTTGGAGAATAATATCTCTACCTATGATGCTATATTGTGGAATATTTTTCCTTTTCATCCCCATGTAGCGAATCAGCCTTTGACGAATCGCACGCCTACGGAGACAGAAATTGTTATCGGCGGTCAGTTTACCGAGGACTTAATGGCCTTGATTGAAGCGTACAATGGTGACCGACAGATTATTTGTGCCGTAGGGCGCAAGTCGGCGGATATTTTGGCGCGGCAGGGCATTGTGGCTCATGCACTGCGGCATCCTGCCAATGGCGGCGCCAAGCAGTATCGCGAGCAGTTCAAGGCTGCGATTGAGCGTTAATGACAGTATGTAAGGGCGAAGACGTGTTGCTTGGCATAAAATTAGTGTAAGCGCCGGTTAGTATACGCAAAAGACATAGATAAAAAAGTTTTATATATAGAGAATCTTCGATTAATTTGTCGGGGGTTCTTTTCGTTTTATATGACTTATGGTATACTATTCGTAAGATATTTGTTCGGCTTTGGGTTAATATAATGTGCAAAGAGTCATAATGCGGCTCTTTTTTCAGGTACACAATATGTGTAATCGTGCAGTTTTTTCACATTTTACCCTTTAACTTTACAGAAGCAGTTTGCAGACGAAGAGGCGTGTCTTACAAAGAACGGTCCTTGCTTTTGT
>ENA-OQJC01000683-OQJC01000683.1-human-gut-metagenome-genome-assembly--contig:-NODE-683-length-9779-cov-3.673850_pt1 | contig 9779 bp, 10 predicted proteins | sample MGYA00242600_ERZ504766 | MGnify/ENA primary metagenome ERZ504766 (study PRJEB26092, sample SAMD00036364) | human gut metagenome | host: Homo sapiens | study: EMG produced TPA metagenomics assembly of the...
GGTCTGTCCGTGATTTTTATTAAAAAGATGTCAGAAGCTGTTTGAAAACTTACAGAGAGCCTTTGGGACTCTGTTTCGGCCTTTTTATTTTTGGGTAGCGGGGGCTGTGTTTGTAATATTTTGAAAATTCTACGAAATGAGGAGTATTGGATTATGTTAAAAAAACAGGCACCGGGAGAGACAATCCTGAAGGTTGGCGGCATGCTTCTTCTGTTTCTTGGCGTTCTGCTGGCATTTGGAAGTGGAAACACGCTTTCTCTGGTTATGAAGGGCAGTAGTGACAGCGCAGTTGTAGAATATCTGAATCAGAACGGTATGACTTACAGCCAGCTGGTTGCAAGCAATGTGATGGTTCTGGTGGCAGGAGTAATCTATCTGGCAGCTGGCGTGGTTGGTGTGAAACAGGCTGGTAAGGTGGAGAATGCAGGCCTTTGTGTGGGAATGGGAGGCCTTCTTATTGCAGAGGTTGTGGCAGAAGTGATCGTTACTATGATCTTCGGAGATTTCGATCCGGCTTCCGTGATCCGAATGCTGATGTTCCCGGCTATTTATATGATTGGCGCAGTGCTGAACTGGCAGGCGAAGAAAGCTAGGAGATAGGGAGGCACCGTCATGCTGGAAGAAGTTAGAGAGCTCTGATAGAGTCTTTAAAATAGTACCAATCGTGCAAAAATACCTATAAAAAATATTTTAAAAAAATTTCAAAAAGGTGTTGACAAAACCACAGGTATCGTGTAGAATATCCATTGTTGTGAGGGACAAATACTTCACAAGTAATAAATGTGTGTTTAGCTCAGCTGGATAGAGCGTTTGGCTACGGACCAAAAGGCCGGGGGTTCGAATCCTCTAACGCACGCTAATAAAAAATAAGACAGTGCAAATGCACTGTCTCAGACTGTAGACAAACTTGGTGTTGGGGATTATGCCCAGCACCATTTTTCTTTTAAAACTTCTTTTCTTTTATTTTTTCAAAATCAACAAAATCTGGCTGTATTCCAGCCTCGTTTTTCCAGAATTTTTGCCAGTTTTTTCAGATTCATACATGCGAAGGTAAGCCCGGCTTTCATTTCCATCCGCGCCTTTCCTACATACTGCGTATATCGAAATCCATGTTGTTCTTTCGCTGTACCGAATATCCTCTCTATGGTTTCTTTTCTTAACTGATAGATCTGTCTGTTTCCTATCGTGTGCCGAATGTCTTCTGCCACTTCCATATATTCTTCCCATACATGACGTGTGATAAGTTTTATATGATCCTTACTTTCGGTGCATTTTGAAAGATATTGGCATTCAGCACAATGCTCACCGCAGCTTTTATACTCTTTATATCCACTTCTGTTTGTTGTACTGTATGTCAATATATGTGCTCCCGGACATATATAACAATCATAGTATTCATCATATGCGAATTCGTGTTTTCCGAAAAAGTCTTCTTTGGTCTTGGGACGGGTATACGGAAAAAGTGGTTGAATTCCATCTTCCAACAGCTGATGGGCGATTGCCGGAGTTTTATATCCTGCATCTGCAACTACCATCTGCGGATTCAGTTTAGATATCTTATCGTATAATGCTTTAAAAGTACGACTGTCATGCTCATTACCAGGATGTACTGTATATCCAAGGATCCAGCCATGTTTATCACAGGCAGTTTCTACTGCATATGCAAAAACGTGTTTATGTTCACCCTTTCGAAACCATCCACTTTCCGGATCGCTGATGCTACATTTTTGTGTTTTCACATTTTCAGGAAGTTCTTCAGATATAGAATCCTTATCATTTCCGGTTCCACCGGATGCAGGTGGCTGGTTATCATCTTTTTTCTTTAATGGCTTTTTTCCATGTGCCAGACGATCTTCTTCAATCTCTTTATTTAATTCTTCTTCATACCAGAGCGCCTGTTCATGTGCAACTCTTTTCCGCATTTTTTTACTGTTTGCGCAGGCTTTTACATGTGTTGCATCCACGAAGATCTGTCCTGTATTTACAAGATTATATTTCATACAGTCTTCCAATATCTTTGAAAAGATCTGCTCAAAAAGGTCTGTGTCTTTGAAACGGCGGGTATAATTCTTTCCAAATGTAGAAAAATGAGGTATCGGATCTAGCATGTCCAGTCCAAGAAACCAGCGGTATGCAACGTTTACCTCGATCTCTTTCATGGTCTGCCGCATGCTTTTTATTCCATAGAGATACTGAATGAATGGTATCTTTATCAGCATAACGGGATCCATACTGGGACGGCCGTTATCCGAACAGTATTTTTCTTCAACCAGATCATAAATAAAGTTCCAATTGATTGCTTTATCAATCAATCGCAGCATATGGTTTTGAGGTACCATGTCATCCATGGAAAACATCATCATTTGTTCTCTTTTTTTATCTGCATTTTTCGTCATCATAAAAAAACACCGCCCTTCTGATATTTATTATATCAGAAAAGCGGTTCCAACAATAGCAAAACCCTGCAAAAGCAGGGCTTTGTCTACAGTCTGAAGCCCCGCAAAATCTGCGGGGCTTAATTTTTCTTAAGTTTCTATTTGTTTCAGGCTTTTCTGAAAGCGGCTCTCTTACGTTCTCTGGAATCCAGCAGTCTCTTACGGATACGGAGAGACTCCGGTGTAACCTCAAGGAGTTCATCCTGGTCGATGAAATCGATGGCCTGTTCCAGACTGAGAACTCTTGGTGGAGTTAATTTCAGTGCATCATCAGCGGAAGAAGAACGTGTGTTAGTCAGATGTTTTGTCTTGCATACGTTCAGCTCGATATCTTCGGCTTTACCATTCTGTCCGATAACCATACCGCTGTAAACCTTTGCACCAGGTCCGATAAACAGAGTACCACGCTCCTGGGCTGCGAACAGACCATAAGTAACAGCTTCACCAGCCTCGAAAGCGATCAGAGATCCCTGTTTTCTGTACTGGAAATCTCCCTTGTAAGGAGCATATCCGTCAAACATAGTATTGATGATGCCGGTACCCTTGGTGGAAGTAAGGAACTCACCGCGGAATCCGATCAGTCCACGGGAAGGAATGTGGAATTCCAGACGGACAGTACCGTCACTGGCAGTACTCATACCCTGCAGCTCACCTTTACGTTCACTCAGCTTCTGGATTACAGTACCGGAAAATTCTTCCGGAACATCTACATAAGCGATTTCCATAGGTTCAAGTTTCTTTCCGCGCTCGTCTGTTTTGTACAGAACCTCCGGTTTACTTACTGCGAATTCATAACCTTCACGTCTCATGTTCTCGATCAGGACAGACAGATGAAGTTCTCCACGTCCGGAAACCTTAAAGGCTTCTGTTGTTTCAGTATCTTCTACACGAAGGCTGACATCTGTATTCAGCTCACGGTAGAGACGGTCACGAAGATGACGGGATGTGATGTATTTACCTTCCTGTCCTGCCAGCGGACTGTCATTTACGATGAAGTTCATGGCAATGGTAGGCTCGGAAATCTTCTGGAAAGGAATTAGCCTCCGGGTTTTCTCCGCCGCAGAGAGTATCACCGATATGGATGTCTGCGATACCGGAAATAGCAACGATGGAACCAATAGTAGCTTCCTTTACTTCAACCTTATTCAGACCGTCAAACTCATAGAGCTTGCTGATCTTAACTTTCTTACGTTTTGTCCAGATCATGATGGTTTAACAGAGTCAGCTCCTGATTAACGGCAATCTTACCATTCTCAACTTTACCTACACCGATACGTCCCACATATTCGTTGTAGTCAATGGTGCTGATCAGAACCTGAGTATCTGCATCAGGATCTCCCTCCGGAGCAGGGATATATTTCAGAATAGCGTCAAACAGAGGAGCCATATCCTTAGGAGTATCGTTTAAGTCAATCACAGCATGTCCTGCTTTTGCAGAAGCATACAGGAACGGGCAGTCAAGCTGCTCGTCAGAAGCACCAAGATCCATAAGAAGTTCCAGAACTTCATCTACAACTTCGTCAGGACGAGCTTCCGGACGGTCAATCTTGTTGATACATACGATTACATGGAGATCAAGTTCAAGGGCTTTCTTAAGAACGAATTTAGTCTGAGGCATAGCACCTTCGAAAGCATCAACGAGAAGGATAACACCGTCTACCATTTTAAGTACACGTTCTACTTCGCCGCCGAAATCAGCATGTCCTGGTGTGTCGATGATATTGATCTTTGTATCTTTGTAATGAATAGCTGTATTCTTGGATAAAATAGTGATACCACGCTCACGCTCAATATCATTGGAGTCCATGACACGTTCCTGAACTTCCTGATTTTCGCGGAATACACCGCTCTGTTTCAGAAGCTGGTCAACCAGAGTTGTTTTACCATGGTCAACGTGGGCGATAATGGCTACGTTACGGACATCTTCACGTTTTGTTCTCATAAAATGATTTTCCTTTCCTCTTTAAGCTTTGAATGGGTAACTGTTCGGCACACTGGCTGAACAGTTACCGGAATTGTTAATATTCATGTGTTATCAGCAGGATTATTTTGCTGCAAAAGCATTTTTCAAGCACGATATAATCTTGCAGATGAATTTGTTCCTATTATTATGTGTTTTTTTCAATAAGTTACCCGAATTTTCAGTTTACCACATTTTCGCCAGATTACAAGGTGTTAAAATTAATTTTTTTATTTTGCAGATTCTGGTTCTAAATGAGAATGCCTGTACATAACTTTATAAAGAACAATACAAGGTACAGAGGAGCATATGCGGGATCGCTGAAAAAGCAGAGACGATTTACGGTCTGCATTGCAGGCAGGGATTCTGACACAGGTGCTCTACAGGGAAGGAGAACCACATTATGGCAGATAAAATTATTGAAAACAATCAGGTATCTATGATGGGCAAAATTGCAGCAGGCTTTACATTCAGTCATCAGGTCTTTGGAGAAGGCTTCTATATGACTGAGCTGCTGGTCAAAAGGCTCAGTGATTCGGAAGACAGGATTCCGGTGATGGTTTCTGAACGGCTGGTGGATGTAACGCAGGATTATATCGGAGAATATGTGGAAATCCATGGACAGTTCCGCTCATATAACCGCCATGAGGAGAAGCACAACCGTCTCGTGCTTTCAGTATTCAGCAGAGAACTGAAGTTTGTGGAAGAAGAGGATGAAACAGTTCCGGTAAATCAGATTTTTCTGGACGGATATATCTGTAAGCCTCCGGTGTACCGTAAAACTCCTCTTGGAAGAGAAATTGCGGATGTGCTGCTGGCAGTAAATCGTCCGTATGGAAAATCAGATTACATACCATGCATCTGCTGGGGCAGAAATGCCCGCTATGCATCTGCGTTTGAAGTTGGCGGTCATGTCCTGATCTGGGGACGTATCCAGAGCAGAGAATATATGAAACGGATCGGGGAAAATGAAACAGAGAAGAGAGTTGCGTATGAAGTATCTGTAAGCAAGCTGGAATATATGGAATAATTCCATTGCCGCAGGCAATTTGGAATGAATTTTGGCCACGTTACTGTGAACGGAGTGGTTACTGTTCATTGGTGATATCCCGCGAGGTGTTTTTTGTGAGCGAAGGTCACAGAAAACCCGAGACATACCGCGCGAATTTATGCGATTAGCATAAATTCTGTGCATCGCGAAGCGTGTTGCTGAGAACGGAGTGAACAGTAACACGGAGTGAACGGTAACGATTACTGTAAATAGTAACACTTGCAATTCTTCATAAACTGCGGTAATATAAGCGTATTCAGATAACTATGGCAGCCTGCTGTTCCACGAAGCATTCCGGCGTGAATATGCCGGAAGCTCATCGCAGAAGTCGAAAACAGACTGCTGTTTATCATGTCTGTAATGACACAGAGAAGAAGGTACAATTTCAATAACGATAAGAGGAATTGTTTGTTATGGAAAAAGAATTTACAGAGGTTTACTGTGGCGGGGGAAAGGGAAAGACAACTCTGGCGATCGGTCAGTGTCTGAGAGCTTCCGCACAGGGTAAAAGCGTCATTATTATTCAGTTCCTGAAAGGAAGAGAGCGCAGGGAACTGGATTTTCTGGAGGAACTGGATAATCTGGATATTAAGATATTCCGTTTTGAGAAGCATGATGAAGGATATGAGGAGCTGAATGAGCAGGAGAAGGCAGAGGAGAAAACCAATATTCTCAATGCTTTGAATTTCGCGCGCAAAGTGATCGCAACGCAGGAATGCGATTTTCTGCTCCTGGATGAGATTCTTGCACTTCCGGATTACGGGGATCACCACTGCAGAGGCAATCGGTGATATCCTGAAGATGAAGGATGAGAGTATGCATATTCTGCTTACGGGACGGACGTTACCGGACAGCCTGCGTAAATATGCAGACAGCATAACTACACTGACAACAGAGATTGTATAAGGTGTATAAAACCTGATTATTGTTTATGAATGGACAGTAATCTGTATGGAAATTACAGAAGAATAAAGGAGGAAGGCAAATGGCAATTTTTAAAGGTGCAGGTGTTGCAATCGTAACCCCTATGTATGAAGATGGTAAGGTTAATTATGATAAACTGGAGGAACTTCTGGAGTATCAGATTGCAAACAGTACAGATGCGATCATTATCTGCGGAACAACAGGAGAATCATCAACGATGACGCATGGAGAGCATCTTAAGACAATTAAGTTTGCAATCGACAAGGTAAACAAACGTGTTCCGGTTATCGCAGGTACAGGTTCCAACTGTACGGAAACTGCAATTATGATGTCAAAGGAGGCTGCTTCTTACGGTGCAGATGCACTTCTTATAGTGACTCCATATTATAACAAGGCGACTCAGAAAGGACTGATCGCTCATTATACAGCTATTGCAGAGGCAGTTCCGGAAACACCGATCATTATGTACAATGTTCCGAGCCGTACAGGTTGTAACATTCAGCCTGCAACAGCAGTAGCTCTGGCTAAAAATGTTAAGAATATTGTTGGTATCAAAGCAGCAAGCGGAGATCTTTCACAGATTGCAACCATGATGTCCATGGCTGATGGCTGCATTGAACTCTACTCCGGAAATGATGATCAGGTACTTCCGATCCTTTCACTTGGCGGACTTGGAGTAATTTCCGTACTTTCTAATGTAGCTCCTAAGGAAACACATGATATGGTTATGAAATTCCTTGAAGGAGATACAAAGGGTGCAGCAGAAATCCAGTTAAAGGCAATCCCGTTAATTCATGCACTGTTCAGTGAAGTAAACCCGATTCCGGTGAAAGCAGCTCTGAATCTGATGGGTAAAGAAGTGGGACCACTTCGTATGCCATTATCCGAGATGGAAGATGCAAACAAGGCAAAACTTGCTGAAGAACTGAAGAATTTCGGAATTAAACTTGCATAAATATAACCGCAGGATTGTTCGGAAAATCAACTTGCCGATATACTGGAATTGAGAGGAATAGACAAATGGTAAAGATTATTATGCATGGCTGTAACGGTCACATGGGTCAGGTAATCTCCGGACTTGTGGAGAAGGATCCGGATGCTGAGATCGTAGCAGGTATCGATGTGGCAGATCAGGGAAAGAACAGCTACCCTGTATATACAAATATGGAAGAATGTCAGGTAGAGGCAGATGCCCTTATCGACTTCTCTTCTGCAAAAGCAACAGATGCACTTCTTGCTTACTGTGAGAAACGCAAACTTCCGGTTGTATTATGTACAACCGGTTTAAGCAAGGAGCAGCTCGCAAAGGTGGAAGAGACATCTAAGAATGTTGCAGTTCTGAAATCTGCAAATATGTCTCTGGGAATCAATACTCTGATGAAACTGCTTCAGGATGCGGCAAAGGTTCTGGCAACAGCAGGATTTGACATGGAGATTGTTGAGAAGCATCACAGACTGAAACTGGATGCACCAAGCGGAACAGCACTTGCACTGGCTGACAGCATTAATGAGGCAATGGATAACCAGTATCATTATATCTATGACCGCAGCCAGAGACGTGAGATGCGGGATGATAAGGAAATCGGTATCTCAGCAGTCCGCGGTGGAACAATCGTAGGAGAACACGAAGTGATCTTCGCAGGTCCGGATGAAGTGATTGAATTTAAGCATACTGCATATTCCAAAGCTGTATTTGGAAAGGGTGCTGTTGAAGCTGCGAAATTCCTTGCAGGCAAACCGGCAGGAAGATATGATATGAGCGATGTTATCAGTGCAAAATAATCAAGAATGCAGTAAAAATTGATAACTGGTAATTTTCAGTATCTTCATAGCAGTGAAATAAAATATATAAAAGGAAAGTGTATCTGATGTTTCAGAACACTTTCCTTTTTTGTAATATTGGCCTGTATGCTGCTATAATAATTCTGATCAATGATTATATGCGTAAGTCAGCAATGTTCTGGAATCCTGCCAGCGGGCAGAAGATGAATCTGCACCCAGGACAACGGAAATATAGGTGTTTCCCCTTGCGGAATAAGAAAGTCCGACAAAACAATAGCCTGCTTTGTTGGTATAGCCTGTTTTCATACCCTGAACTCCCGGAACATTGCCGAGCAGGGCGTTGGTGGTGCCGATAGAATAGCTTCTGCCGGTGTTGAGATTAGAGAAAGAATAATAGCCGGTGCTCACCAGTTTGCGGAACATAGGCTTTTTGATCGCATACTGGGCAATTTTTGCCAGGTCAGAAGCTGTTGTGTAATGGTTATACCCTGCATCCAGACCATTTGGGGTTGCGAAATGTGTATTCGTACATCCGATCTCTGCTGCTTTTTTATTCATTAATTTAACAAACTTTGCAGTGGAACCGCTGACGTGTTCGGCAATGGCAACTGCGGTGTCGTTGTGGGAGGGAAGCATCAGGGAATAAAGCAGATCTTTCAGATAAAATATTTCTCCTGCATTTGCATAAAGCTTGCTGGGTTCAATAGATGCTGCGTAAGGGGAGAACTTTACTTTTTCGTTTAATTTGCAGTTTTCAAGTGCAAGGATACAGGTCATAATCTTGGTTGTGCTGGCGTTGGCATGAGCAACATTTTCATTTTTGCCATAAATAATCTGACCGGTATCTGCATTCATGAGAAGTGCACAGTCAGAGGAAAGGGAATAATTTAATCCGGTGTGGGCGACAGTACCATTCTGGTTAAAGTAATAGTAAGTTCCCTTGATCTTGTGTTTTCCTGTAACTGCTTTTCCGTCTTTGCCAAAATAGTATTTCTTTCCAGATTTGTCAGTGTACCATCCGGTAACCATGGCACCGTCTTTACCGACATAGTAATAATTTCCTTTATATTTGATAAGAGAATTCTTTATCAGATATCCCTGAGATCTGGTTCCGAAATAATAATTTTTGCCTTTGATCGTATGCCAGCTGCACCAGCGGTGTCCGAGTTTGTTAAAATAATAGGTCTTTTTGTCAATTTTCAGAAATACATTTTTGGCGATGGTTTTATCATCATAGCGGTAAATCCAGTAATTGCCGTCTTTTACAAATTTTCCCGATGCTGCGATATCAGGTTTCTGAAGTGTGGATGCATAGATAGTAGAAACACTGCAGGTAAACAGCAGGAAAAGTGCAGCCAGAAATATGAAAACAGAGCTGCGAAGTGAATGGTTCCTTTTCTTTTCATGATAACCTCCTGTAAATATGAGTTATAGATATTCCGTAAAATACTGCAGTCAATCCATCTCATTAATGAGTGAAATCCTGCTATGGCAATGCGCTAGAGCGTGTCTGAAAAATCATTCCCGCAATCTGCACGCCCCACTTTGCGGGATATTTCACCCGAATTCAGTTGCCGTAGCCCGCTACGGCGCCCTCATCCGGGCAAAATATCCCACAAATTGTGAC
>ENA-OQJC01000685-OQJC01000685.1-human-gut-metagenome-genome-assembly--contig:-NODE-685-length-9762-cov-3.960042_pt1 | contig 9762 bp, 10 predicted proteins | sample MGYA00242600_ERZ504766 | MGnify/ENA primary metagenome ERZ504766 (study PRJEB26092, sample SAMD00036364) | human gut metagenome | host: Homo sapiens | study: EMG produced TPA metagenomics assembly of the...
CACAATGTTAGTTATCTTCATTCACCAAATGTTGTACCAAATCATGAGCCTGACGCACACCATCCGGCATGCCCACGCCATCAAACGGCGTACCGATCATGTGAAGGCCGGGATACGCTTTAGCGGCGTAGTCCTTAAGGCGCGCTACCAAATCGCGATGACCCACTTTATACTGCGGCATGCTCTTATCGAGACGAGTCAGTTCAACCCATAATGGTTTGGCGCTAAATTTCATGATACGCTGAATTTCCTTAACAGCCAATTCTTTTAAAGCCTCACCATCGAATTGCTGCACCGTATTATCCCCCGGTTTGCCCATGAACACGCGCAATACGACTTTGTCCTGCGGTGTCGTCTGAGGCCACTTAGCGGTGATATAAGTGCAAGCCGTAAGCGGTGTATCCGTCTTACGGGTAATTACAAAACCGGTCCCATCCAGCGGCGCATCAAAAGTCGCGCGGTCAAAACCCATTACGGCGATGGCACAAGTAGATAAGTCCATATTCATTAATTCGCCAAAATGAGCATCATCCGCAAACCACTTTTTGTAACTCTGCGGTGGGGTGGTAATAACTACTTCTTCGTAAGGGGTCTTCACCGTACCGCCTAAGACATAACCGTCTTTTACTTTTTCAATAGACGTTACAGGCGTACTCTTATGAAGCGTTACATTGGCCGGCATTTGCGCCACCAATTCATCAATAATCGATTCCAAACCACCGGTAAGCTGACGGAATTGACCGCTCGGTTTTACATTCGTTGCGGCTCGTTGCTTGCGCGCTGCCAACATACCTTTAACCATATTGCCATGTTTGCGCTCCAAACTGTGGAATTCCGGGAATGTCGCATCGAGGCTCAACTCATAAATATCGCCGCCGTAAATCCCCGACAACAATGGCTCGATAAGTTTATCCATCATTTCATTTCCCAAGTGATATTTGAAAAAATCGCCTATGGACACATCCCCATCCGTCGGATAAGGGCTTTTGAAAATATCCTGCATAGCGCGGATTTTACCGGACCATGACAACAAAGTAGATTTGGCAAAAGGCACAAACTCTGTAGGAATCCCTACAATGGAGCCCCCCGGTATAGGGAACATACTGCCTCTGTCATAGATGAAAGCCTGACCGGTAGCATTGGTAACCAGCGTATCGCCCAGCCCCAATTCATTGATTAAATCCGTCATAGCCTGCTTACGGGCTAAATAGGAATCAGGCCCCACTTCCACTACATAACCGTCCACACGTTTCGTTTTAATTTTACCGCCAAATCGCTGTTCTTCTTCGAACACATCAATCTGCCAGTCCGGCTTAGCTCGGCCCAAATAGTAGGCCGTCGAAAGGCCCGTCAGACCACCGCCAATCACCGCTACTCGACTCATTCTGTCACCTCATCTTCTAAAGGTAAATGTCGTACCGCCTGCGCCATGGCTTTTACAAAAAGCGCATCCGTATTCGGCATCGGTACGCGCTTGTAGGCAACCCCAAGCTCATCGCAAAGAGCTCTACAAGCAATATCATTATCATATAATATTTCCAAATGGTCACATACGAACCCGATAGGTACATACACAACCGCTTTCACATTATCTCTCGCCACGACTTTGCGAGTCACCGTTGCCACATCCGGCGTCAACCAGTCACCGCGTACACCGGCACTTTGCCAAGCCATTTCATAAGTCCTAAGACCTACGGATGCAGCAATGCGCTTAGCCGTAGCTTGAACAGCTTCCGGATAGGTGTCACCCATGTGAATTACGTGGTACGGCAAACTGTGGGCCGTAAAGATTACGCCGACCTCAGCCGGATTTGTTGTTTCCGCCGGAATGGCTGTTTCAACCGAATTCGTTATGTCCGACGAATTTGATGAATCTGTCCGACGCAATAGGCCTACGGTTTCCGCCAGCGTCGTTTCCAACGCCTGATGCCAATAGGCCAGGAACTCCGGTTCTTCATTCCAGGCCGCCACTTCCCGAATTTCCATTTGATAACGAGCCGCCCGTCGTTTGGCTCGTTCAAAATAGGAAGCCGTCGCAAAGAGTGAAAAATACGGCGCCATCACAATAGCCACCGCCTTCGTGATACCCGCTTCACCCATGGCCGTCACCGCATCTTCAATAAATGGCGGCATATGCTTATGGCCGATATATAATTCATAGCTTACATCATCGCTATGCTCGTTAAGCTGCTTAGCTAATAATTCCGCTTGCCCTTCGGTTAAAGCCCCCAGGGGCGACAAACCGCCGATGGCTTCATAGCGTTTTTTCAAAACCGCTACTTCCGCCTCCGTCGGTGCATAACCGCGGCGAATGCTTGTATAATAAGGCATCAAATCGGCTTCAGCGGTTGGTGTGCCGTAATCCATCACCAATAACCCGATTCGCTCTTTCATTCCGTCCCTCATCGCGCCGTCACTTCATGCACATAGGACACGATGCGCTTCAATACATCCGGATTAGCTTCCGGCACAACCCCATGGCCCAGGTTAAAAATATGACGACCATGTTCCTTACCTTCCGCCAAGATGCGATCGATTTCGCCCTGAATCACCGGCCAATCCGCAAATAAATAGGCCGGATCCAAATTGCCCTGCACCGCCTGCGTAATCCCCATAGCTTTCGCATCGGCAATCGGCGAACGCCAATCAAGGCCGATTACATCAACCGGCAATTGGCGCCACAGCGGCAATAAGTGATACGTCCCTACGCCGAACATGGTGATTGGCGTAGTCGGGAACTTAGTCTTTAAGGCCGTAATTAACTCTTTCATAAACGGATAAATGCGGGCTTCGTATTCGCGCGCACTCACGGCACCTACCCAAGAATCAAAAATCTGGATGGCGGCGGCACCTGCTTCGATTTGCGCACCTAAATAGACAATGCTCATGGCTGTCAATTTTTCCATCAACGCATCCCACAAATCAGGACGCGTCACGAGCATTTGCCGCGTTTTCTGATACGTCTTCGAAGGGCCCCCTTCCAGCATGTAACTGGCTAAAGTAAACGGGGCCCCGCCAAAACCGATGAGCGGCACCTTAAGTTGCTCTTTCGTCAGAATACGAATTGTTTCCAACACATGAGGCAAGGACTCCGCCATATCGAGAGCGCCGATAGCGGCAATATCTTCCGCCGTGCGAATCGGATTGCCGATAACCGGACCAATGCCGGACTTGAGCTCTACCTCCACCCCGATAGGCACCAAAGGAGTCATAATATCTTTATACAAGATAGCAGCATCTACATTATATTCTTCAACGGGCAAGCGCGTAATATAAGCGCAAAGCTCCGGTTGTTGTGTTATTTCGAACAAGGAATATTTTTCCTTAATACGGCGATATTCGGCTTGGCTGCGGCCTGCTTGCCGCATAAACCATACGGGGCAATGAGACGTTTCTTCCCCGCGTATCATTTGTAAGTATGTCGAATTCATAAGGTATCTTCTTTCCTTTGTTATACGCAATTTTATCGTTTGGTAAAGGCACTATCTACACTGTAGCGGCCCGGACCTGCGATAAAGAGCATAATGGCGCCGAACATCATCTGTGAAGGATAATCCCATCTAAAAAATCCGGCGTCCCATGCGGCTGCAGTCGCAATGAATAAAGTGAATGCAATCAATAGCGCGCCGAGACGTGTCAAAAAGCCCAAAATAAGAAGAAATCCGCCTAAAAGTTCTGCCCCGGCCGCGGCCATACCGAGCACAAAAAACCGTCCGGTACACCGAATTGAGCCGTCGTATGACCGATGGCATATAAATTTTGCTCACCACCGGCAAATTTGAAATATCCGTGAACCATCATGGATAAACCGAATACGATGCGATAAAACAACAATCCGAAATCATGATAGCGAAATAAATTATGAAATAGCATATTCATTCTGCTTCGTTATTCTCCTTATTTGCTGACTTTATTTGATTACTTTGGCGTAGCCGTTAACAATCGGCCACAAGGTATCATCATCGGCACTGTTAAGAGCGATGACGCGAACACTCGGTCCGAAATATAAATTATCGTACAAAACTACATGAAGGGTTTCACCGTAAATTACAGTGCTTACCATATTGTCAAAACGCAAAGTACCGGTATAGGTACCGTTTTTCTGCAAAGTTAACGGTTCGATGACACGATACTGTTGGAATACATTTTGGCCGCCTTCATTGATTAATTCGGCCAATTCCGGCAATACGGAATCTTCTTGTTTGTCTTTATTTTTCGTACTGAAAGAAAAGACCGGCATTTCACTTTCAATGCCCAAAGTACGAAGGCCCTGTTCACCAAGACGAATATCCGCTACGATGCCGTAGCTGAACACATTGTCTTTTTATAACGCAATTGGTACACATCGGCACTCAATACGCCGCGATTCAACAAGTACTGCTGAATATCCTCACTGTTCGTAAATAAAGCTTTTTCCGAACCGGCCGACAAGGTAACATTCGTCGGTGCCTTAATATCTTTAATAGCTGTAGTGGCCGGTGTGGCCGCCTGCACAGCACTCCCCACACTAAAGGTAAGCGCCAACACAGCCGCTGCACACCAAGTAGTTAGTTTCATGCACAACTCCTTTTTGCTGACTGACTATTCTGACTCTTCTGCTTAACTGCTAACAGTCCGGCAACAAGGCCGGACCGACTAGCATATTACTGTAAATTAATCTCAATAACTACCGGCTAACGATGAGCTTACTCCTGCTAACGGTTAGCTTATTCCTGCTAACAGTTAACTTATTCCGGCTAACATTAACCTTTTTTCTGTGCTTTCGCCCAGCTGTCACGCAGGCCCACAATACGGTTCATCACGATATGTTCAGGGGTGCTGTCCAAATCGGTTACGAAATACCCCTGACGCAAGAACTGGAAGTGGTCGCCCGGTTTCGTCGTTTTGAAAGCCGGTTCCCCTTTACCCTGCATTACTACCAAGGAATTTGGATTAAGCTGTTCTAAGAAATCTTTGCTTTCCCATTCTTCTTCAGGTTTTAAGAGATAATCGTACAAGCGAATTTCCATGTCCACCGCCGTGGAGGCTTCCACCCAGTGCAAGGTGCCTTTTACTTTACGCTGGCAACCGCTGCCGCTGCGGCTTTCCGGATCATAGGTACAATGAATTTCTTTAATAGAGCCGTCTTCGTTTTTAATGACTTCATCGCACATAACGATGTAAGCACCTTTGAGACGAACTTCTTTGCCCGGGGTCATGCGGAAGAATTTTTCACCGGAACTTCCATGAAATCGTCCTGTTCAATGTAGATTTCACGACCGAACGGAACTTCACGAGTACCCATAGCTTCATTTTCCGGATTGTTTTCAATGGTCATCATTTCCGTCTGACCTTCCGGATAGTTAGTAATAACCACTTTTACCGGGTTAATAACCGCCATCTGACGCGGTGCTTTCATCTTCAAATCTTCACGAATACAGAATTCGAGAAGCGCAATATCTACCACACTATCCGCTTTAGCTACACCGATGCGCTGACAGAAATCGCGAATCGAAGCCGGTGTATAACCGCGACGACGCAAACCGGAAATGGTAGGCATACGCGGATCATCCCAGCCGCTTACGAGATTCTTTTCAACAAGCTGACGCAATTTACGTTTACTCATGACCATGTTGGTAACATTTAAGCGAGCAAATTCAATCTGCTGAGGTTTTTCCGTATCCGGCCAATCTTCAAGAACCCAATTGTAAAGCGGACGATGCACTTCAAATTCCAAAGTACATACGGAATGGGTGATACGTTCAATCGCATCTTCTACAGGGTGAGCAAAGTCATACATCGGATAAATGCACCATTTGTCGCCCGTGCGATGATGTTCCGCATGCATAATACGATACAATACTGGGTCACGCATTACGATGTTTGGCGAAGCCATATCAATTTTGGCACGAAGCACTTTTTCACCGTCTTTATACTTGCCTTCCTTCATTTCTTCAAAAAGACGCAAGTTTTCTTCTACCGGACGGTCACGATATGGGCTGTTGGTGCCCGGCGTACCGAAATCGCCGCGAGTTTCTTTAATCTGTTCCGGCGTCTGATCATCCACATAGGCTTTGCCTTTTTTAATCAATTCTTTCGCATATTCATACATGGTGTCAAAGTAGTCGGACGCAAAATATTCGCGGTCGTCCCAATCAAAACCGAGCCATTTTACATCGGCTTCAATGGATTTCACATATTCCACTTCTTCTTTGGACGGATTGGTGTCGTCAAAACGAAGGTTCGTAAGACCGTTATAGTCATTGCCCAAGCCGAAGTTTAAGCAAATCGACTTAGCATGGCCGATGTGAAGATAGCCATTCGGTTCCGGTGGGAAACGAGTATGCACACGTTTGCCGTACTTACCGGATTCGTTATCTTTATTTATAATCGCCTCTATAAAATTAACTGTTTCATTATTTGGAGTTTCCAACAACAATCATCCTCTCTGCGACTTAATGTCCGTTTATTTACATCTCTTTATTTTATCATAAATAGAGACTTATTGATAGCTAAAGTCCGACCGCAACGGACTTCGTATCGAAGCGGCCAAACAATAGTATCGAAGCGGTCAAACACTAATTACCCCTTATAGTTTACTTCCTTATTTACGCATGTTTTAAGCGGTTTTCCCTGCAAGCCCAGAATAATGTTATCGGCCGTAAGCATAGCCATGTCACGACGGGTACGGTCTGTGAAGGAGCCAATGTGCGGTACCACCAGCACTTTACCGGTCTGCAAAAGCGGATGATCAGCCGGTAACGGTTCCGGATCCGTTACATCCAAAGCGGCATAGTCGATTTCCCCTTCATTAAGAGCCCACACGAGCGCATCGGTGTCCACGATTTTACCGCGGCCCACATTGACAAACAGCGCATCATTTTTCATCTTTTTGAACGCCTCTTTGTCAAACATGTGATACGTTTCCGGCGTTAACGGAGCCATAACGAGGACCACATCGCTTTCGGCCAAGAGTGTATCGCGATCACGGTATTCAACCATGTATAAATGCTCATCCGCACGTTTATGACGATTGTTGTAAATAACGGTCATACCGAACGCCCGGGCACGGCGCGAAATGGAAATCCCGATGGCGCCAAGTCCGATAATCCCCAAAGTCGAACGACTTAAATCTTTACCTTTAATATTGGACGGACGTTGTGCCCACATACCGCTTTTGACAAAATCCGCATTTTCCACAATGCGACGGCTCGCCGCTGCCACAAGCGTAAAGGCCAATTCGGCTACCGATTCGGTCAAAACGTCAGGTGTATTGCCGTAAGGAATCTGACGGGCCGTCAAATCATCCACCGTCACATTATCGTAGCCCACCGAAGCTTGCGCGATAACTTTTAAATTCGGTGCATCGGCGATTAAATCGGCATCTACTTTGACAGTATTAATACTCCAGAGAGCATCGGCCTCCTTGAGCCATTCTTTCAAAGTTTCACGGGGCATTGGCGTCTTTTCCGTCCATTGCTTAATCGTCACATGTTCACCTAAATAGGCAAGCGCATCTTTACGAACCAAACCTGGTACAACTACAACTGGTTTACTCATTTGTGTCAACCTCCCGGACATATATAAAATCATTTGTATGTAAAAAATCTAAAACTTCGAAGAGTTATAAAAACTCTAAAAGCTGTTGCAACATATCTGAAAAAAACAGCCGAATTGTCAATCAAGTAAATTGATATCATCTCTCTCTTATTATATACAATTTGAGGCCATAGATAAAACAAAATCATAGATATTTTTAAATAAATAAATCTTTTGGTACTTTAGAATATTTTAATTGCTTTTTCATGGTAAAAAAATATCTCCTTTGTGCTCATGTTTTTCAGGAATATTACAACTATTTACTTTATCTATTCATCAATCTATGTTATAGTTAACTTATCGATAAATACAAACAATTAATCATTCTCCCAAGCTCGTCAATTACGTATTGTGAATTTATTTGAAAAGAGGAACTTCCTATGGCATATATCGACGCATTAACTGAACAAGAAGTTACACTACGTGATTTTAAATCTGTATTAAATCGACTCATGACCAATTACAATCCAAAGAAACCGGTTACGATTACCATCGAAGAAGACGGTGAATCACGTACATTTTCATTAGTACCGAAACGTACGCGCCGGCGCTCAAACGGTGAGGCATTTGCCATTAAGGAAATCCCGTTTGAAACGTTGGAAGAACCAAAAGAACCGGGTACTTACATGGCCATTGATACGTTTAATATTGCTGAAAACACACCGATTCCGTTTGTATACGGCTTGTATGTAGATTTTGACGGCATTCGGGATTTACGCTTTTTTAACGACCGTGCCAGTTGTCAAAAATGGCTTAACAAGAAGATCAAATTACTTGAAAAATAGGCGATGTATATAAAACTGTTTGATAAATATTCTAATGGATTCACCCGGCTTGAAATCCATTAAATTAGTTTTAAGCACATCGTATTTATTTAATATAAGCTCTTTTATATCGAAAAAAATATATTTATAATATTTACATGATTGTATAAAAACCGGCTTAGGTCGGTCATGAATCAGCATTACACTTGGGAGGACTTATGAAAATCGCAACCTTTACAACGCCATCCGGCTTCCGCCAATGGGGCGTTATCGACGACGAATCACAAACTATTCTCGGCAGTGCCGATTTGGAAGAAGCATACTTCTCCTTCCTACCGGAAACGATTGAAGAGCTCATCAGCTTAGGTGACGAAGGCGTGTTATTATTAGCTACAGCTTTGGAAAAACACAATGAATCACCTGTAGCCGTGCCTTACAATCTCAGCGATGTAACCATCGATACACCGTTCAGCCCACATCGCAACATTATCTGCGTGGGCAAAAACTACCGCGAACACATCGTTGAATTCGACAAAACGGCCGACGAACCGGAGTTCCCTATTTTCTTCAGTAAATTACCGACAGCCGTAACCGGCCCTAACCGCGTAATTCCGTTGCATCCGAATGCAACTTCACAAGTGGATTACGAAGGCGAACTGGCCATCATCATCGGCAAACGAGCCAGCAACATTCCGGAAGATGAAGTATATGATCACATCTTCGGTTACACCATTGTAAACGATGTAACGGCACGCGATTTACAGCGTCGTCACAATCAGTGGTTCTTAGGTAAAAGCCTGGACGGCTTCTGCCCAATGGGCCCTGCCATTTTAATCGGCAACAAACAACCGCGCGACTTTGAAATTCGCACCTATGTTAACGACGAACTTCGCCAATCGGGCTCCACAGAAGATTTAATCTTTTCCATCCCGACCTTGGTTAGCACCTTAAGCCGCGGCATCACCTTGGAACCGGGCGACATCATCGCCACCGGTACGCCATCGGGTGTAGGCGTCGGTTTCGAACCACCTCGCTTCTTGCAGGAAGACGATCTCGTATCCATCACCGTACCGGGCATCGGTACCTTATCTAACACCGTAAAACGATCCGCACCGATTACGGAAATCGAAGATTACGAAGATTTCTAAGACAAGAACTAAACAAAAGGGCTGCAACGAAATATCCCCCTAAGTCATTAACTTGACGCTTATAGCTTATTGCGTTAAGATATACATAAGACGAGCCGTCATAGTGATTAGTACCGCTAGGCTCATCTCTGGTGAAAATAGGAAATTGAGAAATAGCCTAGTCGTTACTTAACGATTAGGTCATTTTTCATGCAGAATTAAGACCACTAAGGTAGATAACTAAAAAATAAATTAAACAAGGTACTGTAACGAATTGATTTTTTATTCAATTC
>ENA-OQJC01000687-OQJC01000687.1-human-gut-metagenome-genome-assembly--contig:-NODE-687-length-9752-cov-3.907221_pt1 | contig 9752 bp, 11 predicted proteins | sample MGYA00242600_ERZ504766 | MGnify/ENA primary metagenome ERZ504766 (study PRJEB26092, sample SAMD00036364) | human gut metagenome | host: Homo sapiens | study: EMG produced TPA metagenomics assembly of the...
GGTCATGATACATGATATGACATCGTCAATGAGGATACCACGTTGCTCAAGTCTTTTTGACGCATGCAGTGTTAAATAAATATTGTCGGGAGTACACAAACCTCTAAGTTCATCAATTGTAAGACACATCTGTTATTCTCCTCATATGAATTAATTATAATTATAGTAGTATTTGGAGAGATTAGCAATGCTATTCTAAAAATTCACTAATTTACATTAATTAACCTTAATTAACTCCTTGACAATCATTTATGACAAGAAGCTCGATTATGTTATAAAGCTGCGTGAATATCCATATAATAAAAAGGGAAAACGTAGCACGATTACGGATATGTAGTGGCAAAACATGAAAAGGTGGCTGGATTTCCGGGAAACAGTCACGAAATAAATACGATTAAACAGGTGGGAATAGGGGTGTTTTTGAAAAAAAGCATAAAAAATACTGCATACGTGTTATACTACATTATATAGATGTCGTATGAAATATGAACGATAAACACATAAATAAACACAGGATAGGAGAAGTAATCGCGATCACAAATATATTTTTGTGAAATACAACAATTGCTTTCTCATAGGAAAAGGAGATAAAAATGCCGGAAAACAGTAACTGTAGCAGCGCGGGAAGCTGCACAAAATCAAGCTGCGAGGGTTGTCCATCACATAATGGCGGACCACAGAGCTTCCTCGTAGAGCAGAATAAATTTTCAAACATCAAGCATGTAATAGGAGTTGTCAGCGGAAAGGGTGGAGTAGGAAAATCATTCGTCACATCCTCACTGGCAGTAAACATGGCAAAGAAGGGCTACAAGGTAGGTATCCTTGATGCCGATATCACAGGTCCGTCAATCCCAAAGATGTTTGGTGCACATGACCAGATACTAGGAGACGAAAACGGTCTGATGCATCCGTATGAGACAAAAGAGGGCATCAAGCTCATCTCAGTAAACCTGCTCATGGACAACGAGGAGGATCCGGTTATCTGGAGAGGCCCAGTCATTGCCGGAGTAGTAAAACAGTTCTGGAACGAGACAGCATGGGGCGATATAGACTATCTATTCGTTGATATGCCACCGGGAACAGGAGATGTACCTCTCACCGTATTCCAGTCCCTCCCGGTAGATGGAATCGTAATCGTCACATCACCACAGGAGCTTGTCAATATGATTGTCAAAAAGGCCTACAACATGGCAGAGGCAATGCATATCACAGTGCTTGGTGTGGTAGAAAACTTCAGCTATCTCAAATGCCCTGACTGCGGCAAGGAGATAAAGCTTTTTGGAGAGAGCCATATAGACGAGATCGCCAAAGAGCTTTCAGTACCGGTACTTGGCAAGCTGCCGCTCGATACATCATATGCAGCTATCGCCGATAAGGGAGATTTCTACAGCATAGAAAACGACCACCTCGCAAAAGCAACCGAAGTACTTGAGCGCATTTAAATATTTTGTAATGAAGCAGGCATATATCCGCCGGGTGCGGTATATATGCCTGTATTTAATAGAAAACCTTTAAGCATAATTCGTACAGAATCTTAATCGCATAGCGTAGCTCACGGGTGTGTGGTCTGCGGCACCTGAATTTGTGGCATTCGCCCCACACTATTAAATATTAAACTTTCTTTAAATATGCGATTTCCCTATTTACATTTCGTTTCATTGGCTTCATAATCATATTACCCACGGATTAAACAATAGTTTTTATACTCAAAATTTACGAAAACAACCAAAAAAGGTAAAAAGAGTTAATTTTATTATCAATATTTACCCAAAAACAATAATTTTAACATCAATTTTTATAAAAAAATGCCCTTGTTTTTGTGCATATTTTTGTCTATATTATCATGTAGTAAAGAGAAGGTAAAAGAAAGGCAAATAGGAGGAAAATATGAAGAAAATATTTGATGTATTGAATGTCATTAAGCAAAAGCTCTTTGTAAAGAAAGACAAGATTCATTCAGAAAAATATTATCGCAGAATTGATTTTTTAAATAAATATTCGCTTTTATTCCATGCAATCATAGCTATGGCTATCGTATTTATAGTGGAGATTATTTCGCGCAGGAGCTTTATCTCTGCATGTAAGTTCGTAGATGCACATACACTTGCGTTCATGTACAATTCATTTTTAGTGTTTGTATCATTTTCACTTGTGTATCTGTTCAGGCGCAGAGCTTTTGCAAGGGTAATAATTACAGGCTTTTGGACTATCCTCGGAATCATCAACGGCTGTGTGCTTTCAAACCGTGTCACACCGTTTGGTTATACTGATTTAAAGTGTATTCCGGAGCTTTTAGCCATGAACAATACCAGCTATTTCACAGCGCAGCAGGCTACAATAGTTGTAGTTGGACTTGGTGCATTTGCACTGTTTCTTGTGGCACTTTTTATCAAGGGGCCTAAATATACAGGCAAAATCCGTTATGCAGGCGTTTCAGTGGCATTTTTAGCACTGCTTTTCGTGGCAATCCCTGTCACAACCAATGTGGCACAGAATACCAATGTGGTTGCCAGCTACTATTCAAACATCGCCCAGGGCTATGATGATTATGGCTTTGTATACTCATTCTCATCTACCGTAGTGGACCGTGGAATGAAAAAGCCGGAGGACTACAATAAGCAGAATGTGGAAGATGTAGAGCAGAAGGTCAATTCTCAGAAGCAGACCACCACAGTGGACGGAAAGACCGGTCCAAACATCATCTGTGTGCTTTTAGAGTCATTCTGTGACCCGGACGAGATTAATTTCCTTCAGGTGAATGAGGATCCTATTCCTACATTCCATGAGCTTGAGAAAAACTATTCAAGCGGATATCTGAATGTACCTGTAGTCGGAGCAGGAACTGCTAACACAGAGTTTGAGATGCTTACAGGACTCAGCATGCAGTATTTCGGTACAGGAGAGTATCCATACAAGACTATCTTAAAGCAGACAGATTGCGAGAGCATTGCCTCTGATTTATCTAAGATTGGATATGCAACACATGTAGTGCACAACAACGGTGGTAATTTCTACAGCCGTACCAATGCATTTTCTAAGATGGGCTTTGATACCTTTACAAGCAAGGAGCTCATGAATATCACAGAGTACACTCCAAACGGAAGCTGGCCTACAGATGATATTCTCGTCAGCGAGACTATGAAGACCTTTGATGCTACACCGGATCAGTCTGATTTTACTTATATCATCACAGTTGGCACTCACGGTGACTATCCAAAGGAGCCTGTTATTGAAAATCCTACATACACCGTATCAGGTGTTGAGGACGAGGGCATGAAAAATGCCTGGACATATTATGTAAACCAGCTCAACGAGGCTGACCGCTTCATCAAGGAGCTCACAGATGAGCTTTCTAAGAGAGATGAGGACACCATCGTTGTTATGTTTGGCGATCACCTCCCTACAATGGGACTTCAGGATTCTGATATGAAGTCAGGTGATATCTACAAGACAAAGTACATCACATGGAACAACATGGGACTGCCAAAGGAGGATGCTGACCTTTATGCTTACCAGCTTCTTGCCCAGACTACAGACACTGTAGGTATCCATGAGGGAACTATCATGAACTATCATCAGACTCAGATGAACAGTACAGATGAGGCATCATATCAGGATGGACTTGACCTGTTACAGTACGATATCCTTTATGGAAAGCGCTACTGCTACAACGGCACAGATTTATATCCGGCTTCAGATCTTGTCATGGGAATTGACAAGGTGGACATCACAAATGTGTCTGATTCATCGACCGGTGATACAGTATATATTTACGGTCACAACTTTACCAACTGGAGTAAGGTTTATATCAACGACTCCAAGGTGGCTTCGACTTATCTCTCAGCAGGTGTGCTTGCTATCAAGAAGGAAGACATCAGTGATGGTGATGAGATAACTGTGTGCCAGGTTGGATCTAGTGATACCATTTTCAGAAAGTCTGAGAATACGTATACATATGTGGATCCTGCAGTGGAGCACGACAGTGAGTCGGAGACAGATGAACCGACAGAGAACCAGTAGATTTTAATGAATTTTTCTTGGGTGGACGGGGCGCAGGTCCCGGGTCCCAGTGTGGAGTGACGGCATGTACTCTCGCGTTCGCTACGCTTCGCAGCCAAGATTCTGTACGAAATTATGCTTTTAGGGTTTCTATGCTTGACGAAACCGGATTATATGCGCCGTCCATGGCGCATATAATCCTTGCCCCGCCGTCCTTGGCGGGGCATTTCTGCGTTTCATGGGCATAATTTCTACAGTATCTAGGCAGCTTCGCTATGCGCTCACACGAGAGCACACGCCGCCACTCCACACCGAGACCCGGGACCTACGCCCCTTACGTTGTGGTAAAATTGTCGTGTGTGTGCACCGGTCTTCGCCCGGTGCTTACGCTTCGTGCTTGTAAAATGTAGGTATGGTGTGTCTTAAGATATAATTAATGGGTTGAAAATTGTGTATATTGATGATACAATTTCTACGGTTAAGAGTTTGGTAGGATTTACGGACGTGACAGATATCTGCAGGCCGGTGATGTATACCGAATTTAATACTTTAATTGTAGAAATTAAGAATCTAAGTATGGAGGTGAATTTCATGGACAGTAGTGATGGTCTTGGGCGAAGTAAGAACAACATCGGTGCTGATATACAAGTGAGTATTGTATTGGCAGGCATAGTGGATTCTGTCCGTGGAAGGATTCATCATCGGACAGTTTTTAGAGGTACAGTGTAGGCATATTAAGGAATATCGGCTTACGCCGTGCTGTGTTTTGCTGTGCACAAATGCATACTTGTTTATATATCAGGGCACCGTTAGGTGCTTTTTTCGTGCGCAAATTTATGGAGTGCACGGGTTTCGTCCTTTCTATCATGGAATGATTTTTATGTTCCAAAATCCCGGGATTTTGGAGAACCACATATGTTTATTTTATGTGGAAAATGCTATCGGAAATGAGAAAGGAGAGAAATGGAGATGAATACAAAGAAATATGAAGAGCTTCTTGTTCTATTGAGAAGCCACAAAACGGATAAGGAAATTCTGGAGGTTTTGTCAGACTATCATGAGAATGATATTGCTGATATGCTTGCAGGAATGAACGAGAAGGAGCGCAAACGTCTTTACAGGCTCCTTGGAACACAGCGGACAGCGGAGATTTTTGCATATCTTGATGAGCCGCAGGCCTATTTTGATGAGCTGTCTGTGGAGCAGGCTGCCAGGGTAGTATCGCTGATGGATTCGGATGATGCTGTCGATTTGCTTGAAAATCTGGAGGATGAGGACAAGAAGGAGATTGTAGAGCATCTGGATGAGGAAGCGGAAAAGGATGTCAGGATGCTTCTGTCATATGACGATGATGAAATCGGCAGCTATATGACAACCAACTACATCTGTATTCCGAGCGGTCTGACAGTGAAGCAGGCTATGAGCCAGCTCGTGAGGCAGGCGGGCGAAAACGACAATATCATGACTATATATGTGGTTGATTCAGATGAATGCTTTGCGGGAGCTATTGATTTAAAGGATTTAATCACAGCCAGGGAGGGCATGAATCTGGAAAGCATTATAGCCCATTCATATCCATATGTGCTCGACCATGAGAAAATCGATGATTGTATCGACACAATCAAGGACTACGCTGAGGATTCAATTCCGGTGCTCTCAAAGGATAAGCATATACTCGGTGTCATCACATCTGATGATATTGTAGAGATGGTAGACAATGAGATGGGTGAGGACTATGCAAAGCTCGCCGGACTGACCGCAGAGGAGGATCTGAAGGAGACCACGCTGCAGAGCATGAAAAAGAGAATGCCATGGCTTATCATCCTGCTTTTTTTGGGAATGATAGTGTCTTCCGTAGTTGGAATATTTGAGAATGTGGTAGCGGCTTTGCCGATAGTCATCTGCTTCCAGTCGCTGGTGCTTGACATGGCAGGAAACGTAGGAACACAGTCACTGGCTGTCACAATCAGAGTGCTCATGGATGAGAATCTAAGCGGTAAGCAGAAGCTTTTGCTTGTAGTAAAAGAGGTAAGAATAGGCCTTGTAAATGGTGGCTTGCTTGGAATAATGGCACTTGTATTTCTCGGAATATATGTGCATCTGTTCAAGGGCTACACATGGCTTGGAGCATTTGCGGTATCAGGCTGTGTAGGAGTTTCACTGCTTGTGGCAATGGCAATTTCAAGCCTTGTGGGCACAGTGATTCCGATGTTTTTCCACAAGATAAAGATTGACCCGGCGGTTGCGTCTGGTCCTCTTATCACTACAGTGAATGATCTGGTGGCAGTTGTGACCTATTATGGACTGGCATTTCTTTTCTTGATTGAGTTGTAATATTGGTCGTAGTACATAAATATTTAGAATATATCTTGACAAAGGTGTGCATATACTGTATATATTTGTATATACAGTATATGCACACCTATTTTAATTGTGGGAAAGCAAAGGAGAGAGTTATGCTAAGGGTTCGTGAATTGGATAAGGAAATGTCCGGGGAGGACAGGTTTCATCTGGAAAACATATCGTTTCATTTGCCAAAGGGTTATATATGCGGCCTTGTAGGAGAAAACGGAGCAGGCAAGACAACTCTTTTACGCTGCCTGATGGGACTGTATAGGTCAACAGGAGACATAGTGATAGATGGACACAATTTAAACAGCGATGAGGCAGCCGCCAGGGAAGTAATAGCGGTAGTAGGTGATGAGGGATTTTTTGATGAGAATATAAATCTCGAAAAGCTCGGAAAATACTATGGGCAGATGTATGTGCGGTTTGATATGGAAAAGTATCTGGGATATCTTGAAAGATTTAACCTTGATAGAAAGCAGAAATACAAAAAACTGTCCAAAGGTATGAAAATCAAAGCGCAGCTTGCATTTGCACTGTCGTATGGAGCAAAGCTTTTTTGTTCGATGAGCCTACTGCAGGGCTTGACAAGCACTTCAGGGAGGATTTTTTAAGGCTGTGTACAGAGCTTGTGTCGGATGGTGAAAAAAGCATTATCATTTCTTCTCATATTACGGAGGATCTGGACAGAATAGCAGACTATATTGCATATATGCAGGCAGGGAGGCTGTTGTTTTTAAGCCTAAGGATGCTGCGTGTGAGCATTTTCGGATAGTTACAGGACCTGTATATAAATGTAAGCTGATACCTAGGGAAGCAGTGGTTTACATGGAAGAAGGCACATACAGCTCCACTGCCATGGTTATAAGGGATAAATGTATTCTGGTAGACAGAGAGCTTCAAGAGCATACTCCGGATATCAGGGAGCTGATACATTATCTGGTGAAAGGGGGAAAGGAAAATGCCGAAAATATTGTGGAAAAATATTTTGGATAGCAGCAGGCGGGAGCTTGTTTTGGCCATAGTTATGATACCATTATTCTGGCTTGGAATTACAGAAGGCTCATTTGGAGGCCTGAATCAGGTAATGTATATATACAATTTGATGATCAGCATTTTTTCCATTTTCAGCAATCATAATAGAAGTGCATTCGAATTGCCACAGTATATGTATCTGGCTCCGTATTCAAGAGAACAAAGACAGCATTATATACAAAAATAGTTCAAATACAGATTCCGTGTGTCGTATATAGTGCTGCTTTTACCTATATTAATCACGGCAATAATCAGCCCTGATAAGACTCTGACAGTATCAGGAATAGTCTATTATATGTGTGAGATGCTTGTAATGGCAGGTATTTTGTATTGTACTTCATTTGACAATTATCTGGGCAGCGTGAATCCGGGCAGATTAACGATATTTGATGTAATCATGTTTATGTCTGCGGTGGTTGTTGCCGCAAGCTATGACCAGAATGACAGCTCGCTGGATTTGGTTCAGATATTAATTTCTTTAGTGATAGGTGTGTTTTTTATATCGATGATTGTATCCTGCAGGAAAAAATATTATGACGATATTGTTCGCTGTATGGCAGATTACGAGTTTGCGGAATCAAAAAAAGACAAAAAAATTGCGTAGAGGTGTGTATGAAAATAGTCATTTCAACAACAGTTAGTATGCCGATATATGAGCAGATTATAAATCAGATACGCGATGCAGTGGTAAGCGGTGAGCTTAAGGCAGGCGATGGCATGCCGTCAATCAGAGTGCTGGCAAAGGAGCTGGCAGTCAGTGTGATTACAACAAAGCGTGCTTATGAGGAGCTGGAAAAGGAAGGTGTAATAGAGTCGGTGCCGGGGCGTGGATTTTACGTGTGCGAGCAGAAAAATGATCTTTTGCGTGAAAAACAGATGATGAATCTTGAGAACAGGATGTCAGAACTGCTTGCAGATTGTGAGAATGCCGGAATGACCTTGAAGGATATAATAGATATGGTTCGTGTATTGGGAGAAAAATAAATGGATGAGACAATTATAAAAATAGAAAATGCCGCTTTAAAATTAAAAAAATTTATGATTAAGCCCGCAAATTTAGAAATACCAAAGGGCTACATTGTAGGTGTACAGGGAGAAAATGGTGCGGGAAAGACCACACTGCTTCATATGATGCTTGGAATGTATGACAAAATGAAGGGAAAAATATACATAGACGGTCTTGATGTTGTAAAAAATAAGACCAAGGTAAAAGAGCTTGTAGGAATAGTGTCGCAGGACAGGAAATTTTACCTGTCGCAGGATGCCAATGGAAACGAAAAATATACAGTCCATTTTATAAGAATTGGGATAGTGAGGAGTATCACAGGATGCTTGCACATTTGGAGCTTTCTCCAAGACGCAGATTGTGCTCGTTTTCTACAGGAGAAATGATAAAGTATCAGTTTGCATTTGCGGCAGCATACAGACCCAAAGTGCTTCTGATGGATGAGCCGACTGCCAATCTCGACCCGGTGTTCAGGGATGATTTCTTAAAATTACTGCAGGAATTTGTGGCAGAGTATGAGATGACAATACTTCTTGCCACGCATCTGGACGAGGATTTGTCGAGGGTGGCAGACTATGTTATAGATATAAAGAACGGAGAATATTCAATGCGTGAGATACTTGAGTAGCTTATAATTGCTGCCGGTAATACCGGGGGTGAATGGTATAATTTTATAGCTTGCATTAGGTGTACAACACGCAATAGAAAACAGATGGAGATGTGAAATGGATATGAGTACCCTGATTAAAACGGAGCATGACAATTGGAAAAAGCGCATGATGGTTGAGACCTGCGGAACGTATATCCTCATGAATATGGGTATGGGGTTTGTGGTAATCGCAGGTGCATTTTGTGGTGTAATGAATACTGAATTTGATCTTTATTATTATAATATGGTGGTGTTTTTTACATTTGGATTGTATTATGCACAGTCCAGATACATTACATATATATGGGAAAATGGTAGAAAAGTTAATATATTTGAGAAATATATATATTTGCCGGTTGATCTTAAAAAGTTGAGAAAAGCAAAGCTTATAGTAGTTGGAAAAAATATTATGATACCGGTCATACTTGGACAGCTTTCAGCAATTCTTATGAGAGGGGCATATTATGGATGGCATGTAAAAAGCTGGCTTGATTTGGGACTGTATACACCGGTTATGGTGGGAATTGGTTTTTTGATTTTTAAGGAAGCTGAGCATAGATGGCTGTGCTTTAAGGCAGTAAAAAATTAAGCCTGCAAATAAAAAGATAATTTCTAATTTGTGTTTTAGATGTAAATCCGCTATACTATTGATATAGTATTGCGGATTTGTTTCTATAGAAAGAGGGTAAAATATGCCTGAGATATCATTATTTTATG